>Ga0187771_10001322_pt1 | contig 16421 bp, 13 predicted proteins | sample 0116_SJ02_MP15_1_FD_133139 | JGI IMG/M metagenome (GOLD analysis project Ga0187771, IMG submission 133139) | Tropical peat soil microbial communities from peatlands in Department of Meta, Colombia - 0116_SJ02_MP15_10_MG | ecosystem: Environmental > Terrestrial > Soil > Wetlands > Peat | place...
AGATATTCAATGACAACAGCGGCCGAGTTGTCCGCCGCAAGCTTGCCGAAAATCTTTCCTTCGTTCTTGCCGGCACCTCCGCCGGCCAGGTCGGAAAGGGACCGGAACGCAATGTACGGGCGCCTGATGATGTAGCCGACCTGGGCAACGGCCGCGGTCTCCATGTCAAGCGCGTCGGCTTTGAACGTTTCCCAGGCCCACTGGCGATATGCAGCGTTGTCGACAAACGTCGGACCGCTCACGCCGTTGCCGCCCACCACAAGGTGCGGGGCATTCTTGAGACATTCGCCGGATGCGGTGCACTGGCCCAGGGTTACTTTGCCGGCCAGCCGCGAGGCATCTGCCAGTGCTTTTGTATCGACGGGGAACCAGAATTTCCGTTCCTGCCTGTCCGGTCCGCCGTTACGGACCGGGACCGAACTGCTGTGCGGGAACATCATGCCGAAATTTTTGAACTCGGCTTTGAAGCGGCCCGGATCGAAACCGTTCTCCGTTTCCCTGGCAAACACGCTTTCCTGATAGTTGCCCCATTGGGCCGGCACGGTAACATCTCCCACATGCAGTCCGGGATTTACGCCGCCGGCTATGCCGGAAAACACAATGCCGGTGATGGCGAAGCGGTCGAACAACGCCTGGGTGGTCATGGCGGCATTGACCATGCTGACGCCGCTCTGGAGCAGCACCACATCGTGGCCCGAGAGCCGCCCCACATAGATGGTGCGGCCGTTGACATCGTAGGTGGCGGATACCGTGGCGGCGCTGCGCAATTTTTCCAGTTCAAGATCAAATGCGGAAATAACGGCAAGACGGGGAGTGGCGTCAAGCCGCCCGCCTGCCGGAACCGTCGCGCATCCGGAGACAACGGACATAAGGAGCGCCGTAAGCGCAACATAGATTATTTTCATGCCTTTCCGCCTTTCAGGTTATGGTTTCCGCCCGATGGGACACGGGACCGGCGTTACCCATGGGGTATATGCGTTGTCATTGAGCCGTGACGTCCGTTTCCCGCGGGCTGCCGGCGACCATGGCGCTTCCCACGTCTTCCAGCACCGTCACGGCACCTCGGTAGCCGCTGTAGCAGCGGTCGAGTATCAGCCGGCTACCGATCGGGAAAGACGCTTCCACCAGCGGGATGCCAAGGCTGGCTGCCGCAGCGCGCTCCAGGGAACTCCCCACCACGATGCCAGGGCTGCCTGTTCCGAGGGCATCCGTGATTTCAGCCTGATCCTCACTGAAGACCACCGTGGCGGCTCCCTTTGTGATTGCGCCCACATGCTGTTCGACTTCCCGGCGCGACGGTTCGGGAAGAGGGTCCGTAACGGCCAGGGTTCCCGGCACAAGGCCGAGTTGGCCGGACAGGAAGCCGGCAAGTCCGATAACCTGCGCGCTTTCTCCCACCAGCGCAAATTCCCGCTGAAAACCGTGGCGGAAATAACTGTCGGCCATCCTGGCGAAATGCCGGTTCAGGACCGCTTCTTCCCGGGCGATGAACGATTCGGCTGCCTCATCATTATCGCGGCCAAGCGCCGCAAGTACCGCACGTAGAAATTTCCCCGTCGCGAAACCGACGGGAAGCGCCGGCACGGACAGGTACGGGGTGCCGTAGCGTTCCTCCAGGAGCCTGACGGCCTCCTCTCCCCATGGAGAGACCGAAAGATTGAGCCGCGCCCCTGGTATCTGCCGCCATGCCTGCACCCCCTGGCCATCCCCCAGCAACAGGTTTGCAGTCAATCCGGCACCTGACAGGACGCGGTGCAGTTCCTGAAGGTTGCCCCGCCAGAACGGATCGCTGTTCGGTATCACTCCCCATATGTTGACCAGGTTCTCGACCGGTGCCGTTTCCGAAGCCGCCAGTTCGGGCAGTTGTTCGAGCAAGGCGCGCACCGCCACCTGATAGCCGTGATGGACATCGCCGCCGAAACCGGGCGTGTTGGCATAGACCACCGGCCATCCCTGTTCTTTTCCCTCTTTTGCCATGGCAGGAATGTCGTCTCCCACCATTTCCGCGGCACAGCCGGTCACGATGGCATAGAGATCCCCCTTGACCACCTTGACCGTATTCTTCAACTGTTCGCGCAAACGCGACCCGCCGCCGAAGACCACATGTTTTTCGCTGATATTGCTTGACGATACGGGAGGCGAACCGAAAGGGCCGCTTCCTCCCGACTGGCGGGTGACCCCCAGGTGGTACTGGACCCCGCAGCCTGCCGTGCTGTGCACCACCGGCACGACCCCATCCATAGCTTCAAAGAGCTGCAACGCTCCATGCAACGCGCAGAAATTGCGGACACCTTCCAGATGATGCGGCATGCTATTTGACCTCCTGCTTGATATGCCAGTTCTGGCTTCGCCGGAACCACGCCTCGTGGTACGGTGTCGGGGTGCGGCCAAGCAGCTCGCCGAAACTTCTGAAGGCAAGGGCCGCGCGTATTTTCCGCACCAGCCCGGTTACCCCCCCGTAGCCAATGACCGGCGTGCCTTCCAATGATACGGCAGGAACGGCAAGCCGTGCGATCTGAGGCACGTGCAGTCCATCTCCGATGTAAAGACCCGGATTGATGGATCGTACTATGGACGCCTCCTCGAATGCCTGGCCATTGGCGACATGGATTTGCAGATCCGGGAGCCGGGCGGCCAGTTCACGGAGATGGGGGAGATGCAGCCGGTCAAGATGGGATATGGTGAGGCCGGCAACGGTTCCGCCGAGTTCGTGTACCAGTTCGAGCAGGGCAAAGGCATGAGCGGCGGCCAGGGAGAGATACACGGCAGTTCCCGCCAGCGAGAAACCGGCCAGGCTCTGCTCCGTCTCAGCCTTGCGGCGGGCGTGAAGCGCCGCAGCTTCCTTCTTCAGCCCCAGGGCCGAGCCCACGGCGGCCAGCCAGGCTCCGGTCCCCGAAATACCCACCGGCCGCGGGGCCTCGATCAGCGGCACCCCGTATTTTTCGCGGAGAACATGGCCGAGATATTCGGGGGCATCAGGGCAGAGCGGTATGGACGCTCGGGCGCCGATTGCTCTTCTGAAGTCGCGTATGTCCGCGTTATCCGGAGTCGTGACAAAGGCGAGTCCAAGTTCCCGCAATAAGCGCTCCGCTTCGGACCGGTCGGCGGGATGCTCCGCAACGGACAGGAGGTTGACCAGTTCGCCCTTTTCCTCAGCCGTAGCGGAACCCGCAAGATATTTGACCAGGGCATGCAGCGCGGTGTCGTACCCGGTAACCGCCGTACGCGAGGCAAATCCGGTCACATATATGGGCACAATCGGTAGTTCCAGCTCTTCGCGCAACTCCTCCACCACGGACTGGATATCATCGTTGTTGATGGCAACGACCGGGCTGGCGACAATGAAGACGACATCCGGGCGGTGGCGGTGGTGGAGCGAGGTAACCGCCTTGCGCAACTTGCCGTCGGCTCCCATGATGGTGTCGCGCTCATCCAGATTGGTTGATGCCCAGACACTACCGGGCCCTGCCAGGGCATGGGCAAGACCCGCAGCAGCGCATCCCCGCGGGGCGTGGACAACGGTGACGCTGTTCCTGATGGTTCCGGCTATCCGTAAGGCATATATGAGGTCGTCATTGGTGCTCTGGGCAAAGGTCCTGATGCGTTGGACCACCTCATCGCCCGAAAATTCGGCGACTGCGGCCGAAGTCGATCCAAGCCAGGCGCCAATGGCATCAAGCCTTTTTTCCCTGATCCGGGGAGCCTTTGCGCGTAACGGGGACATACTGATTCCTTTCTGGTCTTCTTCAAATGTCGCATGGGCAACCGATACAGCTCCGAAACGTGTGAATGCCGTTATATTGCCGCCATTTCATGGACGACACCGGCCTCGACCTCAAAGATCCGGTCCCCCCACTCCCTGGCCCACTTTTTCAATTCCGGGCCGTTGAGGGGACGTGGTATCACGGTATCTTCGTTTTCCGAGATGAATTGTGCCAGCCTGCGGTACACCTGGGCCTGCTCCGATGTTGGCGCCGCTTCGATGACGGTCTGGCCGTACAACTCGCTCTGGGCAACCGTCAGGGAGCGCGGGACATACCCCACGACCCGTGTGCCGGTTTTAGCGCTAAAATCGTCGATAAGCGACGTGGCATAGGGTGCCAGGATGCTGTTTGCTATCACTCCGCCGAGACGGGCCCCTCCGGACGGCGCATACTTGTTGATTGCCTTGAAAAGGTTGTTGGCGGCAAAGACCGCCATGAAGTCGGATGAGGTAACGACAAACGCCCGGTCGGCAATACCGTCCCTGATCGGCACGGCAAAACCGCCGCACACCACGTCCCCGAGCACATCGTAGAGAACGAAGTCAGGCTTGTACTCGTCAAAGAGCTTGAGATCCTGCAACAACTCAACAGCGGCATTGATGCCCCTGCCGGCGCACCCCACACCCGGCACCGGTCCGCCGGCCTCGATGCAGAGCACGCCGCCGAAGCCGACCGCGGAGATATCCTCGATCCTGACCTTGCTGTTTTCCCGCAGCGTATCAAGTACGGTGGGCAGATCATTGCCTCCGCGCAGAATCGTGGTCGAATCGCTTTTCGGATCGCACCCGATCTGGATTACCCGGTATCCGGCATCGGCCAGCGCCGCACTGATATTCGACGTCGTCGTTGATTTCCCGATGCCCCCTTTGCCATAAATCGCTATATGCTTCGAAGTTCTTTCACTCATGTACGACCCCTTTTCACGTGATAAAAAAAGGCCGGAAATCCCTGTTCGGGAATCCGGCCTCCAGTTGTCTGGTCAACCATGTCTGCACTACCGTCTTCGCGGGAACTTCAATCTACGGAAATAACGCAGGCATCATTCACCCACACCCCACCCTTATCCTGGCATTTCCTGGCTTTCTCGAAAATCGTCGTCTGCCGGACAGATTCCGCCGGCTTGGCGCCTTCACGACCGGAATGCCCGGTACTTCCGCCGATCCCGTTCCTTGCCCCGGAACAGTCATAGGCTATCGCCGAAACCGTACCCCCCAGAAAGCCCGGCGCGCTACTGGTTATTTCAATGGTATCGACGCCATGGATCAGGGCGGCCTTGTTCCGGGCGTCAATGGTCGCGTAGATTATGCCGTATTCTCCGTTATTCAAATAAGATCCGGCTTCCCCGGTTATCCGGGACACCCGTGAACACAGCTGCACATTATCCCCGCTCCCAGCCACCCGGATTTTCCTGCCTGCTTCCGTCAGCTGCGTTGCGCATCCCATGAGCGTCATCAACACTATGGCCATCAGGCAAAGTCGCATGGTTCCGTTTCCTCGTATTCCCGGCCTCTTTGACAAGCGGGATCATAATAAAAAAGACCGCAACACACAGGGTGTACGGCCTCCATTGGTATGGTCAGCGCTTGTCCTCGCACGAAAATATCTATAACAAACCTATATTTGATAGATAATACTACCCGACTGTTTAAGTAAAGTCAAGCGCCAAAGTTCATCACCACGCACACATATAATTTAGTTTAATTTCAGATACTTATAAATATTTATTCGGATATTGTGAGAGATATCGAACTTTTTTTGTCCTGTGGACCGCAAAATTCCAGCCAGCTCGGCATCGAAACGAGTCATCTGCTCAGACGGGAGCGCAGCACCGATAAATTTGGTGGCACACATCCGGCCTCTCCATGACTCCTGGGAAAACGGCAGTTTCGCCGTATAACTGTGGAAGGTCTGAAGTTCAAAATCCTGTAGAGCCGATTCCGGAAGCAGGTCCCGGTTGGATCGTTCGGTGCGGTTTCTGGCGGACGAGGAATTGTATTTGGCCAGCAGGCTGGTTGTTTTCCTGGTAATCTCGTCATCATCCCGCCACACGATTGAGGAGAAGCAGGACACCGCCTGGTACCAGTACCCGCCCGATCAAATCGAGAATACGCCGCAAGGGCTTCCGCCCCGCCGGGGCAAGTCATGAAACTTCAGTCGCCGCGTACACGGTTTCGGTTGATTCCGCCGGATCATGCAACAAACGCACGGTAGCCATCTGGACAAAGATGCATACCCCCAGCCCGGCCAGCATCACATCAAATGGGTTGCCGCCCGGCAGGCCGCTGCCGAAACGGGCCAGAAGCGCTGCCAGTGCAAAACCGGAGAGGCCCGAACCCAGGGACTGGGCCGCAGACACCAGGGCATAGGCGATGGTGCGCTGCGCGCCGTGACAAACCCGGAAAGAGTGTGATGTGGTCGCAAGCCCCAGGGTTGATGCGACCAGCCCCAACACCACTGAAGAGGCAACACCTGCCGCAAGCGGCGACAGGTGAAGCGCAACTCTGGCAGGAAAAATCAGGAGTGCGACGGCAAAACCGATGTGGCACAAAAGAAACATCCGCCGGGAACCGAGATAATCAACAACCCGCCCCATGAACCTGAACGCAGCCAAAGACCCGATCATGTTCGCCACAGACAGGTAAAGTACCTGGTTGTCACCCATTCCGCACCCTTTCACCGCCGACAGCCGCACCATGTCCTGGCCGTTACCGGTCACGCAGACCAGAAGCAGCAGATATGCCAGATATCTGGTAAAGCCGGGCAGCACAAGGGCCGATTGCACCGATCCGAACATATTCAGGGGGGTGCTTCCGGTGACCGGCGCATCAGGAATGGCGCGGTAAAAGATGAAGCGGCAGCCGACGGACACCGCCCCTGCAGCCAGGACAACCTGATAGATCCATAGCGGCGTTCTTGAAGTAAAAAACAGGGCAGACAGGGAAAAGAACAGCAGCGTCATAAACTGCCACGAAAAACGGACCAGGCCGAAATATCGCCCGGTCATGGTTACAGGGACAATATGGGACAAGAGCGAAAACCAGCCGGTATTGAAAAACGATGCGCCGATCAGATGGATCACCAGCCCCACCAGAACGACCGGCAGCACCAGGCGCGGCGCGCCCCCATGAAGAAACGCGCCGGCGATGATACATGCCATGCCGGCAATCATCAGAGAGTTTCCCCAGTTGCCGAAACGCTTGATCCCGATGCAATCCGTACCCCACGCCACCGGGATGGACAACAATGAACTCAGAAACGGCGTCAGGTTCAATAATAAAAGTATGACCGGCGCTTTTACCCCCATGGCATTAAGATAGAGCAGCAGGATGCCGCCCGCCAGCATCTGCTGGGTAAGCATGCCGAAACATTGGGCCAGAACTGCCGAGCGCATGGCGCGACGGCAATCCGGCGGCAATGAAGCCCAGTCGGCGGCCCTCATAGAGAATATCCCGACATCGTGTGTACTCCGGATAGCGCCATTCAGTCTATCGGCGGGAACTGGTAGATATCCATTTTGTTATCGACAAAATCACCACGCTTGATCCTCAGCACCCTGCCGTTGTGATCGCCGGTGCCCGGCCCGCGGTACATCTGCTCAGTCGTGAAACCGTAGCGAAGCTGGATATCGGTGGCCTTGTCCACCAGTTTCCAGTGATACCACGGTTCCGGCCCCCGTTTCCCTTCCAGGCCGGTGTTTTTCTGCTGGCTGAACATCCCGAAATGGGCGACCACCCCCTTGGACGAGAGAAATTCTATCCCTTCAAGAAAACCATCCATCGTATCCAGCCCGCCCACGAAGTTTGAATGCACATGCCCTTTGCCGAACACATCCACCGCGGCGACCAGCGAATCGACCCAGTGCTGCCAACCGCCGTTGCGCTTGCTCTTGCCCGGACAGATGTGAGCAAACAGGTTCTTGTCCCACACCTCCAGATTGTGGGAGAGATCGGTGTAGCCGGCTTCCTTGTATTTGGAAAGAATCGACAGGTCGGCCGGTGCGCCGATTACCGCAACTCCCTTGAAATTGGAATGCTTCTCGCGAATGGCTTCAACCACATCGATATAGTATTCCACCTCCCGGCGTTCCGGAACAAAGCCGCCGCTTATCTTGAAGTGATTGCCGTACCCGGCACGGCGGGCGATATCATAGGCTTCGGCTATCTGGCGGGGGTTCTTGATCAACACCCGCTCCGGGTCCCGATCCCGCACGTTGATCGAACAGAACAGGCAATCCTCGCCGTTATCCTTCAACGAGCATTCCGCGCTGTAGGAAACATCAATCTGGCCATGGGGATCAATGGCAAGAATCCCCTTCACCTTTTCGCCGGTGCTCAATTGCTGTTCCAGAACCGGATGGACCGGTCGCTCGTAAAAAGCGATCTCTGCAACCGGTTCTTTATCATTGTACAGAACCGGTTTGCCGTTTTCGACGACAATGGCATAGGGGGTCCATCGGTTCTGTCTGGCGTTCGTCAGGAGCCCGTGAGGGAGGGTAAAGGAGACCCCGGGCCCCAGTCCCTGGAACGGATAAGGGATCAGTTCGCTGCCGCGCAACGGCTTCAACTCTTCCGGGTTGTATGAGATGCCAGCGTCGTTGAGTTCGATGGACAGTTTGACCTCATCGAGCATGCGCTGTTTGATTGCTTCCTTGCTCTTCACTTCGGCTTCACGTGTTGCGGACATTTCGTTACCTCTCTTTTCGATGGAGTCGCGTCAAAGGTTCAAAACATAATCGATCGAATTTTCAAATTGTTGTCACGCCACGTCGGCCAGCAATATGCCCGCCTGATGCAACTGCCAGTAATGTCCCTGCCGCGCCAGCAACTGTTCATGGTTGCCGACCTCGGCAATGCGCCCCTGCTCCAGCACCACGATGCGATCCATTTCCTGAATGGTCGCCAGACGGTGGGCGATCACCAGCAATGTTCGTCCGGCCGATACCCGATGAATGGCCCGCTGCAGTACTTCCTCGGTGCGGGAATCGAGACTGGCAGTGGCCTCGTCCAGAATCAGGATGCGCGGATTGAATACCAGCACCCGGGCAAAGGAGAGGAGCTGCCGCTCCCCGGCCGACAAGGTGGCGGCACGCTCGGACAGGCGGGTACCATACCCTTGGGGAAGCCGGAGGATGAACGGTTCGGCACCCACCAGCCGGCATGCTTCGCGCACCCGTTCTTCAGAAATCTCCTCCTGAAAAAAACGGATGTTGTCCACCACGGAACCGGAAAAAAGAGTCACATCCTGCTGGACGATGCCGATGGCCCGGCGCAGGGCGTCAAGGGGCCAATGGCGGACATCGACGCCGTCTATGACGACCCGTCCGCCGGTGGTGTCGTAAAAACGGGTCGCCAGATTCATCAGTGACGACTTGCCGGCCCCGGTTGCTCCGACAAAGCCGACCCTTTCGCCGGGGGCGATGGCAAGATTGATTCCTTTCAGTACCGGCAGGTCGGGACGATAGGCCAGGGACACGTCGTCAAAGCACACCTCGCCGGCAATCTGCGGCGCCACGGAGCCGGCGGTCTCGCGGATGTCGGGCTTCTCCCGCAGGGTCGCAGCAATGCGCTCGGTAGCCACCAGGGACGACTGCAATGTGTTCATCTGCTGGGAGATGGTGTTGATGGGCTGGAAAAAACGGCGGATATAGCCGATAAAGGCATAGAGTACGCCAAAAGAGAGCGAGCCGTGCAGCACCGACTGGCCGCCGAACCAGATGAGCGCGGCAATGCCCATATCCCCCAACAGCTCGGTGACATTGAAAAAGAGCAGAAAGTACCAGTTTTCCCTGATGGTCGCCTGCATCAGGGCACGGTTGCGTTCGTCGAAACGCTGTTGCTGCTTCAGTTCCTGGTGAAATATCTGAATGATCGCCATCCCCTGGAGGTTTTCCGCCAGAAAGCCGATGGCGCTTCCGAGGCGATTGCGGACCTCGCTGTTGATGGCCCGCATGCGGCGCTGGAAGAATACCGCAATGCCCGCTACCAGGGGAATCAGTAAGAAACAGTAGAGCGCCACCTTGACGTCGAGGCGGAGCATGAACCCCATGATCAATACGAGCGAGAAAACGCCGCGCAGGGTGTTCGAAAGAAACTGGGTGAAAAGGTTGTTGAGCGCTTCGGTATCGCTCACCACGTTGGTGATGATGCGGCCGGCGCTGTTCTGGTCGAAATAGCGCAGCGCCAGGGTCTGGATGTGACGGAACAGGTCGAAGCGGATTGCCCTGACAATGGCCTGTCCGGCGTGCTGAAGGATGATTTCCTGGTAGTAGGTGAGTACAAATGAAATAAGCACCACACCCAGGTAAGCTCCGGCAATCTTCAGCACCGCCTCCTCATCCGGAGCCGGCACCGCCAGATAGCGGTCGATGGCTACCTTCACCAGCAAGGGTTGCACCAGATCGACGCAGACCACCGCCGTGACCAGGATGAACACCAGGGCCAACCGGCCGCGAAACCGGTGCAGATAGGGGGCAAGGGTACCCCAGGTTCCCACAGTTGCCGACACGGCATTGCCGCTCATGCGGCATCCTCCACAACAAGTTCGAACGGATCGACGGCTATGTCCGTATCGGGTGCAGCCTGCATGAATCCATCGTCCTCCGCTTCACCCGACTGCATCTGCCACTGGGCGGCATACATGCCCCCCTGTTCCAGCAAGGTGCGATGGGTGCCCCGCTCGGCAATGCGCCCATCCTTGAGCACGATGATTTCATCGGCGTGTTGCACGGCGCTTAACCGATGGGAAATGATGATGGTCGTGCGTGATTGGAGGCGGCGCAGGTTGGCGACGATCTGTTTTTCCGTCCAGGTATCGACGGCGCTCAGGGAATCGTCAAGGATCTGGATCGGCGCTTCCTTGTAGATCATCCTGGCAATGGCGATCCGCTGCTTCTGCCCGCCGGAAAGGCGTACGCCGCGATCCCCCACCTCCGTGTCGAATCCTTCGGGAAAGCCGCTGATGGTGGCATGGATGGCGGTAATGCGGGTGCAGCGTTCCGCCCGTTCCCGGTCCGGGTAGTGATCGGAAAAAGCGATGTTGTCGAGAATCGAACTGGAAAAGAGGAAGCCGTCCTGGGGAACGTAGGCGATCCCCTCGCGCAGCCGGGCCAGCGGATAGGAGAAGATGTCCCTGCCGTCAAGAAACACCGTTCCTTCAGGCGGATCGTAGAGCCTGAGCAGCAGGTCGGCCAGCGTTGTCTTGCCGCTCCCCATCTCGCCGATGATCCCCAGGGTATGCCCGGCCTTGACGCTGAAGGAGATGCCGTCGAGCACGGCCCGCTCCATGCCGGGGTAGCAGAAGGTCAGATTACGCACCTCCATGTCGCCGCGAAGTGGTTGATCGATCAGAATACCTTCCCGGTCACGCACTTCCGGCTGTACCTGGAGCAGCAGGGCGATCCGGTTGAGCGAAGCCGAGGAGCGCTGGATGATGTTGAGCACGTTGCCAAGTTGCTCCAGCGGCTGGCGCAGCATCGCCACATAGAGTGTGAAGGCGACAAAATCCCCCAGGGTTATGCTGTGCCGCACCACCAGATACCCGCCAAAACCGAGCACGGAAATAAAACCGAGATTGACCATGAGCGGCACCAGGGCGCCGAACAGGGACGACAGACGGGCGAACGTCATTTTTTCCGTAAAGATGGCGCTCACGGTGCGCTCAAAGCGCCCGATCACCACAGCCTCGGTGCCGAACGCCTTTATGGCCCGGATACCGCCGATGACCTCTTCCACGGTCTGCGCCATGCTTCCCAGGGCCTCCTGGGATTTGGCAGACTGCCGCTTGATCTGCGGGCCGAGCCATCTGACCAGGACCGGGATGGCCAGAAGCGGGCCAAGGCCGGCCAACGACAGACGCCAGTCCACATGCACCATCATCAGGTAGAGGGTGGTGAACAACAATGACAAACCGCTTACCGAGACGTTGATCCCCTGCGACATTAGCTCGCGCACTACCTCCACATCGCTCAGGGCATGGGAGAGGAGTTCGCCGACACTGTGGCGATGGTAATAGCCCGGGGACAGGGTGCCCCATTTTTCGAACAATTCCATGCGCAACCGGTAGGTAAGCACCCTCCCCTTACGGTGCACCATAATACGCCCTCCCCAGCCGGTGGCGACACGCACGACACTGATACCGATCAGGGTAAACGCCAGGATTGCCAGTTCTTCACGGGTTATATTCCCCTGCCGGAGCCGGTCGGTGAAACGGCCCAATAGCCTGGGAATCAGCGCCATCAGGAGGCTGGCGCTCGCGACCATGGTTACGCCGGCCAGGTAGACCAGCCAGTGGCGACGCAGGTACGAGGTGACGATTTGCCGGCCGGAACCGTATTTAGCATGACTATGTGCCACAAACATTCCTTGTCAGTTGTAAAAGCTGGATGGCGTCGAGGCGGATCTGCCCGCCGGAACGGCCACGACTGCGGCCCTCAGTGCGGCAGGTAGCTTTCATCCACAATCTGCTGTGCCGTGATCTGGACTTTCGGATCGATTTCCTTCAAATCCTTGAGGATCTTGATGGCGTTGTCGGTACCCTCGAAATCGACCCTGCCGCTGGTGTCCCACGTTGGGATCTCCTTGCCGTATACTGCACGATACGGTTTTTCGTCCTGCTGCAGTTCGGTTACGGCAAACTGGATAGCTTCATCGGGATGGGCCTTCAGATATTCCACCGTCGTGCGGTAAGCGCGCAGGAAGGCACGGACGGCATCCGGTTTTTCCTGTAGGAACCTGTTGGTGGCGAAGATAAAGGAGTGCTGATAGTGGCCGAAGTAGTCGGCAGCCCGTTCCAGCACCTTGCCGAATCCTTCCAGTTCCGCCTTGACCCCGGTGGTCTCCGTGGTGATGACCGCCTCAACCTTGCCGGCCTGGAGCGCCGCCAATGCCGTTCCGGTGCTGCCGGCGTTGACATTCTGGAAATCGGACAGCTTGAGCCCCTTGGCCCTAGCGATGACATTGAACGCCTGGATGGTTCCCTGGCCCGGTGCGCCGGGGCTGATCGGTTTTCCCTTCAGATCGGCAAGTGATTTGTATTGCGGCCGGGATACCAGGATAAAGTGCTGGCCCGAGGCCGGTGGCGAGCCGATGATCTTGATCGGCACCCCGGCAGCGGCCCCAACGATAATGGGCGACCCCATCCCCCCCAGTTCCGCTTCACCGGCTGCGGCAGCGGTCACCGCTTCGACCCCGCCGGTCACGGTGACAACCTTGACATCAAGCCCTTCTGCAGCAAAATAGCCCTTCTTGATGCCGAAATTGATCGGCAGGTTGCCGGCGCTGGTGGCATAACGGATAACGGTTTTGGGTTGCCCGTTCCCGTCGTGCGCCGACTCTTTATGTTGCGAGCAGCCGGCAAGAAGAAATGCCGTTGCGGCGGTCAACTGTACAAGTCTTGCGATTGTCCTGTTCATAGCGTCTCCTTTGTCCTTGTTTTCAATGTACAGCGGTTTCTCCGCGCCACCTGTCGAAATGCCTGCCCAGCCGGTCAAGCGAATAATCAAGCGCTATTCCGGTCAGCGCGACGATCAATACGCCTGCAAATACCTTGTCGGTCTGAAATGTCGATCCTGCATACTGGATCATGTAGCCGATCCCTTCAGCCCCTCCGAAAACCTCGGCCACGATGACCCCCAACAGGCCGCGTCCTGCCGCCAGACGAAGACCGGTAATCAGGAACGGCACCGATGTCGGCAACGCCACACTACGGAAAATCTGCCACCTGGTGGCGCCATATGAGCGGGCGACCCGCACCAGATCGCCATCGATCGTACTCATGGCAACCTGAAGGTTGACAATGAGGGGAAATATGGCACTCAGCAGCACCACCACGACCTTTGACGTGATGCCCAATCCGAACCAGATGATGAATAACGGCATGAGCGCGATCCTCGGAGTTGCCTGCATGGCGGAGACGACCGGCCCGAACGACGCTTTGGCCAATTTGAACCATCCCAACAGAATGCCTAACGGAAAACCGATGATGATGGCCGCACCGTAACCGAGAAGAAACTCGGTGCCGCTTACGGTCAGATGATTGAGGAGCGTGCCGTCCCTGAACAAGGCGGCAAAAGCGCTGAGTACCTTGGTCGGGGCGCTTATGAACAGGGGGTTGACCAGTTTGAGGCGGAAAACCGTTTCCCAGGCAATAAGGAACAGCACGATCACGCCGCCTCCCAGCAGAGTATTGACGATCTTTTCCCGCTGCGCCGCTTTCGATCTCGGCAGGATTGTTCGCGCGCTCATATTCCGCCCCCCATGTTGGCATTTCCTTCAATGATCGACCATATCCGGTTCATCAACCCCCTGAATTCCCCGCTCTCTTTGATATGGCCCTGCCGGGGCCGCGGGATCGGAATCCGTATATCGGCCAGCACATGGGCCGGGCGCGCGGAAAACACAATGACCCGGTCGGACAGGAGCACCGCCTCGTCGATCTGATGGGTCACCATCAGCACGGTTTTGCCGACTTTCTCGCACAATTCCAGAAGTTCCTGCTGCATCAACTCGCGGGTTATGGCGTCCAGGGCCGCAAACGGTTCGTCCAGCAGCAGGACTTCAGGGTCGCACGCCAGCGCCCGGGCCAAATTGACCCGCTGCTGCATCCCCCCGGACAACTGGTGCGGATAATGGTTTTCAAAACCGTTAAGCCTGACCAGATTCACATAATGCGCCGCCCTGGCCTGGGCATCAGCTTTCTTCATGCCGCCCAGTTCCAAACCAAACGTAATGTTTCGTCCGACCCGGCGCCAAGGGAGCAGAGACGCCTTCTGGAAAACAACCGCCCGGTCGGGGCCGGGTCCTGACACCAGCTTGCCGTTTACCCTGATCTCCCCCTGCTGATGCCGCACCAGGCCGGCAATGGCGTTAAGAAACGTGGATTTGCCGCAACCGGAGAGGCCGACGATGGAGACGAACTCCCCTTCACGGATGTCCAGCTTCACATCATCCACGGCCACCAGGGTATGCCCTGTCTGTTTGTCCAGATAGCCGATGACCAGATCCTTCACTGACAACTTGGTTTTGCGGCATTCACCGGCCTGTGGGGGCGGCGCCTGGCCTACCGGCAGCCGGACGATATTGTCCCCTCTGGTCTCCAGGGCGTGTTCATTATGGACTGCGCGTTTTCTACCTGGTTCAGCATTGGGTAGTGTCATGGGGTCCTCGCCTGTTTTTGAACAAAAAAAGACCGACGCTTTAAGCCGTCGGTCTCCGGTTATCCAGTCAACCATTATCTATTTTGACTATAATTTAACTATACTTTATTTTGTTTTTCGACAAATGTCAATCAGTTTCCTCAGTATGGCGGAGCAATCGCCAGGGAGCATCACTCCCGAAAAGCGTCACGGGATTGTGACTATCCGGGGAGCGCCGTATCCGGCTGTCCGGTCAAGATACTGGACCTCTTTGGCAACAAGCCGGTACACTGCCGCAGACGCCAGTTCACCTTTTTCCACACGTTCACGAAAACGGGGACTTTTGGCGGACAGGGCGGATACGGCGGTTTCAAATCCGTCGTCATCTTTGCCGAGCAGGCGGGCATCTCCGATAACCAGGACACTTTTCCACGTCTCAGGCGCCTGATTATCATGCTGAAAATAGAAAGACACCCGCTTGTTGAGCGCGATTTCGCCAACCTTGGCGTTCTGTCTGCCGGTAGAGAAAAAGATATCAAAACCGGAACCGGCAAAGCTGCCCATGACGCGGGAAACAGGGGCAAGATCGGAACGGACGTAATTAAGCACGCCAAATCTGGTGGCTGCTATATATTCCAGAATATCTTCATTTCCTTGATCAGACATAAATTTGTATCTCCTCATTAGCTATTTTGAAACTCAAACTTTATCATTTATCAATGGCCGGGAAGATCCACTGCGTCAGATAATCCCCCTCAAATTCGCCCGACTTGATGCGAAACACATCGGCGCTGTGGGGTCCGGAGGCCGGGCCGCTGAACATCTGCAAGGTCGTGAAGCCGTAACGGCGGTAGATATCGGTTCCCCGGTCCAACAGGTCCCAGTGGAACGATGCCTCCGGGCTGCGGTACCCCTCCAAGGCAGTTCCCTTCTCCGGGCGGAAGGCGCTGAAATGACAGACGATTCCCTTGGCCGCCAGGTATTCGATCCCTTCCAGGGTGATCTCCTTCGGCTCCAGTCCGCCGACAATGGTGGAGTGTACATTGCCCTTGCCGAAGATCTCCACCGACGCCTCCAATGAATCGACCCAATGATGCCAGCCGCCGTTGCGCTTCTCCTTGCCGGGGCAGATGGCGGCAAACAGATTGCGGTCCCACACCTCGATATTGGTGGAGATGTTGTCGAAACCGGCTTCCTTGTACTTGGGGAGGATGGACAGATCAGCCGGCGCCCCGACCACAGCCACACCGTAGAATGAGTCGTACGTTTCACGAATGGCGTCACCCACATCAAGATAGTATTCCAATTCACGGCGTTCCGGCACGAAACCGCCGGTAATACGAATATGATTGCCGAACCCGGCTGTTCTGGCAATCCGGTAAGCCTCGGCCACCTGCTTCGGGGTCTTCAACAGAACCTTGTTATGGGCGCCATCCTTGGCCCGTTCGTTAAAAGCGCAGAACAGGCAATCCTCGCCGTTATCCTTGAGCGAACATTCATTGCTGTAGGTGACGTGAATGCCCCCC
>Ga0187771_10001323_pt1 | contig 16408 bp, 19 predicted proteins | sample 0116_SJ02_MP15_1_FD_133139 | JGI IMG/M metagenome (GOLD analysis project Ga0187771, IMG submission 133139) | Tropical peat soil microbial communities from peatlands in Department of Meta, Colombia - 0116_SJ02_MP15_10_MG | ecosystem: Environmental > Terrestrial > Soil > Wetlands > Peat | place...
CTACACCTTCACCTACGACACCCCGGGCGTCTATCTTCACGTTGGAAACGTCACAGCACCTGCAATCAATCTCGTCCGGGCCATTGGACTCGTTGCAAGAGACAGTGGGCTCAACACTTCCGACTTCAATCTGGCCTCGGCAGACTTCGTTCCTGGCGATGTGGTGAACGGGTCTGTTTCTTCCGATCCGAGCTGGTGGTTCCTCTTCGCGGAATCCCACGGGGGCTACTGGCTCTATGGCGAATGTGGAGAAGGTGCCTTCTCAAGGGCAGTAAGTGTCGATGCGCTTACTGGGACGGTTACAGGATCCAACGCACCGTATTGCAACGTGAACAATGCGCCGATTGGAACGAGCCCCGAACTCAAGGCGAGCTCGGTCGAAGCGCTGAACGCCATTCGAGCTGCAAGTCTTTCTGGAGTGCCTGCCCCCCTGGAGAAGAACGGCACCGTGACCTTCATGGAGCCGAGGATTGTCTCGTTCGGTCCGTCGTCTGACTTCTATGACTTCAAGAATCCTTTGAACGCTTCCTACGCTGGAACGACGAAGCTCTGCTGGGTGGTTCAGCTGTACTCGCCCATACCCGGCTTTGGATACCAGGGCACGTTCGCGGTCGACGCTGAGACTGGCCAGCTGATCGCGGCCGGGGCAGACGAACTCTACCCGGGAAGCCCGTTTTCGGGCGTGGGTGGTTCTCCAATCTATTCTTCTACGAACGAGGTTGCCTCCACTGAGGAGTTTCAGATCGACGGCAAACCTATGGGTGTTACCGGGCAAGTCCCGGTGACGGTATCGAACGTTCTGATTGTGAAGCCGGGGTCAACCGCCACGATTGCTTTGAACTTCTCGTCAACGATCGACAGCCAAGTGAACGTAACTCTCTCTTTCTTCAACCCGCTCCCCGGGTTCCAATCCCTCCTGCCAAACGGCCTCCCTGAAGGAGTCACGATCACTACAACAAACGAATTCGTTATTCCAAGCAGTAGTCACGCCACGACAGATTTGGTGATTTCCACTAGCCAGTCTGCACCAACAGCAACGTACCTTCTTGGCGTAAACGCAACCCTATTTGACTCGAACTGGAAGCAACCAGGTAAGACCGAGATCTACTTCTTCCTGTCCATATGGAATGGAAACGGGCACTGGCCAGCGCCTCCGAACCCCTGACAGATGTCGGTGACAGAGACAGCTCTGTCTACTCTCCGAGCCTCTTGACCGCAAGCAGTTGGCAATGGGTAACAGGTCTTTGAAATCGAAAGGGAGTAGCCCAGCTAGGCTAGGAAGCGATTAGTTCGATTTTGCCCGCCATTCAACAACTCGCGCATGGTGTCAGATCTAGCGACAGAAGCGCAATGAACCTCAACACGGCGAGTACTGATGGCTTGACGCCGAGGTCCGTCTGGATTTGTCATAGGCCATAATCGAGCCAGTCAATATAGGGCGGCTTCACGTCAAGCTGCCATAGCAGACAAATCCACTCCCCCACGTGGGCTAGCTCATCTACGGCCGCATGCATGAGAATCTTCTCAAGCTTCCTTCGGGTGATTCCAGCACGCTCCTTGAATGACACTTCGCGGACTAGGTCCGCGTCCTTCAATGTCCCGAGGTACTCCCTCGTGAGCTCGCCCACCCTCGAATTATCAGCGGCCAATTGGTCGAAGTTGTGGTAGTTCGCAGCCTTCCGGTCAGGGGAGTCCAAGACAGAGCCTCTTCTGGCGGCGCATTGAAGCCACCCCTCTTCAACGTCGAGGATGTGGATGAATATGCCGAGCATCGAGCCCCAGGTAGCGCTCCTGTCTTTCGTGAACGCCTCCCAGCCTATCCCTCGGAACACCTCGAGGAATCTTCTCCGTGTCTCGATGAGATAGTCGAAGTGCTCCCGCACTTCAGCCACGTTCATTGGGCCTAGCGGCGAGGTCTGAGTATTAATCCCCTGCGAACCGCAGCGCTTCGCTCTCGAAATCAAATCCTTGGTGGAGTCGCAACAGACCTTCTATGCAGCACCTACTATCGGACCTTGTTCGACTCCGTGCTCATAGTCTGAAATGGTGACCACACTGCGGCGCATATGTGCAAGTTAGCCCGGCTAGGATTCGAACCTAGGTCTCCGGCTCCAAAGGCCAGAATCCTTGACCGACTAGACGACCGGGCTACGGGTCGAGGCCAAAACCACGTGGTGATTTAGCCTTGCTTTGCGGTCTTCTCGATGAATCCCGATATCTTCGGCACTGGGTCTTCCATGGAGTCTAGGACCCGCTTCGCCCTTTTGGAATAGCTGTCCCTGAACTCGTCAGTAAGGAATCTCTTCGCGTGCGACACCAGCGCGTTGGGGGTCAGGGCCCTTGCCAGCATCCCCTTCCTCTCAAGATACATGTCGGTGTAGAGAGAGCCCTGAAAGGCGGAGACCGTTGGCACCCCCATCAGGGCCGCCTCGGCGCTCATCGTCCCTCCCATACCGACGAAAAGACTGGTTCTTGATAGAAGACCGTGCCCGCTCACAATGTCATCGGGGACAGAGCATCTCGAGCCGAACTTTTCCTTGATCTCTTTGACCTGAAAGTCGTACCGGCATAGGGCGACGAGGTTCGTGTCTGGAAACTCCTCGAGGAGCGTAGCGAGCACTCTGTCCGTCCAATGCATGTCAGCCCTGGCGAGGTACGGAGCATCGCTCTCCTGCACCCTGACCGTGATGGTCTTCTTCCTCCGGTCTAGTCTTGGCACAGGGCCGGGGAGAGGCTCTCTCTTTAGCCAGGCTGCTGGGTCAAGTGCCCGGTATGTCGTGACCTGATCTCTACCGATGCCGAATTTCTCCCAGGCCTTGTACGGGATTACCCATGGGCAGAGGAGGTGGTAACTCAATGGAATCGACAGCCGACCTGCAACCTCGGAGTGAGGGGAGTCGTTGACGGCGACGTGCCTAATCCCCAGACCGAAGGCGACACGCGCGCAAATCGCGGAAGCGATCGACACAGCGACATGGGGCCTGAATTCCTGCACGATTGGAATCATCTCCGCCTGGCGCCTCGTGGCTGCCAGGAGCTGGTCTTCTAGGCCCTTGGTTCCCCTGTCTCCGACATATCTCAACTCGAGCCCCGCCCTTTCGGCTAGGGGACCCACCTCCCTGTACCTCCGCGAGGTGGCCAGCACCTCGAGGCCGTCCGACTTCAGGTCTTCGATGACGGGCCTGAAGAAGAGAACCTGCTTAGGGGTCAACAGGTCTAGCCACACGCGCATGGTTCGTAACTGCCTCGCGTTTCGTGACCTGCGGGAAGCATACAAATCCGTTTGCTTCCGCTTCATAGCGCCGCTGAACCCCTTCAAAGGTTAACTACAAACCGCCTTAGAGCCACTGAGAGCTTTTGCCAAAAATCAAGGTCGCAATGTACGGGCTCACGAGCGAGGCCTACAGGGTTGCAGCGACCTTGGTCGACAGGGCCCAGGTCACGATAGTAGACGAGACCCTCCAGATGGCAATGGACATCGACCCGGCTTTCATGAAGAAGAACCCGAACCTGCAGGAGGTGATGGCGGAGGAGCCGTTGCTCAGCTTCAAACCACTCGAGCAGGTCCTGGGCGAGGCGCAGGTGATCTTCTTCACCCCCAGGCTCAGGCGGCCCTCGGACGAAACGCTCATCGAAGCCGGGTCGAAGTTGAGGGAACTGGCCAGGTACCTTTCAAAGGGGGTCACCCTGGTCAACTCCCTCCCCACTGGCCCAGGAGGGAACTCGGACAACATAATGCTCGCCGAGAAACAGACCGGGCTGGTGGTGGGTTCGACGCTGACTTATTCGTACATGCCTCTTAGGCCGGGCGACTTCAAGCCCGCAGTGATCTCCGCCGCTGGTCTGACGGAGAAGGGGGCGCTTCAGACTCTGGGTTTCACCCCGAACTCTCAGAACGTCTTCTCTGCAGAGTTGGAGTACGCGTCCAGTGTGATGGAATCGGCTGTCGCATCGGTCACCGAAATCGAGCTTGCGAGGAGGGCGAGGGAGGCGAAGGTGACACTGCAGGGATCCTCCAGCGTCTACCTGGACGAGTTCTCGAAGTACCTCTACGAGCTTAAGGCGATTCAGGCTAGCGAGGAGACAGGTGAATCAATCTCCTATCTGGCGGGGGCGACGCTGAAGAGCTTCGACAACTACGTCAGGTACACCGTCGACGAGACCAGGGAGGTACTCAAGGAGAAGCAGCTGAAGGCGAGTAGAACAAAGATTTCTCTCATGTGGAACCTGGACAAGTACGAGATGAGGGGGGAGAGACTCCAGGTGGCCGAGAGCATTCAGCAGCGCCTTAGGGATTACGTCACAGATGTAGACATCGTCTCGCGATCCAAGGGGAGGGGAGGGGCCGAGCTCCTCGACCCCCTGAAGCATAACGTCGTTATCGTTTGCTCGAAGGATGACTGGGACCTAATGAAGCAAGCCAAGAAGGAGCAGAGGAGTGTTGAGACGACGGTGCTGTTGGCGACTCCGAGCCTGAGCAGAGAGTGAGGGTGGCCTCGAGCACTGGTAGCAAGAAGCTGATTGTGGCACACACAGGGCAACGCTGCGCCATTTGTGGCGAGATGTTCGAGCGTTACGCGGTGCCGCATAAGGGGGAGCTGGTCTGTGTCGAATGTGCGATGCGTCGGCTCAATCTCAGCATCTTTGGGCTGGAGGTAGAATGAACCCAATCCTCCCGGTGAACCCCTAAGTCGAGCCACTTTCCGTTGACATTAACCCTATAACGCCTCTCTAGCAGGAGGTGATTGAGTTGAAGGTCGGAGTCATAGGGACAGGTGGCTGGGGGAAGAACCACGTACGAGTGCTGAGCGAACTCCAGCGCCTGGCGGCAGTCTGTGACATGAATGCGGAGAGAGCGGACGCATTCTCGAAGAATTACCATGTTCCCGGCTACGCTTCGCTTGAGGAGATGGTGAAGAGGGAGAAGCTTGACGCCGTCACCATCTGCACGCCCGCCTCGACCCACTTCGCAATGGCGTCGAAAACTCTTGCTGCGGGGCTCCACACGTTCGTCGAGAAGCCCATGACGACCACCGTGAAGGACGGTGAGATGCTCATCGAGGCGGCGAAGGGCGCCAACCGATTCCTGACAGTGGGATTCATTGAGAGGTTCAATCCGCCCATCACGGCGCTCAAGCAGATGATAGCGGAGGGGAAGATGGGGGAGCCCATACTTCTAGAGTTCCACAGGGAGAACAGGAGGGGAGAGAACATCAGCGATGTCGGCATCGTGAAGGACGCCTCGATTCACGACATAGACACGGCCTGCTGGCTCTTCGGCGAGGTCCCGAAGGTGGTCTACGCGAGGGTGGGGGCTATGCACGTCCCGCTGGAGCATGAAGACTTCGCAGCGATACTCCTGGGTTTCACGGGCCAGAAGACCGCTTTTCTCGTCACCAACTGGATCACACCGAATAGGGTGAGGACGCTCAGCGCAGTCTTCTCGGGAGGGGTGGTCGACGTCGACTTCGTCACCCAGAAGACGAGCATCCATGAAGGGGCGGCCACCACAGTGCCGACCGTCCCCTTCCAGGAGCCCCTCATGCTGGAGCTTAGAGGATTCGTCAACGCCATCCAGGAGAAGAGGCAGCCTTTGGTCACGGGACGGGACGGGCTAAACGTGACGAGGGTAGCCGATGCGGTCTTGGCTTCGAGCTCGTCGGGGACCCCTATCTACCTCGGGTGAGAAAAATGAAAATCGTCAACTTCGTTGCCGCTGACGCGAAAATAGGGAAGAACGTGCGGATCTGGCATTACTCATACGTAGGCTCGAAAAGCCAAATCGGGGACGACGTGAAGATAGGGTCACTTGCCCATGTCGACTACGATGTCAGGATAGGTAGTGGCACCAAGATCGAGGGCCTTGTTTACATCCCCCCTCTGTCAAGGATCGGCAGGAACGTCTTCATAGGGCCGGCTGCAGTCCTTACCAACGACCCATATCCGCCAAGCAAAAAGATGATCGGGGTTACCATCGAGGACGATGCCGTGATCGGTGCGAGGGCAGTCATAAAGGCGGGCGTGAGGGTGGGCAAAGGTGCCGTTGTAGCCATGGGCGCCGTGGTGACGAAGGACGTCCCGCCTGGGAAAGTGGTGATGGGTGTGCCCGCCCGTGTGAAGTACACTAGGAAGGAGTTCGACGCTAAGATGAGGGCCTGGGAGCGTTCCTGATCTTGGCCCTGACATAGACTCTGGTCAATCCTATCATTACGACGAACCACAAGGCGACCAGGGCTAGGCTGAGCATCAATTTCAGTAGGGTCAGCCCTGTGTAGGCTGGGAGCGAATGAGGAATGGGGCCGAGAGGGACGACGAAGTTGAAGAAGAGGTACGTCTCGGCGATTATGAGCAAGAACGCGACCGCCTCGACTCCGAAGAGAGGGGCTAGCTTCATTCTAGTGCACCCAGGTCAGGACAGAAGTCGCCACCGAGAAGATGCAGGCCACCAGGGTCAGGTACACTAGGTCCCTCACAAGGTCCTTCTCCGACAGGGCTCCCGCCAGCAAGACAAGCCTCACAAGCGTGTTGGGGGCGTTAGGCTCGGTTGAAGGGTACAGCAGGCCATCACCCCCGATGTACGTCGGCCTGGAGGACATCTTGCTCCTTTCGACGAACCCGCGCACGCTCGACAGGGTATAGAACGAATTGAGAATGGCTGGGACGATCGCGATTATGGCCGCGATTTCGACCCCTCCTGTAATCGCGAGACCCGCGAACATGGCCCCGAACATAAGACTCCCACTGTCTCCATCGAAGGCCCTCGATGGATAGCGGTTGAAGAGGAGGAAGCCGGCTGCCACCGCGACCAGCGGCAGGGTGGCGCCAACCCTCGCGAGAGAGAACCCTGACCTGTAAGCGGCGTGAAGGGACACCCCCACAAGCAGGGCGAGGGAGGTTACGAGGGTGAACCAGGAGATCTCGCCATTGAAGGCGTCCATCATGTTGAAAGCGTTCGACACGACCGGGAAGGCGACCACGGCGAGCAGCGTGTAGATGATGAAGTGAGGGGCCGTGTCCCCGAGTATGGGGAAGGTGATGACCGGTTGGTACAGGTCTGGTCTGAACGCCACCACACCGGCAAAGGCGACGCCCGCCAGCAGGAGCAAGAGGGGCTTGGTTCTCCCACCGAGTACGAACACGTCGTCGGCCAGACCGATGACGAAAGCGATTCCTGCCCCAAGCGATATGGCGACAGGGACCCATGACTGAAAGCCGATTGCGACTACTATTTCCCCGAGAAGGGCAGCGACGAAGAGCACCGGTCCCGCCGGCTCGGGAACCTTCGTCTGTGGGCTCTTATGGACGTCCCCGGATGCCCATCCTTTACGGATGAGAAACCTGAGGAATGGCGGGAGCCCTAGAAAGACGCAGATGAGCGGGACCAGGAACGAGAGCAAGAGGAGGCCGCCGTCGGCCAGCCCCGGGGGCAACGTTGGAGACCGGCCATTTGTTTCTCAATAAACGGCTTCCGGTCGAGGTTTCAGCTGTCTAACGTTAAATAATGGCGCCCAACGACCAGCCCTTCACATGAATGTACGCGATTTGAGAGATGGCATGCGCAGGGTCGACGCTGAGGGGGAGATTGTCGAGATGGCCGAGCCCCGCACGGTCAACCTGAGGACGGGAGGGGAGGCGAGGGTTGCCGACTGCATGCTGAAGGACGAAAGCGGGCAGATCAAGCTTTCACTCTGGGACGACCAGATTGACATGGTGAAGCAGGGGTCCAAGGTCAGGGTCACCAACGGCTACACGAACAGCTTCAGGGGAGAGTTGCGTCTCAACGTGGGCAAGTATGGGAAGCTCGACGTGCTAGAGCCTTAGCAACATTCTCTTCATCCAGGTGCAGTTCGCGCATAGGAGTTGGTACTTATTTTCTCCTGCTTCTACACTTTTGACAACCTCGAGTTAATATCGTTGGCGAGCGGCTCCGCTCGAAACTGATGCCACCACTTCCCGCTTGCCGCCACCATGGATGTAATCAATCTGGAGTATCCGGTAGTCTGTAATCATGCTTTGACATTCGCTCCAACAACCGTTCAGACTACAGTTGCATCGGCCCCCGGCGACTCGACAGCCCTAGGCTTCGTCGCGAGGTACATCCTACGTCGAGTTTTCCCAACATTCTCCTTGTGTCAGCTTTGCCAGACCCGGTTGTAATCCCCCGGTATTTCCTACCACAGTTGACTCACTAGTTCTTCCCCATCCACTTGTCTCTGTTACGTGTGGTGACCCTGCGACAGCACCGTGAACAATTCCCCACGAGGCTCCAAGTTTCGAACGAAAGGGGCCCACGAGAAGACCAAGGAATCGGACGAAGATTCTAAAACACCGCTGCTGCGGTCGGTTCCGTCTTGGGTACGGGCGGGCTCTTCCTGAGGAAACTCAGGGCGAAAGTTGCTGCGGAACCTACAGGATTCGTCTGGGTGCAAGAGGGCAGGCTCGCAGGGTCAGGTTACCCGGCTTCCAGATCTCAGGTGGAGTGGCTAGTAAGGGCGGGGATCAACAGCATCCTGACGCTGACCACCGAGCCTCTTCCTCTCGAATTCACGCGCGACCTTGATGTCGTGACTGGTCATGTCCCCATGCAAGACCATCAACCTCCAAGCAGTGAGGCCATGCACAGGGCGGTAGGTTTCGTGGAAGAGCAGTTGGCGGCCAGCCGGGCCGTCCTGGTCCACTGCCTAGCTGGTGAAGGGAGAACGGGGTGCGTGCTTGCGGCCTACCTAATCAAAGCGCAGGGCCTTGACGCAGATGCGGCAATGGCGGAGATAAGGAAGGCAAAGCCTCAGTTCATCGAATGGCGCCAAGAGGGCGCCGTCCGCGAGTTCTCAACGCAGACGCCGAGTCCCAGGCAGCAGCCATAGGGCGGAACAGAACCTAGCCTGTGCGGTTGTTCCGGTGCACTTTCCTTACCGCCCCGTACGAAACGAGTAAGACCGTGGTCAACAGGACGACACCAATGGCCACGAAGGGGAACTCGGGGACAGCGTTCGTGGTAGCGGAAGTCGAAGATGACGACTCGCTGAGCACCCTCACAGTCCCCTTCATGTACGTGTGAATCGAGCAGTGGTAAGCGTAGATGCCGGCCGTTGTGAATGTGTGAGTAAATGTCATCCCTGCAGGGACAGAGCTGTTGAATGAGCCGCCATCGGCAGTTACCGTGTGGGTTACTGTGTCTTCGTTGGTCCACGTGACCGTGTTGTTTACGCCTATCACGACGGTGATGGAACCGGGATTGAAGGCGAAGTTCTTGATCGTGATGTTGGTGGTGCCTTGCGCCGTCGCAACCGGAGTTATCAGGGGCGCGGACAGCCCCGCGAAGGTCAGAATCGAGACCAACAGCAGTAACAGACGATCACCCTTGGATCGTGCACTCGTGGATGTGACTCTTGGTCTCAAGTCTTGTTTCTGATTGCGACTACGATTCTGAAAATATGAAGATTCTTCCAAATCATGTCCAAATCCCGGAGGCTGGATGGGTCCGTCATGTCGTGGATTCAGAGGGTGACCCTTAGCAGCACCATCAAACCAGCGAACTCGAGAATCGCGACTGCCGCGAAATAGGGCGACAGTTGCCAATTGTAGTAGTCGTTGAGAAAGCCGCAGATATACGCCATGCCCGAATTCTGCGCAACCAAGAGGCCCGAGAAGATCGTCAGGCCGTAGGTGTACCCGGCATGGGTCCTACTGGCCATTCTCGCGTAGAGGTATATGAGCCCCACCAGGAGGGCTATGTTCACGAAAGACATTCCCGTCGCTACGGTAGCGTAGGTATCCAAACCAGTATGTGCGAATTTTGACCCGATGGCTATTAACCGTTTTTCCAAATCTGGTGGAAGCCGCCAACCCCTAAATAGAAACGGGGATTCGGGATACCGAATGGAAGAGGATCCGGAGCTGCGCAGGACCCTCTGGTTCCTCCTCGGGGGGAAGCGGGGCGGCGAGAACAGGGCCAGGATCATCTGGAGCCTGAGGGCCAAACCCAGCAACATCAATCAGCTGGCCACGGAGCTCGACCTCCAGTACAAGGCGGTCCAGCATCACATCAAGATCCTCGTAGGGAGTTCGCTACTGGCGCCATCGGGGCAAGGGTACGGGGCGGTGTACCTCCTCACCCAGTGGTTCGAGCATCATTTCCAGCAGTTCGAGCAGATAAGTGCGAAGCTGGGGTTCGGAGGAGGTTCCCCGATGGCCGCAAATCCGGACGGCGGGCCAGAATGATTCTCAATCTGCAAGACCTGGCACCTGCTCAGGACTGTCGATGGTCGAGATTCCTCAGGGCGAGAAGGGTGGGTGCGAAGCTCGTCGTCGGGCCTAGCTGTCGAAGGTGGATGGATGGACTAGGTTCAGCTCAGGCTTGCAGACCTTGCAGCGCTTGGCCCCGAACTCGTGCGCAGCCGTGGCGATGCTGTCCACCCAGTAGTAGGTTCCCTGCCTGCGATCGTTGATGGTGACCTTCAGGTTGAAGCTATCTGCCTTGATGCACTTCGAATTCACCTTGTGAATGATTGGTTCTCGAGTGTTGTCTGTTATGACGAAGTAACCCTCGTCCTCAAGCCTGAACCTGCGGAGATCATCGAAGGTCTTCACCTCTCTGACTTCCTTCATAAAGGGTCCCGTCCTTGTCCATGCCAGATATTTGTTTACTGGAGAGCCTGACGACGTTTCGTTGGCGATTATGAGGTTACCGGAGTGGGAACCGAACTCTCGGTCGGATTCAAACATCGGCTCCTATCCGAGTCCTTTCAGGAGGTCGAAGTATCACGGGTCCGACCCACTTCGCCTCCGCAGACGAGCAACTCTTCAAACGTTTTAAGAAAAGTCAACACGCGAACCGCGGGTCATGGGAGCTCCGAAGGGGACGGGCAGCAGGAATAGACTCTATAGGTTCTTGGTTGACGAGTATAATCACCCGTTCAGGGGATGGGACTTTTCATACATTACTGGAGCAGGAAGGATGACAGAGAGTCCGAGGAAGTGGAGCTACGGCAGCATTGTCCTGGCGAGAATCAAACAGTCGAACGCATTGCTCGACATCGCAACAGGAGGCGGCGAATTGCTGGCTTCATTCTCGCCCCTGCCTTCGGTGACATGCGCCACAGAGAGCTACAAACCGAACATACCAGTGGCCAGGGAGCGCCTAGAGCCGCTTGGGGTAGAGGTCTTCGAAACGGAGGAGAACGGTCCGCTCCCCTTCGAGGAGCGGAAGTTCGATCTAGCAATCGACAGGCATGGGCCGTATTCGCCTTCAGAAGTATTCAGAGTGCTGAGGCCTGGTGGCTGGTTTGTCACTCAGCAGGTGGGCGATAGGAACGACATTGATTTGAGGAAACTCTTGGGCGCGACAAGATTCAAGCCGAATCCATGGAACCTGAGATTAGCCTCAAACCAGCTGAAGAAGTCTGGATTCATGGTCGTAAGGCGGAGACAGGGATATCATAAAACCCGGTATTTCGACCTGGGGGCACTGGTCTACCATCTCAAGGCTGTTCCGTGGATTATTCCGGATTTCTCGGTGAAGAAGTACTTCCCCATCCTAACGAAGTTGAACAGCGTAATCGAAAGGGAGGGGTATTTGGAGGTTAGAAACCACCGATTCTTGGTTGTCGCAGTGAAGCCGTGATTCTGATGTTCTCGCGCCGAATCCACGGTTAGAATCGGTCACAATCCTGTTCGTTTCATGAGAAGTCAGGTGTGAGGTGGGATTCGAACCAGCGTACCCCCTTCAGTGGACACCTTTGCAGGGGGTTCGAATCCCGGCTGGGGCAGTCCCTCATCATGAAAGGAGCCCAAATGAGCTCATTTCGCCAGGGATTTTGGCGCGTTTGTGCAGATCACATCCGGGAATCGGCGAAGAGTCAACTCTTTCGTAGGCGAAGGTCAAAAAAGGCACCTTTGCAAGACATTCGCGTTGACTGCCAATAGTGGAACTCATGAGCACGAAGAAAGGCCACGAGGAATAGAAGCTGCAAAAAAACAAAGGCTGGCCACACTTGTTTCGTACGAGTCAGGCGCGGTAGTCAGTCGCACAATTATCGACCGTCGGGCTGGGACGGTGACTCTATTCGCATTTGATGAAGGCGAAGGACTAAGTGAGCATACTGCGGCTTACGACGCCTTGCTCTATGTGATTGATGGGGCGGCCAACATAACCATTTCGAGAGCGAGCAATGAGCTGGGCGAGGGGGAGGCCATCGTCTTACCAGCCGGAAAGCCCCATTCTGTGAGGGCGGTTTCGAGGTTCAAGATGATGCTCGTCATGATAAGAGAGTAGTTCAGGCTCTTCTCTTGCCCGTGCGTTCACTGAACCTTGAGCTTGCCATCCAATGTCATTATGTCCCTGCCTAGAATTGGTCTTCCATCGTGAAAGGTGGATACCCCTTCAATTGGACAGTTTTCGCTCGTGTAGTTGATCACACTCCTGAGAGTAGAAGTGACTTCATTGCCGAGTGTGTGGCTTGGCGTCGTCTCGGCTTCCTTTAGCTTGTCCAGCAGAGTCTGCAACTCGTCGAGAGAAACCGATGTGCCATCTTCATTTGAAAGCAGGCCCTCGACGGGGCAGTTCTCAATCGCGAATTTCACGCTTGCCTCTGCGACTTCCAGGTCGTCTTCAGATAGCTCTCGCTCCATTTGTTGCTTAACCAAGCGGTCCTGAGGCAGATTTAAGACCTGCGCGACCATAATCATTCGATATGACAATGTCTCTAGATTACAGCGAGCCGCTGCCAAAGGTGTTGGAGAGGTTGAAGGATGAGCATCGTGAGCTTGCTCCGAAACTTCTGCGCATCGAGCGGCTGGCCACTAGCGGAAACTTGAAGGTTGTTACGACGGAGCTGAATATCATCAAACCGCTTCTTCTGAGGCATGCCGTCGAAGAGGAAGCAAGGCTAATGCGGCCCATAATGTGGGAGTATAAGGACAAGTCTGAAGACTCGATTATCATCCTTCGATTTCATAGAGAACTGGTCGATTTCTTTGACCACAAACTGCCCAAGTTGAACTCCATGCCTGAAGGGGTGGCGCGAAGGGAAGTCGGGATATTTGTGAAAGAGCTAAGGAAGCATCATCAAGAGGAGGAGAGGACTCTGTTTCCTCTCGCCCTGAAGGCAGATTCTCTCTACGAGAGAGGGAATCGACCAGATTAGGAACTCTCGGCCTGCCGGAGGAGTGCGATTTCATCCGCAGAGGGGAGGGAAGTCTTGAACGAATGGAGCCTCGATGCTCCTGCGTATGACTCCAGAGAATACTGTCCCCCTTCCCTTCCTTTCATCATATAGTAGTGGTATGTACAATAGTCGAGTTTCGTGTTGTGGTAACGCTCCACTTCGGTATGGATCTTGAAAATCAAGCACGCCTTGCAGTATTTCTTGGGTCCGTCTGTTGATACCATTGCAAATTCGCTACAGAACCCGGCAGGGCGACGTCACGCTTGAAAACTGTTTCTCACGGACTTCATCCGATCAAGCAAACCATTTGCGGCCACATGGACCAGATTCTCGCTATTTATCCCGGCATGATATTGGCAGGGCATTTTAGCAGCTGGTGTAAAGCCCCGCCGTGGCAGCCTATTCACAAGGAAGGGGTCGGATATCAGACAACCGCTTGGATTTGAACCGCAAATTCGCTGCTCAACATCACGCTCATGGTGTAAAATGACTCCCAGTTGGACGGGCCCCGCTGAACGCGGAGAAGGTCAAACTCGTGAACCGGCAGCTAGTCTTGAGGGAGGCACAGCGGATTCCCGGAAAGCAGAGCCAGCGTTTAGTCATCCCAGCTCAGGAAGTCCCCTGGGCAGCAACCAATCCAGCATGGCTACGGACCCGCAGCATTTCACCATGAATATTGGTTCTTTGCGCCCCCACCGGGACAACTATTTCTCACGCCGCTGCGCTATGACGGGAGCAGACCAAGGTAGAGCTTGCCCAGTTCCTTGTGCCGAAGCAGCTCCTGAGAGCCCCCGGTGAATGCGTTCTTACCGCTCACGAGGAGGTAGGCGGTATCCCCCATCTCCAGCGCCCGCTTGGCATTTTGCTCTGCAACCACCACGGACAACCCAACCTCTTTAGCAAGGGCCGAGACCGCATCAAGCACCTGCGTTGCGACTTTCGGCGCCAAGTTTGCCGTAGGTTCATCGAGGAGGATTGCGCTCGGATTTCGGATTAGCGCTATTCCCATTGCGAGCATTTGCCTTTCTCCCCCGCTGAGATTGAAGGCCTTCGTTCTGGCGTAGGAGCCGAGCTGAGGGAACAAGCGAGAGACGCGCTCGTATCTGGTCTGATAGGGCTCCGACTTGACAGAGTGTCCCGCGAGCCTCAGATTCTCTGTGACCGTCAAGGCAGCGAAAACGTTGTCGGTCTGGGGAAGGTACGCGAGTCCTTTCCTCGCTATCCTGTGCGAAGCCATCCCCGTTATGTCCTGCTCCTGGAATCTCACCTGACCCGCGTAGACGGAAGTATAGCCCGCGATTGTCTTCAGTAGTGTGCTCTTTCCTGAGCCGTTGGGGCCTACGATGACGGTAACCTCCTTAGGCTTCGCTGTGAAATTCACATCGTAAAGGATCTGCAACTTTCCGTACCCTGCAGAAACATGCTGGACAACGAGCGACAAGTCAAAACCTACCTGGCCAGATACGCCTCGATCACTTTGGGGTCGCTGATAATTACGGTCGGCGTGCCAGCGGCAATGAGCTTTCCTGACGCCATTACGTCGACGTAATCGACGTACCTGAGGGCGATGTCGAGTCTGTGTTCGATAATGAAGAAAGTCACCCCGAACTGCTTTCTAAGTGCGACTATCCTTGCAAAAATATCGAGGGCCAGGGTCGGATTCACCCCCGAGATTGGCTCATCGAGAAGGTACAGCTTCGCATCGCTCATCAACGCCCTCCCGAGTTCCGCCAGCTTCATCTGGCCTCCGCTCAGGACGGAGACTGGCCTGTTAGACTGTTCCGCGAGCCCCAGCGTTTGCAGTATCTTCGACGCCTTCTCCACAGTTTCTTTCTCGTGGCTGCCCCAAAGGCGTCTGAGGTGCGATTTCAAGAATGACTCCCCGGGGTTGGACTTGTCCGCGACGAGAAGATTTTGGAGCGTCGTTAGTTTGCTGAACAGGGAAGGGACTTGGAACGTCCTCGTGATGCCCGCCCGGTACACTCGCTGAGGGGACCAGCCGGTTATCTCCTTCCCGCCGTAGTAGATATGCCCGCCGTCCGGCTTCTGGAATCCAGTGACGACGTTGACCAGGGTGGTCTTCCCGGAGCCATTCGGCCCGATCAGCAGGGTCACACTCCCCTCCTCTACCCCCAGGGTCACTCCGTCAAGGGCACGGAGCTTGCCGAACGACGCTGCGACTTCCTTTACAGAAAGCAGACTTGCCATGCTGTACCACTAGCCAGGTTTCGCTTCTCCCGCCGGTGGCGGTGCCGCAGGGACGTAGTTCCACTTTTCACGGATGATGCCTTCCGGCCTGTAGATGAGGATGAAAATCGTTAGCAGGCCGAGCAGAAGGTAGTTCAACCAGACGACATTAAACGGAAGGAAGGGGGCAAATGTATACTTGAAGTAGTCAATGAGCTCGTCTAGGGTGACGAAGACGAGGGTGCCCACCACAGTCCCTATGTTGCTTCCCATCCCCCCTAGCAGAATCATGAGCCACGGCAGGAACGTGTAATCGAACCTGTCATAGCTGGGTGTCACTGCGCCGCTGTAAAGCGCCCAGAGGGCCCCTGCAATGCCGCACAATATCGAACCTATGAGTATCGCTGACATTCTGTATCTGGTGATGTCCTTGCCGAGGGACCTCGCAGTGTTTTCGTTGTCTCGAACGGCCTTGAGGACTCTGCCGAAGGGGGTCCTGACCAAGCGTTCGATGTACACGAATAAGATGACAGCCACCAGGAACATGATGAGCGTAGCCCAGTAGAACCTGTACTGCCCGGCCCAGCCGAAGATATCCGGTAGGCTCGTCCCGGGGGGGCCTCCAATCAGGGGGTCGTATCCAGTCCCAACAACGTTCAGTATCTCGCCGAATGCGAGAAGGGTGATGGCAAGGTAGTCTTCCCTGAGTCTGACGGCGGGCGCCGAAGAGATCAAGCCCATAAGCGCTCCTGAAGCCCCGCCTATGACCAAGAACAGGGCCAGTAGGCCGATGGATAACCAGGGCGATGAGCGGAGAATCGGGTTCACCAACTGAAGCACCGTAACGTTGTTGATAATCGGGTCAAGGTTGGTGTGCACGTTGAGAAGATAGATGGCTAGTCTCGTCGATAGGCTCGCAGTGATGTATGCGCCCCCTGCTACGGCCAGGACGAGTCCGAAGTTGGGTATGCCAGTGACGCCCTGCTGCAGGTTGAGGCCTAGGTTGATGATTAGGTAGACCGAGAAGAGGGCAAGCAGGTCAACGGTGAACAGGA
>Ga0187771_10001324_pt1 | contig 16399 bp, 17 predicted proteins | sample 0116_SJ02_MP15_1_FD_133139 | JGI IMG/M metagenome (GOLD analysis project Ga0187771, IMG submission 133139) | Tropical peat soil microbial communities from peatlands in Department of Meta, Colombia - 0116_SJ02_MP15_10_MG | ecosystem: Environmental > Terrestrial > Soil > Wetlands > Peat | place...
CAACGATCGGCCGCTCACGATAGCCGACGTTCTCAACTCGCGAATGATCGTCGATCCGCTCCATCTATTCGAAATCGTAAGTCCGGTGAGCGGCGGCGCCGCCGTGATCGTCGCGTCGCCCGAGATCGCCAAACGCGCGAAGCATCCGCCGGTCTGGATCCTCGGAGCAGGCGAATACGCGAATCACTCGACGATCACATACGCGCCTTCGCTGACGACGTCGCCGGTCAAGGTCGCCGCCGAGGCCGCATTCAAGATGGCTGGGCTGAAGCCCGACGATATGGATCTCGTCTGTCCCTACGACTGCTACACGATCACTGTGATCGTCACGCTCGAGGACGCCGGCTTCTGCAGGAAAGGGCAGGGCGGCCCGTTCGTCGCCGAGCGCGATCTGACGTGGAAGGGCGATCTTCCCTGCAATACGCACGGAGGACAGCTTTCCTTCGGGCAACCCGGCCTCGCGGGCGGGATGAGCCACGTTACCGAGGGAATCCGCCAGTTGATGGGACGCGGCGGCGAGCGTCAGGTGAAAAACGCCGCGCTCGCATACGTCAACGGCAACGGCGGAATTATGAGTGAACAGGCAAGCCTGATTCTGGAGCGCCGGTCATGAGCGAATATCTGAAACCACTCCCGAAACCTTCGCCGACCAGCCGTCCCTTTTGGGAGGCTGCGCGCAATCACGAATTGAAGCTTCAGCAATGCGCGAATTGCAGCCGGTTCATTTATTTCCCGCGCGATCGATGCCCCAACTGCTTTTCGGACAAACTCTCGTGGCGCCCGGTGAGCGGACGCGCCACGCTCTACAGCTATACGATCGTGCATCGCGCGTCGGCGCGAGCCTTCGCCGATCCCTACGTGCTCGCGGTCGTAGAGCTGGAGGAGGGGCCGCGGATGACCTCGAACGTCGAGGCGCCGCACGATCAGCTCAAGGTCGGGATGCCGCTGCGGGTGTTCTTCGACGACGTTGCTCCCGGCCACACGCTGGTGAAATTCAAACCGGCGTAAAGGTCGTTTTGGCGCTCGACGTTGTCTTGTTGGCTGTCAATCTTCAGTTGTCGGCCCCTCTCCCGGATCAGGGAGAGGGCAAGCGGCGGGCAGGTTGCGATCGGTGGTCGCAACCTGCATGCCGCGCGGGTGAGGGTGCTCTCCTACGCCAGCAAAACCGCCACGATGCCGGTCAGGAAGATTCCGTCGAAGGTGCCGGCGCCGCCGATCGATGCGACCGGCGCGCCGAGACCGCTGATTTTGTTCAGATTGAAGATGTCGGCGCCCAGAAGCGTTCCGATAACGCCGCTGGTGTAGGCGACCGCATCCGGATGATTCGCACCGAGCAACCATCCGCATAGCGCGGCGACGATCGGCGGCACGATCATTGGGGTTGCGATTCCAAGTCCCGGGACCGGGCGTGCAAAGCGATTCACGATAAACGCAACGATTCCGATTCCGATCATCGCGTTGGGAATAATCGCCGGAAGATGGCCCAGCACGTATATCGAAATCAGAACCGGCACGATCGCGCCGCCGACGTTGATGGCGATGACGGTTTCGCTGCTCGCATAGCGAATCGGAATCGGATAGCGCACGCCGAACGTGCTGACGATTTGAGCGGGCGGCGGTATCCGCGACGACACGCGCGCAATGGGAATGTTGATATAGCTGCCGATTAGGCTCGCTAGCAGCGCCATGAACGCCAGATGGGGCGACAGTCCGAGCGTCTCGAAAACGCCGCGAATCACTCCGATCCAGACGAAGAAGAACCAGACGAAAAGGACGATGAAGAAAATGATCGCGTAGAAGAAGAGGATAGGCGCGAAGAACACGCCACGATTGTACCAATCGCCTGCGCCTGGATACCACCGCAGCCTACCAGCCGGCGGCCCGCGCGGTCCCTGTGAAGTGCAGGCGCCTGCAAGAAAGGGCGAATCATTCAGCAGAGGCGGGTCGTTCTCTCTTGCACATTCGCAATGCGATTGTCATAACTCGTCGGGCCATCAAATTAGCTTTACCGAGTCGCCTTACAGATGGGGGGTCAACCGAGGTTCAGCTTTCTCTACGTCGGGGCGCTGCCTCCGCATCGTGGCGGTAGCGCGATCGTCGGAGAAAATCTGCTGACCGGCCTCGCGCGCGCGGGGCACAAGGTTTGCGCGCTCGCTCCTGTATCCGACTCTGACGCGGACACCCCGGACGATTTCGCACGCGCACATCCGGAAATTAGCCTCACACGATATCGAGTTCCCTTCTATTCGACCGCCCGATCAGAGTCCTCTACGAATTCCGAATACATCGCGTGCGAGCGGGCGGGCATCGAGAGCCTTCTCCCTTCGATGATTTCGCAATCAGTACCCGATCTTCTGATCATCGGACGCGAACGAATCGCGCAACAGATCCCCGCTGACATTTGCCGGCTATTGCCGAGCGTTGCAATTTTGCACGGCGGGAACACGTTCGAACGTTTGCGCCGCGGGATGTGCGAAGAGGTGGAATTGGCCGCGGCGTTGAAGAAAGTCGATTTGCTGGTAGGCGTCGCGGAGCATGTGACTGCGAGTCTCAGAGCAGTCGGCTTTGGCGACGTCACGACGATTCCAAACGGCGTCGATACGCGCCGATTCGCTCCGCGCGCCAAGGATCCCGAACTGATGCGATCGATGCGTATCAACGGCTCCGATATCGTTGCTGTTCACGTCTCGAAACTTGCCGGTGTTAAGCGGCCGCGCGATCTTATTGAATCGGCCAGAGTCGCGATCCACGAGGATCCTCGGCTCATCTATCTCGTGATCGGCGATGGACCTTGTCGTGCCGATATGGAGCAGCGATGTGCTGCGTTGGGTCTTACCGATCGATTCCGCTACACGGGATGGATTTCGCACCAGGAAATCCCGCGTTACTTGAATCTCGCCGACATCGTCGTGATGCCGTCCGAGTCGGAGGGGCAATGTCTCGTATGTCTGGAAGCGATGGCGTGTGCAAAAGCAGTCATCACCACCGACATCGCCGGTTCGCGCGAAATTATTGCCGATCGCGAAACCGGCGTCCTGGTTGACGTCGGCGATGTGCGCGAACTGGCGCGGGCAACCGCGTGGCTCGCGGCTCATCCTCAGGTGCGAGACGAGATCGGAAAACGCGCAAGGATCGCGGCGGATGAGCACGCCGATGACCGCGTGAATGCCGAATACGAACGGCAACTCATCGCGGTCATCGAGCGTCATCGCGCAGCTTCGCGCGTTGGTTGAGAGAGTTCGCTACGCAGGCTTCTTCATCTGGAATGACGGCCCCGACCATTCTTCTTCGGGCGGCGCGACCATCGCCTGACTTGTCGGACTGAAGTCCATCGCGCCCATACCTGCCGTCGCGGCGCCGTCCACTACCATTGCCTGTCCGCTGACGAATTCGGAATCGTCGCTTGCGAGGAACAGCGCCATCGCCGCGATATCTTCCGGGCGTCCCGTGCGTTTCCACGGCTGAAACCCCGCGAAAACCTGCGATGCCGTCTGCTCGCCGCCCGGGATGCGATTGTACGTGAGCGGTGTCGCAATCAGTCCGGGACAGATGCAATTGACGCGAATCTTGTCCGCGGCGAGCTCGATCGAAGCCGAGCGGCTAAGACTGATGACCCCGGCTTTCGCCGCGCAATACGCATGCAGACCGGCCGCTCCGCGCAATCCCGCGATCGAGGCGGTCGAGATAATCGATCCGCCTCCGGCTTTGCGCATCGCGGGAATCGAGTACTTGATGCCCAAAACGACCGCGCGCAGCAGAATCGCAAAGCTGCGATCCCAATTCTCGGCTTTCATGGTTTCGATCGGTCCGACCGCGCCTGCGAGTCCCGCGTTGTTGAACGTGATGTCGAGGCGGCCAAATTCCTTCACGGCGCGATCGATCGCGCTCTTGATGTCCTCTTCACGCGACACGTCGGCGAGCTGAAAAACCGCGTTGCCGCCGTTTTCCTTGCACTCGCGCACGGCAGATTCGCCGCCCTCGCGATTCAGATCGGCGATCACCACCGACGCGCCTTCACCAGCGAATCTGACCGCTGTCGCGCGTCCGATTCCGCTCGCGGCTCCGGTTATGACCGCAACTTTCCTGTCGAGCCTTCCCATTCTTGTCTCTCCTGTTTCAGTTGGACGTGAAAACTTCGTCAAACAACGCGCGCATCGATTTCCACGAGCGCTCGTCGGCTGAACGATTATATGCGATAGCCGGATTTCCCAGCCGGTCAGCTTCGGGATTGGTGAAGCTGTGAACCGTGCCCCCGTAATGGATCACCTGCCAGTCAGCTTTCGCTTGCGTCATCTCCTCTTCGAATGCCTTTACCGCGTCGAAGGGGATGAGGGGATCATCCGCGCCGAGGCATACGAGGATCTTCGTCTTGATTTGGCTGGTCGCGGGTTTCTGGGTCTGGAGTCCGGAGTGAAAACCGACGACAGCCTTGAGCGGAGCGCCGTCGCGCGCAAGTTCGAGCGCGAACGATCCGCCCATACAGAATCCGATCGCTCCGAGTCGATTCGGATCGACCTGCGGAAGCGCGGCCAGACGATCGAGCGCGGCGCGTCCGCGCGCCCGGAAACCTCCGGGTGTGGACATCAACTGTGTCGCGCGAGCGATTGCCTGCTGAAGATCGTCGAGAAGAAGACCGTTGCCATAGGGATCGCCCGCGAGCGCCACGTAGCCGAGCGAAGCAAGCCGCTCCGCGCGCGCCTTGGCGTGAGGACCGAGGCCCAGGGCCTCGGGCATCACCAGAATCCCCGGTCGCTTGCCCGATATCGTTTCGTTCCAAACCAGATATCCGCGGCAGACAGTGTCGCCGTCGCGATATTCGATATTTTCGCTCTTCATATTCTTTCGCCTATGCAGCAGGCGCTCCGATAGCGCAAGCGGGCCTGCGCTCTTGTGTTTTTTGCGTGATCCTCGTTCAGCGTCGCTGAAATTGTTTGCTCCCGTATAGGATGGATCGCGCCTCGTCGTCGAGGGGTTCGGGCGGCAGGTCCGCCATCACCGCCATCCCGCGCTTAACCGCGGGACGCTCCGAGATCGCATCGAGCCATCGCTTGAAGTTGGGGCGGCTTTCCACCTCTTCCGGCTCGCGCCTCGCGTGGACGACCCACGGATAGGTCGCAATATCGGCGATCGAATAGTCGCCGCCGAGATATTCCGCCTCGCCCAGTCGCTTGTCGATCACGTTGAGCAAGCGGCGCGATTCGTTGGTGTAGCGCTCGATCGCGTAGGGAATTTTCTCAGGAGCGGCGCGCAGGAAATGTCCGCGCTGGCCGAACATCGGACCCACGCCCGCCATCTGGAACATCAGCCATTGGATCACCTGGTATCGCGCTCGGAGCTCCTTCGGCAGAAGCTTGCCGGTCTTTTCGCCCAGGTAAATCAGGATCGCGCCCGATTCGAAAATCGAAATCGGTTGCCCTCCCGGGCCGTCCGTATCGACAATCGCGGGCATACGGTTGTTGGGGCTGATTTTCAGGAATTCCGGCGCGAACTGTTCGCCCTTTCGGATGTTCACCGGAACGATTCGATACGGGACTCCGGTTTCTTCGAGATAGATTGTAATTTTGTGACCGTTGGGAGTCGGCCAGTAATAGAGGTCGATCATCTTCAGATCATCTCCTTGGCGGCGTTTTTCACACCATAGCGCCGTCCCTTATCGGATGAACACCCGCAACCGATCCTTTGTGTGCATCGGACTTTGCCGGTTTGTTGCGAATCGGTTTATATTCGCCCTTGCGCCCGCACCAATGTGGAGCTCACACATTAAATAGGAGAGGCGTCCCTGCCTGTCCAATCTCCAACCGCGTGGCACGACAGGACCAATATGAGACTGAAAGACAGAGTTGCGATCGTTTCCGGCTCGGCGTCGGGAATCGGAGAGGCCACGGCGAAACGGCTTGCGTCCGAGGGCGCGAAACTCGTTATCGTCGATTTCAACAAGGAAGGGGCGAATCGCGTGTGCGACGAGATTCGCCGCGCTGGAGGCGTCGCCGAGCCCTGCCACGTCAACGTCAGCAAGCCGGCCGAGATCGAGAAGATGATCGCTTTTGCGGTCGACACGTTCGGCCAGCTCGACATTCTTCATAACAACGCAATTCGGCTTTACACGGGGCGCGTCGGCGAAATGCCTCTAGACGCGTGGCAGAAGAGCGTCGATGTCGGATTGACGGGATACTGGTATGCGATCCGATGCGCACTCGCGGCGATGGTCCCTCGCGGCAAGGGCGCGATCGTAAACACGGGTTCGGTGTCCGGGCTGGCGGGCGATTACGGGGTGGGCGCTTACAATACGATCAAGGCCGGCGTCATCAATCTCACGCGCGCAACCGCTATCGAGTACGCGCGCAAGGGAATCCGATGCAACGCCGTATGTCCGGGCGTCATCTTGACGCCGCCGATCGTGAAGTTACACGCCAACGATCCTGAGACCGGGAGGAAATCCGAGCAGGCGATTCCGATGGGACGCTGCGGGAAACCCGAGGAGATCGCCAACGTCGTCGCGTTCCTGGTTTCGGATGACGCTTCGTATGTCACCGGCACGTGCATCGTTGCCGACGGCGGACTGATGGCGCATACGGGGATGCCGAGCGTGACGGGAGTCGGACCGGACTGGTGAAGACTACATCAACAAGTTCGAACGGAGATGAACATGGATTTTGAACGCGTAAAACTTGACCTCGAGGGCGCGGTTGCGATCATCAGCCTCAACCATCCGGAAGTGATGAACGCGGTGTCGATGGAAATGATCGGCGGACTGATGGCCGCCTTCGACGAAATCGACAAACCGTCGCAGGGCGTGCGATGCGTCATCCTGACGGGCGCCGGACGCGGATTCTGCGCGGGCGCCAACCTGCAGCCGTCCGAGAGACAGAAGCGTCCCAGGGCCGACGCGGGATCGGTGCTGGAGACGCACTATCATCCGCTGCTGCGGCGCCTGCGCGAGCTTCGCATGCCGATCGTCACGGCCGTGAACGGAGCGGCGGCGGGCGTCGGGATGAGCTTCGCGCTGATGGGCGATCTCGTGCTTTGCGCGCGCTCTGCCTATTTCATCCAGGCATTCCGGCGAATCGGGCTGGTGCCCGACGGCGGATCGACGTGGATTTTGCCGCGGCTTATCGGAAAAGCGCGCGCGATCGAGTTGTCGCTCTTGGGCGAAAAACTAAGCGCCGAGAAAGCTCTCGAATGGGGACTCATCAATCGCGTTTTTGATGATGCGGAACTGATGCCGAAGGCGAAGGAGATGGCGAGCGAACTCGCGGCGGGGCCGACCGTCGCGCTCGGGATGATTCGGCGTCTCTATTGGGAGAGCACGGAGAACAGCTACGAGCAGCAATTGAATCTGGAGCGCCAATCGCAAGGCCGCGCGGGCAATACCGCAGATTTCATGGAGGGCGTGCGCGCGTTCCTCGAAAAACGTCCCGCGAAGTTCAAGGGAGAATGAAAGGAAAAACCGATGAAAGCCGCCGTTTACTATCGCAATGGAGGTCCCGAGGTTCTCAAGTACGAGGACGTGCCCGATCCGGTGTGCCATCCCAAGGGCGTCGTCATCCGCGTCGAGGCGGTGAGTATTGAGGGTGGCGATACACTGAATCGATGGCGCGGCGCGATGGCGAGCACGCCGCATATCGTCGGCTATCAGGCGGGCGGCGAGATTATCAAAGTCGGCTCCGACGTCCACGACCTGCGCGTCGGTCAAAAGGTCACGACCGTCTTCAATTCCGGTTCGCACGCCGCGCTTCGCGCAGTCCCGGCGCGCGCCGCATGGCCTGTCCCTGCTGGCTTCGATATCAAGCTGGCGTCGGCGATTCCTGTCCCGTTCGGCACCGCCGACGATTGTCTTTTCGAATTCGGGCATCTGAAAGCGGGCGAGACTGTCCTCGTGCAGGCGGGCGCGAGCGGCGTCGGTGTGGCTGCGATTCAGCTTGCGAAGCGCGCGGGCGCCACGGTTATCGCAACTGCATCGAGCGACGAGCGCCTGGAGCGATTGCGCCCGCTCGGGATGGATCACGGAATCAATTATCGCACCGGCGATGTTGTGAAATCCGTGATGCGATTAACCAGCGGCAAGGGAGCCAATCTTGTTGTCGATCCGGTCGGAGGTTCGACGCTCCAGAGCAGCATCGGTGCGCTCGCTTATCGCGGGCGAATCTCGATGGTGGGTGCGGCGGGACGCGAGGCGATGACGGTCGACGTGTCGCCGCTGATGGCGGGAAACCGATCGCTTACGGGAGTCTTTCTCGGCGCGGAGATGGCGACTGATCGGGTGCGCAACATGATCCAGCGGCTGGTCGACGAGGCCGCTCGCGGTGAGCTGAAGGTCGTAATCGACAAAACGTTTCCGCTCTCGGAAGCTGCCGCGGCGCACGCGTATATCGAGAGCCGTCAGGCGGTCGGCCGCGTTTTGTTGATTCCGTAAGTCGGACGCGACAGGACGCTAGATTCCGCCGCCTTCGTCGAAGACCTCGCTGCGCACAACAGCCTGCGTTACCTGGCTGCCGGCCGGGATGCTGCGCGTGATCCATACGTTGCCGCCGATCGTGGAACCGCGTCCTATCGTGACACGACCAAGAATCGTTGCGCCGGAATAAATGACGACATCGTCCTCGACGATCGGATGGCGCGGCGCGCCCTTGACGAGCACGCCGTCCGCGCCGACCGGGAATCTCTTCGCGCCGAGCGTGACAGCCTGATACAACCGCACACGCTCGCCGATAATTGCGGTCTCTCCGATCACCACGCCGGTGCCGTGATCGATAAAGAAGCTTCCTCCTATTTGCGCGCCCGGATGGATGTCGATCCCTGTCGCCGAATGCGCAATTTCCGCGATTATGCGCGCGAGAAGCGTAAGTCCGAGCAGATAAAGCTCGTGCGCCAGACGATGGTGCGTGATTGCGGTGACGCCCGGATAGCAGAAACGAACCTCTTCCAGCGACTTGGCAGCAGGATCGCCCTGATACGCAGCGTGGATGTCAGTTTCGAGCAGCGCGCGGACCTTCGGCAATTGTGCGGCGAATTTTCGCGTGATCTCAAAGGCGCGATTTTCGCAATCTGCGCCAGCGCTCGCAGATGACACATAGCAAAGCTCGCGCATCACCTGCGGCTGGAGGATGCGCAGGGTTGCGTCAAGCGTATGCCCGACAAAATAGTCGATCCCTTCGTCGGTCAGGTCAGGCGAGCCGAAGTATCGCGGGAAGAGCGCCCCAAAGAGGCCGTCAATGACCTGATGCAGCGCCTCGCGCGAAGGCAGCTCGGAGGCGGCGCGGTTTGCTCCCGCATTCTTACGCGCGCCTGCCCGCGAAGCGCGCAGCTCCGCGACAATGCGCTCCAGCTCCCAACGAGTCTCGGGAGGCTTGATTCGCTCTCCGTTGCGACTCACGCTGCAAATCCTTTGGCGTCAAACATGCCTTCGAACAAGACAGTGCTGAGATAGCGCTCGCCGGAATCTGGCAGTATCGCGACGATCGTTTTGCTTGCGCTTGACGGACGCCTGGCAATACGCGCCGCTACTGCAACCGCGGCGCCCGACGAGATGCCGGACAGTATCCCTTCTTCGCGCGTGAGACGGCGCGCGTAAGTGATAGCCTCCTCGTTAGTGACCTGTTCGATTTCGTCAACCAACGATAAATCGAGGACATCGGGAACGAATCCGGCGCCGATTCCCTGAATCTTGTGCGCACCCGGTTTGAGGATTTCGCCGGCACGACGCTGCGTGAGGACCGGGCTGGCCGCAGGTTCCACTGCGACTGAAACGATCTTCTTGCCCTTGGCGTTCTTGATGTAGCGCGAGACCCCGGTGATCGTGCCGCCCGTGCCGACGCCCGAAACGAAAATCTCGATCGCGCCGTCGGTATCGTTCCAGATCTCGGGTCCGGTCGTAGCCTCGTGGATCGCGGGATTCGCCGGATTCTTGAACTGCTGAAGCATCACATATTTTTCCGGCGCCGACGCCACGATTTCCTCGGCCTTCGCGATCGCACCGCTCATCCCGCGCGACCCTTCGGTCAACTCCAGTTTAGCCCCGTAGGCGATTAGAAGCTTGCGCCGCTCCATACTCATCGTCTCGGGCATCGTGAGCGTCAGCGGGATGTTGCGCGCAGCTGCGACGAACGCGAGTGCGATTCCGGTGTTGCCGCTGGTCGGTTCGACGAGTTCCTTGCCTGGTCCCAGCAGTCCACGTTTTTCCGCATCCCACACCATCGCTGCGCCGATCCGGCATTTGACCGAGTAGGCAGGATTGCGTCCCTCGATTTTCCCGAGAACCGTGGCCGGCGCCCCATCGATGACCCGGTTGAGCTTTACCAGAGGCGTATGACCGATCGATTTCGAGTTGTCTTCATACCAGTGTGGCATCTCAGCGGCTCCTTTGCTCGTCAGAAAAATCGTCGATTAGATCGACAGACTTATAAATGCCATCGCATTGTTGCAAACGGTGCAATGTTGCGAACAAAACGCGAAAGAAGCCGCAGCGAGGCTTAACGATTGAATTTGAAATCTCGCATGCCGTCAAATCTGCGACGTTTTACGGCGGTGAAATTGAAATTTGACTTCGGTCAATTTTCTAGCTACACACCAAACTTCGCCGGGCTGCTGCCGAAGCCTTGCCGGGTAAATGTCGATGAGCGAAGCAAAGGTGCTCTTAATTGGGCGCGCCGAGCGCAACAAGCTCGACAAGCGCGAGCGGCTGATTCGCGCCGCGCGCGAGCTGTTTCGCACGCACGGGTTTGAGGCGACCACCACGGGCGAGATCGCGGGGCGGGCAGGAGTCGCCAAGGGCACGCTCTTCTTTCATGCCAAGTCAAAAGAGGCGTTGCTCGTAATGATGTTTCAGCGCGACGTCGGACGCGCCATTGAGCGCGGCTTCTCGACCCTGCCCGAGGGTGCGCCCGTTGTCGATCAACTGATGCACGTGTTCAAAACGATGCTGCGTCAGCATCAACGCGACATCGGCCTCGCGCGCGTATTTGTCAAAGAACTCGGGTTCGTGCGCGGCGACCGCCACGGTATCGAGGGTGTCCTGCACGATATGTTCGCCAGACTCGGCGGCGTCATCGAAGATGCAAAGCTCCGCGGCGAGTTGCGCCCTGATGTTGATTCGTTCCTGCTCGGCCGCAATCTGTTCGCTCTATTTTTTGTCTTTCTGCTCCAGTGGCTCGGCAGTGGCGAGCGATCGCCATGGCGGCGGCGTCCTTCGCTGCGCGAGATGCTCGAGATGCAGCTTTCGGGATTGCGCTGCTCGACCGCAGAACAAATTCAATCGGACCCGGTTCGCACCGGGTAAGCCGCGACTACAAGACCGACAAACGACGCCGGGAGATTCAAACATGGCAAACGTAAAGGTAGCGGGCGTTGAAGTTTCGACCGCGCACTTTATCGACGGCAAGCGAGTCGAATCCAAGCGAACCTTCGCGAACTGCTCGCCGATCGATGGGAAACATCTCGCTGACGTGAGCGCCGGCAGCGCCGAGGATGTCGACACGGCCGTCGCTGCAGCGCGCCGCGCCTTTCCGAAGTGGGCGGCGCTCGGACCCGAGGGACGCCATCCGATTCTGAAGCGATTCGCGCAGGCGATCCTCGATCATGGAAAAGAGATCGCAGCTGTCGAAACGGAAGATAACGGGTCGCTGCTGATCGCCAACACCGCGCGTGTCGTCCCGCGCGCCGCGCTGAATATCCAGTTCTTTGCCGACCGTGCACTCAAGATGAACGACGGGAAGATCGATTCGCCCGAGGTCGTGAATCACGTTCGATTCGATCCTGCCGGCGTCGCCGCGCTCATCACTCCATGGAACGGGCCCTTCATGCTCACGACGTGGAAGGTCGGTCCCTGTCTCGCCGCGGGCGACACCGCCGTTGTGAAGCCGCCTGAATGGGCGCCGCTCACGTGCTCCTTGATGGCCGATCTCGCGGATGAAGCCGGAGTGCCTCCGGGTGTGCTCAATATCGTGCAGGGTATCGGCGAAGAGGCTGGCGCCGCGCTTGCGGCTCATCCCGATATAGATCGGTTGAGCTTCACAGGTTCTACGGATACCGCGAAGCTGATCGGCGCTTCGACGGCGCGCTCGCTCACTCCGGTGGCGTTCGAGCTGGGCGGCAAATCGCCGTTTATCATTTGCGCGGACGCCGACCTCGATCGCGCTGCGGCAACCGCCGCCGGACAATATTTCAACGCCGGACAGGTGTGCCTCGCGGGCACGCGAATACTCGTCGATGAAAAAGTCGCCGACGAATTTCTCGGAAAGTTCCGCGCCGCTGTGTCGAACATGAAGCTCGGCGATCCTCGCGAGAAGACCACGCAGATTGGCCCCCTCATCACCCCCGAGCACTTCAAGCGTGTCGAAGGCTTCGTCGATCGCGCGCTCAAGGCGGGAGTGAAACCCGTGTGGGGCGGCCATCGCCACAGCGCCGGCGCGCTCTATTTCGAACCGACGCTGCTGAACGGCGTCTCGCAAAATCAGGAGATCGTGCAGAAGGAAGTCTTCGGCCCCGTGCTGACGTGGCAGACCTGGCGCGACGAAGACGAACTTCTCGCCCTCGCCAACGGCACCGACTATGGGCTGGCAGCCGTGATTTTCAGCCGCAACGAGGAGCGTGCGATGCGACTCGCGAAGCAGGTCGTCGCGGGCACTGTATGGGTCAACTGCTTCTTCGTGCGCGAGCTCGCTGCGCCGTTCGGGGGCAGTCGCAATTCGGGAATCGGACGCGAGGGCGGGAACTGGAGTTTCGATTTTTACTGCGACGTTAAAAACATCGCCGCAATGAAAGGCTCGTTTGCTCAATAGTCGGCGCGCACGGCCAAGGGAAGATACAGATGGATAACGCAACGATCGCACGAGTCGCGCGCGACCTGCATCAGGCGGAAAAAAATCGTCAGGTCATCAGATTCCTGTCGGCTCAGTTCCCCGAGCTCTCGATTCCCGATGCGTACGCGATTCAGCGCGCGTGGGTCGATATCAAGCTCGGTGAAGGAAGAAAGATAATCGGCCACAAGATCGGGCTCACGTCGCGTGCGATGCAATCGATGGCCAACATCAACGAGCCCGACTACGGCGTGCTGCTCGACGACATGCTCTTTCAGAGCGGCGACGATATCCCCACGAGCCGATTCATTACCCCTATGCTGGAGAACGAGCTCGCATTCATCCTGGGCAAGCCGTTGCGCGGGCCGAATTGCACCATCTTCGACGTTCTCAACGCCACCGAGTATGTGACGCCTGCGCTGGAGATCGTCGATTTGCGCACGCGACTGGATGATCCTGAAATCAAGGCCCGGCGTCGCGTCGTCGATACGATCGCCGATAACGCCGCCAATGCCGCACTCGTCGTTGGCGGGCGTCCGATTCGCCCGCTCGACGTCGATCTGCGATGGGTAGGCGCGCTCTGCTATCGCAACGGAGTTATCGAAGAGTCGGGCGTCGCTGCGGCCGTTCTCAATCATCCCGCGAATGGAATCGCGTGGCTCGCGAACAAACTTGCGGCGTTCGATCAGGGCCTCGAGCCGGGACAACTTGTGCTTGCGGGTTCCTTCACCCGGACTGTTCCTGCGCGTCCCGGCGACGTTTTCCACGTCGACTACGGCCAACTCGGTTCGATCTCGTGCCGGTTCGTCGGAGAGCGCTGATATGGACGTTCCGGTTAATCGATTCAAGCGCGCAATACGCGAGGGCAGGGCGCAAATCGGACTTTGGCTGGCGCTGGCCGATCCGGGATGCGCCGAATTGTGCGCCGGCGCGGGTTTCGACTGGCTGCTGCTCGATGCGGAGCATGGCCCGAACGATCTTCGCACTATTCTGGCGCAGCTTCAGGCCCTCGCGCCGTACGAGAGCGCTCCGATCGTGCGCCTTCGCGTCGGCGATACGCACATGATCAAGCAGGTGCTTGAGGTCGGCGCGCAGTCGCTGCTGATTCCGATGGTGGAAACCGCCGAGCAGGCCGCATCGCTTGTCGCCGCGATGCAATATCCGCCTGCGGGCGTTCGCGGCGTCGGTGCTGCGCTCGGACGCTCGTCGCGATGGAATCGTATGCCGCAATATCTGAAGCAGGCGGGTGACGCGATGTGCCTGCTGGTTCAGATCGAAACGCGCCTCGGTGTTGAAAACGTGAAGGAGATCGCTGCGACTCCCGGAGTTGATGGAGTTTTTATCGGTCCCGCCGATCTGTCGGCTTCGATGGGGCATCTCGGCAACATGACGCATCCCGAAGTGCTTTCGACCATCGAGCGATTGATCGGAGAGATTCGCGCTGCCGGCAAAGCGCCCGGAATTTTGATGGGCGACGAGAAGCTGGTGCAGCGATATCTTGAACTTGGATGCAAGTTTATCGCAGTAGGCGCGGACACGATCCTGCTCGCGCAGAGCGCGGATCGCATGGCCGCGCGATTCAAGGAATTGGTTCGCTGACCGCGAAGTATCGCAATGAGGCACGATGACGATGGAAGTGAAGGAACTCGGACATATCGTGCTTTACGTCGGAGAGTTGGAGCGCTCGCGCAGCTTCTATCGCGAATTGCTGGGATGGAGAGAGATCGCGCATGGAAGCGGCGCGGCGGCGTTCTCGTCGGGCCGCACCCATCATGAGTTGCTTCTCATCGAAGTCGGCCCTCATGCATCGCCGATTCCACCCCGTCCGCGCGTCGGCCTCTATCATTTCGGGCTCAAAGTCGGCGAGAGCGACGATGAGCTGCGCGCGGCGATCGCGCGTTTGCGCGAGGCGGGCGTGCCGATCGTCGGAATGTCTGATCATGGAGTGACGCACAGCGTCTACCTGCTCGACCCGGACGGTAACGAAATTGAAATTTATATCGACGTGCAGCCGCCGGTGTGGCGCGAGAATCCGGCGGAGGTCCATATGTACACGCGACCGCTGCGAATCTGAACGCAGCGTCGCGAATTTAAATTTGTGACGAAGGAAAGCGATGGCGGCACGCACAGGCAGGGAATATATCGCCGGGCTTCGTGATGAGCGCGTGGTCTGGCTGGGAAACGAAAAGGTAAACGTGCTGGAACATCCCGCGTTGCGCGGTTCCGTGCAGGGGATGGCTGGATACTTCGATTGGCAGCATCGCTACCCCGGCGACTGCCTGGTTCCAGACCCGGAAACGGGCCAGCCGATGAACGCGAGTCTGATCGTACCGCGCAATGCCGAAGATCTCACGCGACGCCACGCGTGCTTCGATCGTACAGCGCGGTACTCGCAGGGGATGCTTGGGCGCACGCCCGATTACGTCAACGTGACGCTGGCGGGATTCGTCGCGCGTTCGGATATTTTTTCTCAAACCGGGAATCAGCTTGCTGCCGAACGCCTGCGTCGATTTTATCGCGAGGTGGTTGAGAAGGATCTTTCGCTCACGCACACGATCATTCAGCCCGTCGTTGATAAATCGATCGGCGAAACCGTCGGAATCAACGGACAGCTCGCGGCGCGCGTGGTTCGTCGCACCAGGGACAGCATCGTGGTCAGCGGCGCCAAGATTCTGGGAACGCTGGGACCTTTCGCGGACGAATTGTTCGTGTATCCGGGAATTCCGCTGCCTCCTGATGCAGATCCGTCGTACGCACTCGCGTTTTCGATTCCGATGAAGACCAGGGGGCTCATCACGCTCTGTCGCGATCATTACGGCGTCTCGGGATCGGTCGGAGACCATCCGTTTTCAAGCCGCTTCGACGAACAGGATGCCTTCATCATTTTCGACGAAGTCGAAGTTCCCAACGAGCGCGTGTTTATCGACGGCGACATCCGCGTCTACAACGACCTGATGCGCCACGGATGGGCCGCCAATGTCATCCAGCAGACGGCGATTCGCGCGGCGGTCAAACTCGAGTTCGCGTATGAACTCGGATCGCGGATGGCAAAGGCGGTCAATTCAGAAAAAAGGCCCGAAGTTGCGGCGATGCTCGGCGAAATCTGGGCCTATTCAGCGCTGACTCGCGCTGCGATTAAGGCGGCGGAGGCGGGTGCGCACGAATGGGGTAACGGTGCGTTCTTCTGCGACGATGCTCCGTTCAACGCGATCCGTGCAGTGATGCCGCTATGGATGCCGCGCGTCAATGAAATTCTCAAGCTAATCGGATCGCACAATCTGCTTGCGACGCCGACCCTGGATGCGATCGATAATCACGAATTGGGCCCGCTGATCGAGCGTTACATGCCCGGCGCGGGCGGGATGAGCGCGCGCGAACGAGCGAAATTGTTCAGAACCGCCTGGGATTTCGTCGGCTCGGCGCTTGGCGGGCGTATCGAGCTTTACGAACGATTCTATCTAACCAGCTCGGCGCGAACGTTTGCGATGGATCATTTTCTCGCACAACAGGAACGCGAGTGGTCGGAGCTGCCGAATTTTCTTCATGCGTCGGGAGTCGACTGAGGCAAATCCGCCGGGGAGGCACTGTCTATGGGAGCGCGCACC
>Ga0187771_10001325_pt1 | contig 16394 bp, 15 predicted proteins | sample 0116_SJ02_MP15_1_FD_133139 | JGI IMG/M metagenome (GOLD analysis project Ga0187771, IMG submission 133139) | Tropical peat soil microbial communities from peatlands in Department of Meta, Colombia - 0116_SJ02_MP15_10_MG | ecosystem: Environmental > Terrestrial > Soil > Wetlands > Peat | place...
ACGGTTTCCGGTTCGAAGCTTGTTGAAAACGTGCCGTCACGGAGCGTGTAACAGACAATGTCTTCGCTTTCATTCGCAGAAGCTATCGAGACAGTAACTGGCATATTTGCTATTTGAGGAGTCAGAAAGCCCATGATTGTCACGTTACCCCCCGGATTTGACTCTATCAGAGTTCTGGTGAAATTTAGAGTTGAGGGATACTTCACAGGGTAGCTCCCATTGGCACTTAGGACGTTTTCTAGTATATCGTCAGCAGTGACTCCATACTCTATGACCGTGCCAGCCGGCTGTCCTGGAATCACTGCGCTACAAGTCGTATTTTGGAGGATCGTCATACTTGTGGAGCTCTCGGTTTTCCATCCATCCGTAGAGTACTCCAACGTGGCGCTCTCTAAGGTCGTGTTTGAGGTGTAAGCTACTGTGGCGTTGTCTCCTGGAAATGTCTTTTCAGGAAGACTGGAAGAGTATAAAGAGGTATTGTTAAACTCTGTTTTGACCAGGAAGTTTATCGTTCCAGAGCCTACTTCGCCTATAAAGACCAACTGGTACAGAGTTGTTCCAGAATATGGAGACGTGAAGTTCAGGTACATTTCCTGGCCGTAGTACTCGCAGCTTGCATACGCGTTGCCACGGTATCCTCTGCTTTCAAGGTTGTAGCCTCCGATAGCGGTCGCGCCTTGATTTATGTTTCCGTAAAGCCCTGGCTCCCACGCCAGCGGGAAGTCGTTCAGGATGATTTGGTTTGCAGATTCCGGGTTTGACATTACGTACAGTCTCGCTTCATACATGTCAAGGGTCTGTGGAACCTTGACGTGAACTTCTATGAACTGGCTATCTGTCGCGAACTCGTAGGCCCAGCTCGTGTCCAAAAGAGGCTTGCTGTCGTTGTCTGTTCCTTCAATGTAGCACTGATGCCAAACGTTGACTTCGACATCTTCGACTATCATGAACGTTGCTTGTTGGGTGCCGTTGCTTTCTCTTGCGTCATTGGATATTACAAACGTGTAATTACCACTGTACATCGGCACAAAAAAGGCCTGATCGACTGTGCTTCCTAGATGAGGAGCAAACCCTGCTGCCGGTGTGTGATAGCCAACCATCGTGCCAAACGGATCGTAGACGTAAACGTTATAGTCGGTTACCGGGTTTGGACCTGTGTTGATCCATGCGCCGTAGTAGTATACATGATAGCTGTGGTTCGCCTGAAGCGGGCAAATGATTGTCCAGTTTTTTCCGATCTGGATTTGTGATTCACTTATGTAAACTGGGATCATAGGCTTCTGCAGATACGTTACAGGAGGCTGTGCTATGACGTAGCTTCCGTTGGCAGTAAGAGTGTCTCCCATGAAGTCAAGGGCTTCGACTCGATAACTCACGGTGGCGTCAGGCGGCTCAGGAGGAATGATTTGGCTGCAGGTTCTGTTGTCTGCCGAAATGTTCATGGTGGTAGTGTTGACGGTTTGCCAGTTGTCTGTCGAATAGTCAAGTGTTGCGTTTTCTAAGTCTGTGGTTTGTGAGACGTAAGTGATCGTAGCGTTTTGTCCAGGCATTATTTCGCTGGGATTATTTGAGGGCTGTAAGCCTGAATCAAACGCGGTCTTGATTAGGAAACTTATGTTTCCGTAGCCTTTCTCGCCTATGAAGACGAGATGGTAAAGGCTCTCGCCTGCGGTTGAATTGAAGCTGATCAGCATGTTCTGGCCAAAGTCCTCGCAACTCGCGTATGCTTGTCCTTCGTATCCTTCGCTGTCAGTGGTGTAGCCGCCCAGGTTGCTGGTTCTGTTTCCGTAAAGTCCTGGTTCCCAAGCCAGAGGGATTCCGTCCAGCAAGGTATAGTTCGACATTGTCGGTGAGGCCATCAGGTAGAGTCTGGCTTCATACATGTCCAACGTATCTGGGACTCTGATTCGAACCTCAACGTGCGGACTATCAGTGAAGAACTCGTAAGCCCAGCTTGTGTAGAAATTGGGCGAACCGTCGTCGTTAATCCCTTCGATATACTGCTGATTCCATGTGTTGCATTGGACATCTTCGATTATCATGAAGGTCGCCTGCTGAGATCCCATGCTTTCGCCTGCAGTGTTGGCTATCGTGAACGTGTAGTTGCCAGTGTATTCCGGGATGAAGAAGGGCTCGTTGGGGGTTGATCCTAAGTGTGGGGATAGGCCGGCCGAAGGAGTGTGGTAGCCTACTAGTTTGCCGAAGGGGTCGTAGACGTACACGTCGTAGTCAGTCTTGTTCAATGGTGCATTACTGATCCATTGGCCATAAAAATAGGCATGGTACGTGTGGTTCGCCTGAAGCGGGCACACGATGCTCCAGTTTTGTCCTATGAGTAACTGGGAGTCGTTTAAGAGTACCGGAAACAAGGGCTTTTGAACGTAGGTCCAATTGCCCAAGGCACCTGAATTTATGTAGTTATTCACGCAGGTTTGATATTCAGAGGCAGCTTCGACCTTTAGGTCAAGCCTTAGCGCAGACATGCTTATGCTTACTACCAAGGCCGCTATCGTCGCAACCAGGAAGATACTAAAGAGCCTCTTTCGTATAGATCGGCCTGCTCGCAAGTTCATCATCTGGTCAAAGATGTGTCTGCTATCGTAAGAAATATCGGTTATGAACAGCGGCTCCTTATCATCGATCATAACATTGGCTTTTAACTGAACAACCTTCCTTGCTGTGCTGCTGAATTAGGGATGATTTCTTTAGGAGAGGCATTAGAGACGATTTTTATTGCAAAGTTCTTTGAAGACGAGAATGGAAGCTGAAACATCATCAGAACTACGTAGAAACCGTATTAAGTCGAGTGGCAGAACAGTTAAGTTGAAGGTTTTCCCGTATTTTTCTCGGTTAGGGTTATGGTCGAAGAATACACTACGGAGTTCGGAAGATTCCGTTTTTTCAAACTTTGGCTGATTCTCTTTCCTGTTTTGAACGCCATTGACATTGTGCAGACATGGCTCTTTTTCGAGCATGAGGCAAATCCTCTTTACCTGTTATTCCCTGATCTTGTCTTCGGATTCAAAATATTCTGGTCGTGCTTTGCTCCTCTGTTCCTTTATGTTTCGTACAGTAAGAAGCCGAAGATTGTTTACGAAGTAGCCCTGGGTTTGATTCTATTGTACGTCGGAATTGTCCTAGTCAACATGTTCAACATTGTTCGAATAATTAGTTGAATTGGACCAGACACGCAGACTAATCTAGCAATGCTCAAGGAAAGCATCTCTAAAGCTGAGCCTGCTGGCCAAGCGTTGCTTCAGTTGAAAAATGACCTTGAATGTGTATGATCAGAATAGCTGCCGCTAGTCTATGTTGATCGACATCGCCTGTATGATTTCCGGTGACGTTGTGCCGCTTGGCACGATGTGCAATCCGATGTCGATAGTCGAGCTTCCTGATGTACTGACTTCGATTGCTGCGGAAACGTAGATTGTGGCCGATGAGGGAAGCAGGTACCATTGACCTGAGGACTGAACCATGCTTTCGTCGGATATTTCGATCTGTTTCGATGTCGTATCATCGTGGAAGTAGAGTGTGAAGTTTGTTAGGCGATTTATGCTGTCAACTTTTTCGTTTTCTAGCTTGACCTCGTAATTTTTGCTGGTGCTCAGGTTTGTTATGTTTATCATGTACTCATAATAGGTTTCCGTAAATGTTCCGTTGGCGGTGACTTCTATCCATGTCCCGTTTATGGAAGAGTTATAGGCTGTGACATTTGTTCCCTTTTTGAGAATTATGTCGGCCGCTGACGCTTTGCACTGTATTTCCGGAGTGTAGAAGTAGCATGTCGAAGCTTGTGCTGAAACCGTGAGAAAAGGTAGCAGCATGCAAAGGGCGAGTGCTAGGCTTCTCAAGCAGGTGACACCGTTTCAAACGTGAAAATGCTCGGTCCTCTTAGGACCATATCAGTCTCAGTTCTACCGTGGCAGTTTGCGTAGTTGAGATTCCGTCCTTACCATAGGCCTCGATCGCTATTATGTACGTTACAGATGAGGTCCCGGCGAATCCGTTGGAGTCCACCGGCGTGGACATTGAGCCGTAACCAAATGGGGCGCCGCTTTGTCTATATCCAACTTGGTCAACCGGATTGCTGCTGCCGTCGGTGCCCGGTATTGACACTGAGCTTCCATCAACAAGCGAGAGTGTGCTACTGCTTCCTCCTGATTGGAACACGTAGAATCGGATTCCCCAGATAATCGTGGAAGTACCTGTTATTGAGACTATTTCAAGCTTCATGTTTGTTGATACGTTAAGCACTGTGAACTCTAAAGCATTTGTGTACACTGTTGTTGCGTTCGGCTCAAGGTTGTTCAGGGATATTTGGCACCAAGTGGTGTTCGTGCCGATTGAGGCAGAAACGTCCGTTCCTTGTACCCACTGGATTTTCGGTGTTTCAACCGAAACATGGATCTGCGCCGTATAGTAATAATAGACATACGCCACGACAAACCCCACCATAACCATAGCCATGATCAACGCTATGCCTAGTAGTTTCACTAGCTTGTTTTCCATGGTATCTGTCTCGCGATCTTAGATGTAGTTGTATTTTCCGTTATGACACTTGTGAAAACAGAATACAGATTTCAGATACATTTCAGGCTCAAGGAAAAAGCGCACACGATATCCGACTTCGATTTCGATGTATGAACAGACTTAATAGTTAGGCTGAAGCAGAAAATAGCTAAGGCGCGCAGGTTTTGGTTAGGCCAAGAAAAAAAACAGCTGTTATCTTCATCGTCACGTTGACGCTGATTCTTGTTGTCAGCTGCCCGGGGTCCGTTTCAAGAGCAAGAGTAGCAGAATCGGAGAACATGTGGAGAGCGCGCCCTTTCTTCCACGCTCGTCCAGAATCCGTCAGGGGGCCAGATCCGCTTTCTCCGAGTCAAATCATAGGCGCATACAATCTTGAATCGACGACAGGAGGCGCTGGAGCAACTATAGCTATCGTCGACGCTTATGATGATCCAAGCGTCGCCAGCGATTTGGACTATTTCAGCAATTACTTCAACTTGCCTATAGCCACCTTTAGGGAGCAAAAGATGGCGACCAACGTCGGAGTTGACGGTGACTGGGCGCTTGAGACCTCGCTTGATGTGGAGTGGGCTCACGCCATAGCTCCAAACGCAACGATACTGCTTGTAGAAGCCAAGTCAGACATGCTGTTCGATCTTCTCGACGCAGTGAGCTACGCCGCTAGTCAAGCTGGCGTCAAAGCGGTCTCGATGAGCTGGGGTGGGAGCGAATTTCCCACGGAATCCTCCTTTGACTCGTACTTCAACGATGCTGGAATCACTTTTTTCGCGTCCAGCGGAGACAATGGAAGCGGCGTTGCGTGGCCTTCAAGCTCGCCGAACGTGGTTGGAGTGGGCGGAACAACCCTCAACCTTAACCCAGACGGATCGGTGGCTTCAGAGACTGCGTGGAACGATAGCGGAGGCGGCTTAAGCGCGTATGAAATCAAGCCGCCATATCAAACAGGCTATGGTCTTGCTTACGCGAGACGTGCCGTGCCCGACGTTTCCTACGACGCAGACCCGGACACGGGAGTCCGCGTGTACGACAATACATCGTACCAGGACTACTCTGGCTGGTGGAACGTGGGGGGAACGAGCGCAGGAGCTCCACAGTGGGCAGCAATTCAAGCTCTCGGGCTCTCGGCGAACAACGTAAACTTCTACATGGACGCGGCGTCCTCAGCCTATTCTTTATACTTCAGAGACATCACGAGCGGGTCGAATGGGTACTCAGCGGGCCCAGGCTACGACTTAGTGACAGGGCTAGGCAGCCCAGTCACTACGAGCTTCACACCCTCAAACACACCAGACTTCTCACTGTCAGCCGTACCCACCATGCTTACAGTCGAAAACGGAACCACTGGAACCTCGACGATAACAGTAACCGCCCTCAACGGTTTCAATAGCACAGTGGCGCTGTCAACCACTCCTCCGAGCGGTTGGACAGCCAGTCTCAGCCAAAGCTCTATCGCAACTTCGGGCCAATCAACACTGAGCGTAAATGTGCCCGGAAACGCTAGCAGTGAAACATATTCCGTCACGGTTACAGGGACGAACGGATCGCTAGATCACACGATAGACTTGACGGTACAAGTGATCTCGCCAGTTCACATTAACGCTGATGGCTCCGTGACGCCAGTTGGAGCGCCCGTCACGACTTCTGACAACATAACTTACAGCCTCATTAGCAACGTTAGCTACCCAGCTTACGATGGGATTAATGTGCAGAGAAGCAACGTTATCATCGACGGAAAAGGATACGTTATACAAGGAAACTTGGGTGAATACGGCCTGTACTTGGCAAGCGTTGACAACGTAACGATAAGTGACGCTAACGTCGAAAGCTTTGATTCTGGCATATATCTCGAGTCTTCTTCCAATAACAGCCTGAGTGAAAACGACATTGGAAACAATGATTATGGCATCTATCTCCATTATTCTTTCAATAACCACATAAGTGAAAACGACATTGGAAACAACTTTGATGGCATCTATCTCAGTTCTTCTTGCAACAACAGCATAGCCAGAAACAACGTGATTTCAAACGATTATGAGGGGGTCTATCTCGAGTCTTCTTCCAATAACAGCATAATCGAAAACAACGTGGCAGACAACTATTACGGCGTCTACCTCTATGTTTCCTCCGACGATCAGGTCTATCATAACAACTTCATTATCAACGCGAATCAAGCGTTGGTGAATGCGGTGAATGGAGGGAATACCTGGGATGATGGTTATCCTTCAGGCGGCAACTACTGGAGTGACTACGATGGGACAGACCTTTACAGCGGTAAGTATCAGAACGTGCCAGTTAGCGACGGAATAGGCGACACTCCTTACATCATCGACGCAAACAACACGGACAGCTATCCGCTGATGGGACCATTCTCAACCCTTTATTCTGCAGCAACGCAGGCGTCCATTTCATGCATCTCAAACTCCACTGTCTCAGACTTCCAGGTAAACGGAACAATGATGAGCTTCAACGTCTCAGGCGAACCCGGCACCGGCGGCTTCTGCACACTGACAATTCCACACTCAACAATGCCTCCTTCATACTTGATAGAGATCAATGGCGACCCACTCTCATACACAACCGTATACGAAGACGCGGCGCAGAGCGTCGTCTACTTTGCATATGAGAACTCAATGCATGAAGTGATGATAACAGGAGCAACTGGAGGCGGTGGCGGTTGCCCAGGTCGCATATGGCTCAACGATGTCTGTTATTGCGTGTGACAACTCCCAATCAAGTTCAGTTTCTTTTCGTTATCATTTCAACTGGTCATGATGAATTAAGAGGCCTTGCTTCTCGGTGTTTCTGAGAGATGATGAGCAGTCATGGGATCCGAGGATCTGTCTCTGACCCGAGCGTTCTTTGGTGGAAATAGCTCGTCTAATGTGCGCGGTCGTTTGTCCTCAAAAACCTCGGTCGAATACCATTTTGCACCGAATGATATGAAGCTCATAAGGATGGGAATCGTGTCATTCCCTTTTTTCGTGAGAGCCCATCGAACGAGTTTCGGCTTGTCCCGTAGGACGATTGGTTCTATGAATCCACTTTCTTCAAGCTCGTGGAGTCTCATGATGAGCACTCTGGAAGTCAGGCCTGGAATGGTTCGTCGGATCTGGTTAAATCTATCTATTTTCAGGAACCCGATGTCCCTGAGGATGAGGAGCGTCCACTTTTTTCCCAGAACGCCGAGGCTGACTTTAATAGGACAGTTCTTGAACTCTACCGTCGGTGTTAACCGATCATCTTCACATGTAGCTTTCATAGTTCTGCCGAAGTATACATTTGGTTCCCTCTATATTTAATTAGTATCACTAGTATACTAGTACACCATGGAAGGCAATAGAACTGCCCCGACTGGAAAACAAGCCCTAGTGAAAACCACTTCAAGACTGTCGTCTACCAACTGCTCACGAGGAACCCGAGGCCCAAGGACGCACAGGTTTGAAGCAGACGCCAGAAAAGCCGTTGAATTCTTAGGTTTGGAATGGTCGCCGATTGCAGCCAAGTTTTCGGCTCACAGCGAAGGCACAGGGGATTCTTCTCGGAAGCTTGCCATTTGTGAAGCTTTGGACGTGGCCAAAAGCGAAAATCTCGTTCTCAGTCTTTCCAAGGTGAACTGCTCTTGCTTCGGCGGCAAACATTTCACGGGTTTGGAGATTATTCCAGTGGAAACCTTAGCTTCGGCCTTGACAAAGGAGAATCACAGGATCTTCGAATCAAAGGATGCCGCCTTGGCCTCGATACGCAAGCAGCCTCAACCCGTTAAGAGAGGCGAGTTTCTATCGCTGGGTCCACTTGAGAAATTTGCAAAAGATCCTGACCTAGTCTTTCTCTTCGTAAACCCTGCTCAAGCAGACATAATGCTGGGACTCCTCTCGTTCAGGGGCGCCGAACCCTTCACGTATTACCCGGCAAGCAACATATGCTCAACGATCACGAACGTTCTTGCCAAGAACAGACCTGAAATCAACCTGATCGCACCGTTCGAGAGAACCGCGCGCAAATGGTCTGTCAATGAGCTGATTCTCGCAATGCTCTTCAAAGACTTCGAAGAGGCCATCGAGAACATCTCTAAATCTGCATACGGAAGCTTCGGAACCATCCCCACGGAAAATTAGAAAGAGCGGCTAGCTCAAAAGTCTTACTTCGCACAAATCTGCAATCAAAAAAAGCCTTTGTTTAATCTAAAAGAGGCCACCGCATTAACGGTTTCTTGTTACGACAATGTCAAAAACAAGAAATCGGAACAAAAACTTCTTTCGTCTCTATGATTTGTCAAGAAAGACTGTTCTGTGAGGCGCCTCCATTGGCAAGGGATTTTGTATTGATTTAAGACCGAGACAAACTTTTGCAATTATTCATTTTGAAAACTTCTTATCTTGAGAGTTGACAATCTGTGTTGCGCGACGTTGGAATCATATGAAGCGCGGAAGTCTGAGTGGCGCCACGCTTAATTATGGTTCATCTTTCAGATGATGAAAAGAGCAGGGATTAGAACATCCGGCTGTGATGACGGAAGCTGGTTGCTGATGAAAGCTCTTCCCTTTTTTCTTTAAACCTGAGTCTTCGTGCGATCAATTCTAGAACGTCCCTGTCCGCGAAGAAAGAAAGCTGTGGTGCGCCTGCCTGTTCTTGAATTCCATTTTGCTCTCGACGCTGCTGAAAAGCCGGGTTTGGTGTTCTTTCGACGGTCTGTTCTGAGGTTTGCTTGTGCAAAGCCTACGTGCCGGGTTCAAGGCAAATCGTCTTGCCAGTTACGGGTTGATCTTTCAACTCATGATTTAGGTTTGTGTTTCTGTTTTCCATTATGCTTAAGTCGGGTGATTTCCAAAGAGTGGGTGTAGGTGGCGGGTATGGAGTTTAAGGAGCTAGTTGTCGAGCGAAGAAGCGTTAGAAAGCTCAAGAGAGATGCTATTCCTGAAAAGTTTCTGAATGGCATATTGGAGGCTTGCCGGTGGGCTCCATCCGCTGGGAATTCGCAGCCTTGGCACATCGTTGTCGTGACAGAGAGTGATGTCAAGGCTAGAATTGCGGAGACTTGTACGAGGTACAGCAGAGAGCACTGGAGAGATTTTCCGCCCGAACGTGCACGCTACCTAGCTGCGAGAGGAGGAACATGGGACAAATCTTACATGAAGGATGTTCCCGTGTTGTTGGCCGTGACATACAAGAGTGAGAAGGGGTTTAGGAATGAACTTGCTCTTGGGTCGACTTGGATAGCCGTTGAGAACATGATGCTTGCCATCGCCGATGGAGGCTTAGGTGGCTGCGTCTACACTTTTCTGAACAGAAGAGAGGAGAACGAGATCGCGAGACAGCTGGGAATTCCTCGAACTCACAGGATAGCGTGTATACTGCAGGTCGGCTATGCGGAAGGTGAGCCGCCGAAGCCGTCGCGCAAAGAACTTGATGAAATTGTCTCCTATCAACGCTTTGAACTGACTGGATGAAGGATGGGTTCATGGATTTCGGCGTGTTGAGAATGACAGGTAATAGAGCCTTAATACTATTGAAGGTGACGTAGAAACCACAGCAGGGTTGAACATTATGGTCCGCAGAAAGAAATCTTGGGAAGAAAAGCTGAAGGATAAGAAAGGGTTTCCTAAGGTGTTGAAGTTGGAAACGAGATTTCCATGTTACAATGCAGTTCATAGTATGGGAGCCGACGTGGGTGACGAAGTGGTTCTTGTTAATCCCAGCGAAGTTGTTGAAATGATGAAAAAGGTGCCTAGGGGAAAGCTGACAACCATCGTTGAGATCTGTAGGAAAATCGGCGACAAACACAACGTTAAGGCTTGCTGTACTCTGACGACTGGGATCTTCATTACGACCGCGGCGAATGCTTCTGAAGAAGCCGCCAGTCAGGGCAGGGACCTTGGCATCCCGTACTGGCGCACTCTGAAAGCAAATGGATTCTTGAGTGAGAAGTATCCTGGCGGAGCGGAAGCGCAGAAGGCACTGTTAGAAGCAGAAGGATTCACGGTGACACAGAGAGGGAAAAAGTACGCGGTTCGCGACTTTCATGAATTCTTGAATTGGTGAAAAAGCTGGGATTATCTGCTGCATGTGAACGTCTGCGTTGAATAGGCGTTTTGCTGCGGTGAGCTCACATACTGTACGGATGTTTTCTAGCGTGAAAGCGGTGGTCAAGCGTGGCAAAGACATTAGTGGTTTACTTTAACATGCACGCGTGACTCTCCTTCGGAAGAATTATATCGAACCGAAGGTGACTGCTTGGATCGGTGAGTTCAGTTGTTTGAAGGAAAGACGGTGAATCTGGGCGTTATGAAAAGGGATGACGTTGATTTTGCGACTTGCTGTTTCAACTTTAACCAGTTTATGAGTTTCAGGATGCGTTGAGGAAAGAGGGAGTCAATGCCGTAAGAAACACGTATGTCCTAGGAGCTAACGAATGTCTATGGACGGAATTGATGGGAGATAAGCCGTCAATGAGCGGAAGACGTAACAAGGGATTCAGTCACCCGCCAACTGTCAGAGGAGTGTTTGAGGAAGCAGAATGCGACGCGGTTGCGCCGAAAATGAAAATCTACTTTTGTGAACGCTGCAAAGAATACGTTCTTCCCCTAGGCGCACATGTCACTATGGAACTCATAGTCTCTATCCCGTCTATGAAGGTCACAGAGACAGAGATCGCGACACACATAAAGTGCGGGTCGACGTTGACGGAAAGATTCTGGAAGGAGTAAGACAGCCGCCGCGCGTCGTCTTGACCTGGGCATAGGGACTGCGGGCTAGTTAATCAAAAAGATATCGATTTTTTTGGGCTACGAAAGAGTTCAACGCATGCGCGTTATACATAAGAGTTTGACATGCGTTCCATAGTCTTTTGATAACCATGCCTTCAAGTATATTCACTTCAGACGACGCTGCGATAGGCTTTGTGGTTGTTCTGATCTGTTTCTTTGCGAGCGAGAGCATTGGGACAATGATTTCACGAATAAGACGAGGCGGCGCTAGAGTTGAGCGCACCCGGTCGCTGGGGAATGTGGTATCGAACATTATGGTGTTTTTTGCTTGGATGACTGTTCTGGTCTTTTCTGTGGTTATTGCGAAGGCGGGTCTCGGTTTATTGCCTGGTTGGGTGTACTGCGTCGGTATCGCCGTTATGCTTGGAGGAATCGCGCTGAGGCAATGGGCTATTGCCGTATTGGGTGGCTACTTCTCCAGCGTAATAGGCGTTCAGAAGGAGCAGAAAGTCGTGGAGTCTGGTCCTTACCGCTTGATAAGGCATCCATCGTATACGGGGGCTCTCATTTTCTATGTAGGAATGGGATTAGCGGTGCAGTCTTGGGCAGCAGTACTCATAGGTATCGCGATCTTCAGTCTAGTCTATGGGTACAGGATTCTACTCGAAGAGAAGGCTCTCATCAGCCAATTGGGTAACAATTATGTTGAATACATGAAACGAACAAAACGAGTAATTCCCTACATGATATAGCCCAAACCATGACTAGCTTTTCGTAAAGTGCTGCGCAGTGAGAACGCGTCCCGTAGACGAAAACCTGAAAAAAGCATGATAAGGTTCAGATTATGGACCAACTCGGTGGGACCGCTCTTCTTCATCGTTTCGATGGGCAGCTCTTTCATAAGTTCCGTTGTTGCCACATATTCGTGGTTTGCATTGTTCCCCTCCTTTTTGTATAGCACAGATTGGAACAAGAAATCGAGCGCAATAGCGCTCCTTGAAAAACAAGCACATTTTATTGCTCGCAAGCAGGGCATCTCAGAAAAAGCGTCGTGAAACGTAACGTTAAAATTCGGTCATATCAATTCAATCTTAGGCGCTTCAATCTTTAGATGTGCAGCTCGAGGGTTTGCGTTTGAAAGGTATAGTTGTTTATGATACGTCCTACGGAAATACCAAGAAAATAGCTGAAACGATTGCGGATACGCTGAAAGAATCCGGCATCGAAGTTGATCTTTTTTACGTGGAGGACTTGAAGAAACTGGTCGCAAAAGACCACGATTTTCTTGTTCTCGGTTCTCCAACTAGGTTTGGCACGATGAGCTTCGCAATTAGACGCTTCCTAGGCAAAGTAAAGAATGAAGAATGGATGAACAAACCGTTTATAGCGTTTGACACTGAAAACCCAGAGAATGCGGAGAGGAAGGAATTTAGTGCCGGCGAGAAAATTGCTTCAAAGCTTTCAAATAAGAAGATGATCCAGCTCTTGCCAGTTTTGAAGGCTCTTGTGCTGGGGCAAAAGGGGCCGCTTAAAGAAGGCGAAATTGATCGGACTAAGGTCTATGCCAGGGAGCTCGCCACCAAATTGAAGTAAACGCGTGCTGCCGTGAATGGAAAGAAGACCGAAAGAAAACAAAACGATCAGGTTTATCTCTAATCCAGTGCTTGAAGTCAAATTTAAGTGAGCTGCCTCCCTGATAAATCAGATTAGGAACATTGCAAAGCCCGGATGGTTTTCTTCTATATGTCTTTTTATACGTAATCCACCCCGGTCTAGGTTGGATTTACCTGCGAACGTAGGGGATGTATCCGCGACAAATGTTATCCACGTACGTGGTTATCGGCATGTCAGTAGGCGCCGCCGTATTAGCTGGTGCGGCCACCATGATGTTCATGATGATATGGGAAAAGAAGAGGAAGCACAAGTACATTGAACATGATTTCGATTAGCCCGAGTAGTATTCTGTTAATCTGAGCAGTCGAGGCTGAGGATTCCCTAGATTGCAGAATTGTAGAAAAATAAGATCAGCGGAGCTTTTTCTGGTTAGCGCGGTTAAGTTTACAGACACGTAATATGCCTTTACAATTGTTTCTCCGCAAGTTTCAGGCCAAAGATTAAATCCACTGGTGCAAAGAATACTGCGGAAAGCTGAGGGGAAAGGCAAGGTTTTTTCCTTTCTCCCTTTGCCGGTCCCCTCTCCTTTCTCCCTTCTCATCTTGTGACTTTGAGTAGGCTGAAATTGCTTTGAGAGCTAAATATAGATTGTGAAAGCTAGTTCTAGAGGAATCTTACAAGCAGCTTCATGTAAAAAACGATTTATGATGAGCACGCAACCCTCCGCCTTGAATACTTACCTTTTGGGTGTAGCCTAATGCGCTTAGTATCTGGTTTTTTCCGTTCGTTTTCGAGCCAGCAAAGAAACTTGCCTATGTGCTCCTTGTCCAATCCTTTCGCTTCCTTCTTCGAAACTAGAGTGGAGGGACAGCTTTTAACGAATACTTCGCCATGGAGAATATTCTCGACTTGCGAACCTGAGGGACGGTTTGTGGGTCGCTAAGAAGACAAAGCGTAAATAAGTGTAGGCTAGGAATTATGATGTGGTTTCTGTATGGGTATAATCCACACTTCACCCTCAGAATCTCCTCCAGGTACGGGGTTGTCACGGCCAACTAGCAGCCGAACGAGAAGGATGGTTTACGCTCTGGCGGGAATCATCGGGGTCTCTGCGGTAGCCCTGAGCTTTGGACTCTTGATTCTAAGCGTCCCCTCGTTCAGCATAACGATAACCAGCACGCCATCAGGAAGCGGCTTCATAAGAGTCGACGGCAACCCAGTTACGACTCCCTGCAACTTTTCATGGCGAAACGGATCCAAGCACAACATCACCGCGAACAACCCCGCATACGCAGGGTCAGGCGTGCAATACGCGTACTCGTCTTGGAGCGACTGTGGAGCGTAATCACACACCATAACGATAAACGAGTCGGTACACTATGCTGCGGCTTTCGTGACGCTCATCCCGCTGATGTACAATTACACTCCTGGACAACAAATGACCTACAATCTGACCGCTAATCTGACCAAAACCGGAGAGCAGGCAATCGGACAAAACTGGGGTCAAACAGGAACGATTAGGATGGACATCGTAGGCTTCGACGGAGAAAACTACACCATTAACGAGGCCACCATGACCCGAAGCTCAGGCTTAGGCGTGATTTTCACAAGTAACCGTACGAGCTCTGAGACCTTCAGGATGAACGAAACGGGGTATCTCACATCCGTCAACGACTCTGCGGCAATGCAGGAGCTTTTCTCGTTACTCGGTATTTACGAACAGGTTTTTGAGAAAAATGAAACAAGGGCGGGAGAGACCTGGCAGATTCCGCTTGGCACGCTCAACGAAAACCTGAGCGGCGGGAATTCAAACTCTGTGGTATCTGGAAACATCACGGAAACGTTCAGCGACATTCAGAACTTCACGGTACCTGCAGGAACGTTCAGAGTTTTCAGAGTGGATTATTCAAGCACTAACTAACCGTGGTTACGCGCTTTTCGCCACCCATTAACGTTTCAAGTTATGAGAATGTGACGATGAAAGTCCAGCTGATCCTGGAGTATGGAACATGCAGAATGATTGAAATGAACCTGCAGATGAACAGCTCAGTCTCGCAGAACGGTCACCTCACAGACGGGAGCACGTCAGAACAGCTGGAACTCACAAAATACGTCACACACTAGAGTCCGCGGCCAGCAGGCGCTCTTTCCTGATAGGAGACGGATTTATGGTTAGACGCTCGGAGAGGAAAAGACAGATCGCATACTGAGGAAGCTAGTATCGCGCGCATTTGGAAACATTTCAACGGTTTTGATTGCTCTGGCACCTAGTTATTCGAAATTGGGAAAGTTGAAAAAACTGAGCGCGTGTCGAAGTCTATTATACTGTGATCGTCCCTCTTAATCGGAGTTTATTTCTTTGCGACACCTAGCTTTTCTATGGAGTTTGTGAATTTCTCTGTTGATTTTGGGCGAAAGACTATTCTGTTCTGGTGCAATCTTGTGGCGAATGATGTCATCCAGATTCGCATTGGCAATGGGTCTGTTACAGAAATGGTGACCTCATCTTCTTGCTTAGGATGCCATGACCGAATCTTCCAGAAGCCGACTAGCCGTTCCTTGTTTTCTCGTGAGACGCCGTATCCAACGATTTGATCTGCTCCATAGTGTTTGTGGAAGTTGAGGAAAGGGACTTCTACGTACAGGTCTTTGGTTGTTAAGTATAATTTAACATAGGCTAGAGCGAACGAGAAGAAGACACCCGCGACTGTCACCGCTATCAGGACATCGTAGAGCCATGGAAAGCTCGGGATATAGTAGATCACCTCAGAAATCGTTGCAAGATAAGGGATCCACGAGAGGAAGATCCATCTTCCGCCTATGTTCTGTTCAAATTTAATGTTTTCGAGGTAGGACGACTTTTTCTTCCTGTATACTGAATGTAGGAGACTCATGGTGCCGAGCAAAATCGGTATAGACGCATACATGAGCACTGGATGCGCGTACAGTGGAGCGGTGGAGAAGACTTCACCATAAACGAAGTAGTCCGAGGGCTGTGTGATGTAGACTTTCCATGATCCATATTCTGTTACGGTGAGGTCTACGTCTACCGTATCGTTTTCCCATTGTTCTAGACTGGATCCGTTTGGCGAGTCGATTCTTACGGTGACGGGTTCAATTGATCTTGCACGGATATGGATGGTGTTTGGCACCGTGTACACTAGGATTTCGCAGTAGTCTGGCGCCAATCCCCCATGGATTACGCCCGTCTTGGATATTCCTACTCCTCCGCCCACGTAGTAAACCGGTATGCTCTGCCCGTAAACTATAAGCGCTATTCCTAATGTCAAGAGCAACAAGCCCAGAACTGCGAAGAATGGCCATCGCATAATCATGGGTCAACTTTGAGAGTTCTCATTCTAAATAACGTTTGCTTTGAACTAGAACCGGCGATGACCCATAGAGTTAGTTGCTTGAAGATAAGATCGTCGAGTCAGAGTACGTCTAAACATTAGATAATGAAGCAAGTTACGTGGGTCATGGATAAAGCGTCGGCAAAGTTCTAGTCTTGAACAAGCCTTAACCCCATCAATGTTTGCTTTG
>Ga0187771_10001326_pt1 | contig 16376 bp, 16 predicted proteins | sample 0116_SJ02_MP15_1_FD_133139 | JGI IMG/M metagenome (GOLD analysis project Ga0187771, IMG submission 133139) | Tropical peat soil microbial communities from peatlands in Department of Meta, Colombia - 0116_SJ02_MP15_10_MG | ecosystem: Environmental > Terrestrial > Soil > Wetlands > Peat | place...
AAGATCTACGCCAACGTGGATCATCGCGTGCCTCCTTCAGGGCTTGTGCTTCGAGCACGTACTCTACCCTTGGAGGCACGCTTTCGTTTTCATTACATCTGAGCGAAGCGAAGGACCTATGCATTCGCCGGCAGTTGCATAGGTCCTTCGGCCAGCAACGAACGCAGGCCTCAGGATGACAAAGCTATAGAGTTCACCAAGTGCGGGACTGGTTTTGTAGCTGCAGTGCGGCGGCACAGAATCCTTCTGACCACTGACCACCGGCCACTGGCTACTGCTTTTCGATGGCTCACAAAATCACCCTCATCCCCGGCGACGGCATCGGCCCGGAAGTCACCGAGGCTGTGGTGCGCATTCTCGAGGCGACCGGGGTGAAGTTCGAGTGGGAGAAGTTCGCCGTCGGCGCGGACGCTTACGAGAAGTACGGCGAATACATCCCGAAAGAAGTCATCGAGTCGATCGAGCGCACGCGCGTGGCATTGAAGGGGCCAGTAACTACGCCGGTGGGCGAAGGCTTTCCGAGCATCAACGTGGCCCTGCGAAAGAAGTTTGATCTGTACGTAAATTTCCGGCCCATCCGCAATTTGCCGCACATCCCGACGCGGTATCCCGATGTGGATTTGATCATCATTCGGGAAAACACCGAAGGGCTTTACTCCGGGTTGGAGCACGAAGTTGTGCCGGGTGTCGTCGAGAGCCTGAAGGTGATCACCGAAAAAGCTTCGACGCGGATTGCCCGCTTCGCCTTCGAGTACGCGCGCGAGAATCAGCGCAAGAAGATTCACGCCATCCACAAAGCCAACATCATGAAGCTGTCGGACGGCCTGTTTCTGCGCTGCTGCCGCGACGTAGCCAAAGAGTTTCCCGAGATCACCTACGGCGAGCACATCGTGGACAACACCTGCATGCAGCTTGTCTTGAATCCGTATCAGTACGACATGCTGGTGATGGAGAATTTATACGGCGACATTCTTTCGGATCTGTGCGCGGCGTTCGTGGGCGGTCTGGGATTTGTCCCCAGCGCGAATCTCGGTGACGAGTGCGCGATTTTTGAAGCCGTGCATGGATCGGCGCCCGACATTGCCGGGAAGAATCTAGCCAATCCGACGGCACTGCTGCGCTCGGCGCTGCTCATGGTGCGGCACCTGGGCGAGCACGCGGCCTCGACGCAGATTCGCAATGCGCTGGAGCGCGTGTACCGGCATCGGGAGAAGCTGACCCGCGATATCGGCGGTCAGGCCGGGACATCGCAGTTTGCGGATGCGGTGATCGAAGAAATGCAGAGGAATTGTTGATTGATGATTGTTGATTGAAAACCACCTTTGGCCACGCCCGGGGGCCTTTCATTCAACAATCAAGAATCGACAATCATCAATTGGAATCTGAGCTGTGAACTTCCTTGCGCCTTTGCATCACCTCCGCTTCAGCGCTTCCAATTCCTCCAGCGTGCGTGGCCAGTCCGATCCCAACAGGCGCGACAGACTGCGATCCGCCAGAACTCTCCCACCGGTCTGGCAGCGGGCGCAGTAGTTGGTCTCTTTGTCGGCATAACGAATGCGCAGGATCTTGTCGCCACAGCGCGGGCAAGGCTGCCCGTAGCGGCCATGGACTGCCATCCCTTCGCGAAATGCCGTGACCTTCTCAGGAAAGCCTGCCTCCGCCTCCACGCGCAGCCGATCAATCCACAATTGCAGGGTTTGCCGCGTTGCCGCAAACAGGCGCTCCCACTCGTTAGCTGTGAGCTTTTGCGTGAGAGTGACAGGCGAAAGTTGCGCGGCGTGCAAAATCTCGTCAGAATATGCATTGCCGATTCCGCTGACTAGGCGGGGATCGGTCAGTGCTCGCTTGAGTGTATGGTTTTCAGCGGTGAGCGCGGCGCGAAACGAGTCGAGATCCGTGGCGAAGATATCGATTCCCCCGGCGTCGAGGGGATTCAAGCTTTCCTCGCCGCTCACCACGTGTAACGACGCGCGCCGCTTGCTTCCAGCTTCAGTCAGAGCCAGCGAACCGTTGGGAAAATCGAACGCGGCGAGGCTTTGCCGGCCGCCGAACTTCGCGTTCGGCATACGCCAATGCAGCCTGCCTGCGATCATCAGGTGCAACACCAGCCACAGATCATTGTCCAGACCGATGGCGATGCGCTTCCCGACTCGCCGCAATTGTTTGACCGCGCGTCCTTCGGCGCTCGCCAGCGGAGGCTCAACCGTTCGCAGAAGAAATGGGCTTGCCAAGCGGACGCCCTCGAGCGCCTGACCGACGATGCGTGATTCGAGTGCGGTGATGTAAGCCGCGATGTCCGGCAGCTCCGGCATAGTCACCAGCTTGCATGGCGCGACGAGATTTTGGCAAATGCGATAAGGTTTCCGGAGCCGTGCAAGTAGTGGCAATTCGGCTCCGCCCCACACGTCGGAAAGAACAGCGGTTTGATAGAATCTGGCTCTGGCCCGGTGGCCGCGTCAACCGCGCAACCGGCTCTGCCATCGGACCCGCGGCGGCGCTTCGCCTCCCGATGTCGTTACTGCAGGCGCGACATGACACTGAAAACCCTCGAGATCCCTTACCATCGCGCTTATCACACTTTCGCCGTATTTACGGCCTGCGCGACGCTGGTGGTCATCACCGCCGGAGCGCTCGTGACCAGCAATGACGCCGGACTTTCCGTGCCCGACTGGCCCACGTCGTTCGGCTATCTCATCAAGGTGCCATATTTTGCTGGCGGAATTCGCTACGAGTGGACCCACCGCATGCTAGCCGGTTCGCTCGTCGTGCTCACTTTGAGTATTGCAGTTTGGACTTTGCTGGCCGACCGCCGACGATGGTTGCGCCGGCTGGCGCTTGCTGCGTTCTGCACGGTGGTTGTGCAGGCGATCCTGGGCGGCCTGACGGTTCTGATGTTTCAGCCGCCAGCGGTTTCCACGGCGCATGCTGTCGTAGCTCAAACATTCTTTTGTATCGCGGTCGTCATCGCTGTCTTCACCGGGCGGCGTTGGATCGAGGAGCATCCGCGCGTGGAACTGGATACCCGGCGGCCCAGCCTGTTTACCTTGACCCTGCTGTCCATTTTCGTGCTGTATGTGCAGTTGATCCTGGGCGGAATGTTTCGTCATCACGGAATGAGTTGGTGGCCGCACGTGCTGAACGCCGTCGTCGTTTGCATTGTGCTGACGTGGACCGCGGTGCGGGCGCTTACCGCCTATCCAAACATCGAGACGGTTCGTCGGCCTGCAGTGCTCATGCTGGCGCTGATGGTCACTCAGTTGTGCCTCGGCTTCGCCGCGTTTATGACTCGCGTTGCCTGGGGACGCGAGGCAGCGCAGCCCGAACTTCCCATGGTCGTTTCCACAGTGGCGCATGTAGCTGTCGGGGCGTTGCTGCTGGCGACTACGGTGATCCTAGCGATCCAAGTTTGGAGACATGTGCCCGTCGCCTTCGAAGAACGGCTACCGCAAACACAGCAGCGCGCTTCTTTAGCTTGAACGCGGCGCGCCTCCAAGACAAGCGCGATGCCGTTCTGAATAGAAGTGAGAAACTTAGGTGCACGCACAGGGTTAGGGCAAGGTGTGCCCACGCCAGATTCGACTATGTCGTAAACTGAATGCAGTTCCCTGGGGAATCGGTTTGGTCTCAAAGGTTGCCGCGATTGGTGATGTCCGCCTGGAAGTGAGTTCCACTTCCGCTGCCGTCATTTCCGTACAAAACCTGGTGCATCGCTATGAGAATCGCACAGCGCTGAACGAGGTTTCGTTTGACGTCCGGCCAGCGGAGCTGTTCGGTCTGCTAGGCCCAAACGGAAGCGGCAAGACCACGCTGTTTCGCATTCTCTCGACGCTGATGATTCCAACAGCTGGGCGGGCGATGATCCTGGGATGTGACGCGGCCCGCGATGCTGCCGCTGTGCGCCGCCAGATTGGCGTCGTGTTTCAGGCGCGGAGCGTAGACCCAAAGCTGACGGCTTATGAGAATCTATGGCACCAGGGTCATTTGTACGGCCTTCGCGGAGCGGCTTTGAGAAAGCGAATTGCGGAGATTCTCTCGCGCGTCGGATTAGCCGATCGCGCCAAGGAAAGAGTCGAGACTTTTTCAGGCGGCATGCAGCGCCGCATCGAACTGGCGAAAGGGCTCTTGCATTATCCCGGAGTCCTGCTGCTGGATGAGCCGACGACCGGGCTCGATCCCGGGGCGCGCCGCGATTTGTGGCAGTACTTGCAGATTCTGCGTGATGAGGAACATGTTTCTGTGCTCGTCACGACTCATCTGATGGAGGAAGCCGAGCGCTGCGACCGGCTGGCCATCCTGAATGAAGGGGATATTGTCGCGCTGGGCACGCCCGCGGAACTCAAGAGCGAGATCGGCGGCGACGTGATTCTGCTCGATGCCGCGCATGATGCCGGCGTGCTCGCTGAGCATATCCGGGCGCGGTTCCGTGTGGAAACCACTGTGCTCGGGAATCAGCTGCGAATTGAGCGCGAAGGCGGGCACCGCTTCGTCACCGACGTGGTCGAGGCATTCCCGGGAGAGATTCACGCAGTTTCGGTGAGCAAGCCGGCGCTCGAAGATGTGTTCATCCATCGCACGGGACACAAGTTTTGGAGCGAACGTGGCGAAGAAGAATCTGAGGACAGTAAAAAGTAGCGGGGCAGAATGGCGACTTCAGCACTGACTGTGACGCGCGGGCCGGCATCAGCGGGAGTGATGCTGCCTGCATTTACACTCTGGTGGCGCGAGATCGTGCGCTTCTACCGCCAGACCACGCGCGTCGTGGGCGTTCTGGCTTCGCCGCTGGTGTTCTGGATCGTCATCGGATCGGGATTCGGCACGTCGTTTCGCTCCGGCGGCGGGCCAGGCCAACAGCACTATCTGGATTATTTCTATCCCGGCGCATTGATCATGATCGTGCTGTTCACGTCGATCTTCGCCATGATGTCGGTGATCGAAGACCGCAAGGAGGGTTTTCTGCTGTCGGTGCTGGTCGCACCGGTGCCGCGCTCGGCGATTGTGCTCGGCAAGGTGCTGGGCGGAACGACCCTGGCGGCCGTTCAGGGTATGATTTTTCTGATTTTCGCGCCGTTTGCTGGCGTGCATCTTGATCTGGCGCGGGTGCTGTTAGTCGCCCTCGTCGTGTTCCTGGTGTCGTTTTCCCTGACCGCGCTCGGCTTCGCTATCGCTTGGCCCATGGATTCGTCGCAGGCCTTTCACGGCATCGTCAACCTGTTTCTGATTCCGCTGTGGCTGGTTTCGGGCGCGCTGTTTCCGCTTTCTGGGGCGTCTAAATGGATCCAGGTGGTCATGCGGCTGAATCCGCTGACCTATGGGGTGGCAGCGTTGCGCAGTCTTATGTATCCCGGCACCGAGACCAGCTTCCAGCTATCGTCGTCGATGGCGACTCTGGTACTTTTTTCGCTGGTCATGTTCGGGCTAGCGTTCCTGATGGCCAACCGCCGCAGCCGATCTTCCGTCGTGTGAGGCTTAGCATGAGACATGATATGAGGCCCGCCGCTTGATCTTCGGGAATTCAAGTGTCGGAAATTCGATCCCTGAGCAATACGCCTTGTTCCCTGCGCTGAACGCGACGCTCAACGGGACCAGCGCCATGCTGCTGGTCGCGGGGCGCGCGCTGATCGCGCGGCGCCGAATCGCCGCGCATCGGGTGTGCATGATCGCGGCTGTAATTGCCTCGGCAGCATTTCTGGGCTGCTATCTCTTCTTCCACTACAAGGTTGGGAACGTGCGCTTTCTCGGGGAAGGATGGTCGCGGCCGGTTTATTTCAGCATTCTCATTTCGCACGTCTTATTGGCGATGGTGATCGTGCCGCTGGCGATCATCACGCTCGCGCGGGGCCTGGGCGGCCGCTATCCGCAACACCGCGCCATCGCGCGCTGGACCTGGCCGCTATGGATGTATGTCTCCGTTACAGGCGTGATCGTCTACTTAATGCTGTATCAGTGGTTTCCGCACAGCTGATTGCCGATTGTCGATTTGCGGTGTCGTGCATTCAAGTCGCGAAGGCAGGGAGATCCGATGAGCCACGGTTGAGGCGAAAGACGCTCCCGCCCAAAATGATACTCCCCTCGCGGATTTGTGAGAGCCCGCAGCTTATCCACCGCCGCGCTTCTGCTATAGTGAACGCCAACAAAGGAGCACCCACATGGCGGGAAAAGGCGTCAACAAAGTCATTCTTCTGGGAAACCTGGGCAAGGACCCGGAAGTGAAGTACACACCGCAAGGCACGCCGGTGGCCAAGTTCAGCCTGGCCACCAGTGATCGCTACAAAGATAAGGATGGCAATTGGCAGGACCGCACCGAGTGGCACAACATCACCGCCTGGGGGCGGACTGCCGAGATCGCGGGCGAATATCTGAAAAAAGGCAGCAAGGTTTACATCGAGGGTAGCCTGCGTACCCACTCCTGGGACGACAAGCAAACCGGTCAAAAGAAGTACATGACCGAGGTCAACGTCAACGATCTGGTCTTGCTGGGCGGGCGCGGCGAAGGCGCGGGCGATTCCGCTGGCGGCTTGCGAGCAGCATCCGCTGGCGGCACTAACAATTTCGACCAGCGCACTCCCGAACCGGAGCACGCCGCGGCTTCCGGGCCGATCACGGACGAAGACATCCCGTTCTGAGTAGAAGCTGCTCTCTGCTCGACCGTGACCCCCCGCCGCGCTGCTCACATGCCAATGCGAAACATGCTTGTAGGCGAACCACGCACTTCTCTCTCTGGGTTATCATGACTTGACTTAGATCTCTATATCGTCGGAGGACGTGTACGATGAGCAAGAAGATACCTGTTATTGCCGCTATTGGCAGCATACTGCTTTTTCTTTGCCTGGCCTTCGCGCAACAGCCGGTTGAGAATATTGACAAAACCAGGCACCCCAACCTAGCCGCGGCCCAGTATCATTTGGTGGAGGCTAATCGCGCGATCACTGCGGCTCAAGAAGCCAGCAAAGGGAACCCGAAATTTGCAGAAGCTGATCGTCACTGTGAACAGGCAAGGCAGTTGTTGGTGCAGGCTGATCAGGAAGTACAGTACGCCGCCCGCGCGGCTAACGCCGCAATGCAACATTAGCGTGGGTTTGGCGTTCGACAGGATCAGGGCAACGTCAACGAAAACGGCCGCGTGCAGAGATTGGGCAGCGGCCGAAGAACCCGATTCGCTTCGGCAACATCGGGCCTCATTCAGGCAAGAGCACCGACCTGGCAAATTCAGTTCGCAGGCCGGCAGTCGCCCTTTACGACCTCGCGTTTTCGGCAATCGCATTTTCCGGGCAGTAGCCGCCAGAGCGCGGATTACAAATACGCCTTGCGGAAGCGGGCAACTCACGCACATAGGCGGAAGCGAGACGGCGAGAGACCCGGTTAAGACTCGCTGCCGTTCCAGCTTCGCAGGCGAAAATTGCAGCCGGCAGCGCAGAGAGCGGCGACGTAGCCGGGTCCGGCAGCAACCTCACGCAGAGACCAACGCGCCGCTTCCGATCCATCGGGCCGAGTTGCGAGCAGAGCATTCTGCGAGCCAGCCGCCACGCACACGTCAAATTGATTCAGAGGCAGCCAGAGGCCTTCTCCTATAGCTTTGATGTAGGCCTCCTTGCGCGTCCAACAGCGAAAGAACGCTTCGAACTTGTCGTCTGTCACAGCCGCGAGTTGGTCCTGTTCGTTGGGCGAGAAGAACCGCCGGGAAATGGCTTCCACTTCCACATTCTGGCGGACCTGTTCGATATCCACACCAATTTCGCGGCTTCGGCCAAACGCCAGCAGTGCCACTCCTCCCGAATGGGCGACGTTGAACGAGATACCGCTTTCCGCATCTGGGGCATCGAGGCTGGGCTTGCTCTTCGCGGATTGGCGGAAGGCCAACCGGCTCGGCAGTGCGCCCAGATAGCCCGCAAGGATCATCCGCAACGCCGCGCGAGTTGACACGAACTGCTGCCGGACCCGAGAAACAAGCAACCGAGCAGCCCGGGCACGCTCGTCAGGGGAAAGGAGCTGTTGCCAACGTTGCTCGCCGGCCGCCAGAGATTCCAAGTCGAGCCTCCACAGCTGCACCTCATCGTGGGGAAGCTCCAGCGGAACGGCCAGGTGGAACGCCGGGTCGGATATATTCATGGGGTAGGTTGTGCGTGTGCTCATCGAGTCATGCCAACTTCTGGCCCGTGACTAAAGTCTAAGCGATCTACCCTGCGCACGAGCCACAATCCTTGCTGGGAGCGCCTTGCGCTGTTAGACTTCAAAAGTCAGGACGCTCGCCCGAAGCGGAGCTGCTTTGTGGTTACTGTAAAGCACATCGCGGCACGGGCGAAAGAGTATGCCTGTACGCCCTCTAGCTGAGAACGACATCCCGCAAGTGGCGGACCTGTACTGGACAGTTCTCCGCAAGCACAAGGGGACACCCCCGCCTGCAATTCAGTCTTTCTTGCGCGAGCTATACTTCACCAATCCTTGGAGGGATAGTTCCTTCCCCTCCCTCGTCTACGACGAAAAGGGCACGATTGCCGGATTCCTGGGCGTTGTTCCGCGCAAGATGTCACTGCGGGGTGTTCCGGTGCGCATCGCCTACGGCGGCAACTTTGCCGTGCATCCAGAGTTCCGCAACACGCTTGCTGGACTGCACCTTTTGCGGACCTATATGGGCGGGGGCCAGGACTTATCGCAGACGGATTCGGCAAACGACACTTCTCGCGCGCTCCTGGAACGGCTGGGCTTTACCACCATCATGCCGTTCAGTATTCATTGGATACGCCTGCTGCGACCGGCCCGCAGCCTGGCTTTCGCCGTGTCACGCCTACAAGAGAATTGGCCGTCTGCGGTTCTGGAGTTCGCCTCCAGGCCTTTCTGTAGTGCCGTAGACAGTCTGGCGGCGAGGCTCTCGGGCAGTCCATTTCGTCAAAACCACTCTCACCTGCAGAGCGCAGAGCTTGACGTCGAAACGCTGCTTGCTTGCCTGGCCGAGTTCCGCGGCGGATATTCGCTTTGGCCGGAATATGATAGGCCTTCCCTCAGTTGGCTCCTGAGTTTCATGGAGAGGATGAAAGGACATGGGAAGACGTTGCAACGATCGGTTCTCCGCGACGACAGCGGGAAAATCTTGGGCTGGTATATCTACTGCCTGACGCCGGGTGGCCTTGCCGAGGTTGCGCAAGTCGGCGGTGCTCGGCAGCATCTGAAGAGCATCCTCGATCATCTTTTCCATGACGCCTGGAGTCGCGGAGCCATTCTGGCTCGCGGCGTCGTGGATCGGCGGCTGATGGCCGATTTCTCCGATAAGAACTGTTTCTTCACTTGCCGCGGTGCGTGGACGGTTGCGCATTCCCACAAGCCCGAACTGCTCGAGCTCCTCAACCGCGGCGATGCGTTCCTGTCGCGTTTGGATGGCGAGTGGTGCCTGGCTCTGGGGATCTGATCGGCGTGGGCGCGCTGGCTAGATTCCCTTTGCCGCTTTTCCCAAATCTAAACTCTGTAACCCCGTGCATTTGCGGAACTTCGCACGCCATGGCCCCGTCTCCGGGTTGACGATTTCACTATGTCTTTTTCTTTCATCGCCTGCTAGAATTAAGTCAAGCCTTAGAGTGTGTCGAGTCGGTCCATCCCCCAAGCCGGACATTGAATAGCCTACCCCCGAGCAGTGCCGCCGCCGTTTGGCGCAGATTCTTGAGGTTCGCATAGAACCTTCGGAGAAGGAACCGCTATATTGTCAGGCTGATTTGCCTGAGCAAAGGGATACCGAATCGACATCATGGACCCGCTATTAGAGAAAGTGCGCACCGCGTTCAAATCTTCTTTCAACGTTGATCCGCAAGCCATAACGATTAATACTGTACCGAGCGACATCCCGGCCTGGGACTCCATGGGACACGTGACGCTGGCGAGCAGCCTGGAACAAACCTTCGGGCTGACTTTCGACGTAGACGACCTGATGGCGATGGAGAATGTCAAAGAGATCTGCCGGGTCGTGCAATCCAAGCTGGGTCAGGTTCAGAGTGCGTAACTGTGACGACGGCAACTTCGCAGGACGTCTGGTCGAGCACCTGGGAGAAGCCTCGTGCCTGACTGACGCAGCCACCGGCGAAACCGTTCCCGCTCGCGACCTTTCCCGTCTCATCGTAGGTTTTGCGATTGGCTTTCTATCCGCAGGGCTGAAGCCGGACGACCGGCTGCTGCTATGTTGTGGTATCAGCCCGGCGAGCACATTGGCATACCTCGGCGCCATGTACGCCGGAGTCGTGCCAGTGCCTACCGAAGAGCGGCTGCTGGCGACTTCGGGAAACTCTCTGCTTGCCCAGTCGCAGGCGAAGGCTGTCTGGACTGCCAAGGCGACCAACTGCGATTGGGCAAAGACCGCCGGCGTCCGGCTGTTTCAGGGAACTTTCGAGCCGCAGTCTCCGGAATCACTTCCGCCGTATTCTCGCGCTGAAAATGATCTTGCCGCCTTGATGCCAACTTCAGGCTCTACTGGTGCGCCTCGACTGGTGATGGTGAGCCACGGTAACCTGAGATCCAATACCGAAGCAATTATTCGCAGCCAGAACCTGCGCAGCCAGTACCTAGGAACCGCCGAAAGGGCCATGCTGATTATGCCGATCAGCTACTGCTTCGGCGCGAGTGTGATGCATACTCATCTGTATCAGGGCGGCGGAGTCGTGTTCGACTCGCGTTTCATGTTCCCCGACAAAGTGCTGCATGCCATCAACACGTACGGCTGCACAACCTTCGCCGGCGTTCCCATCATTTACAACATCCTGTTGCGCCGCTCCAATCTCCGGTCAATTCCCTTGCCTGGTCTGCGCCGCTTTTTGCAGGCCGGAGGAGCGCTTGATCCGGAGAGCATTTGGGAAATGTGCGAGATTGTACCGACAGCGGAGTTTCTGGTCATGTACGGTCAGACCGAGGCGACGGCGCGAATTTCCTGTCTTCCCGCCGCTCGCCTGCGAGACAAACTGGGCAGCGCGGGCGTGCCTTTGGACAATCTCGAAGTTCGCATCGCTGACGAAGAAGGGCGAGAATTGCTGCCGGGACAGACCGGCGAGATTCAGGTGCGGGGTCCATCGGTCTGCTGCGGATATCTGGATGATCCCGAATCGACCGAGCGCAAGTTCGGCGGCGGATGGCTCAAAACGGGCGATTTCGCCTGTCGCGATGAAGATGGATACTTGTGGATCAAGGGGCGCACCGACGACTTCATTAAAATTCGCGGGGTGCGCGTGAGCGTGGGTGAGGTTGAAACCCGCGTGGCGGCCATCGCGGGCGTGAGCGAATGCGCGGCGGTTGGAGTGAAGCATCCGGAAGCGGGGGAAGCCCTGGCCTTGGTTCTGGTTGCGGATAGCAGCCCGGATGGCCTGTGCGAGCGCGTGCGGCGCGAGATTCCTCCGCACTGGACCTGCGTGTCCATCAAGATTGTTCCGGAGTTGCCCCGGACGGCGAACGGCAAGATTGCGAGAACTAAGCTATCAGCTTTGTTATGAGCAAGTTAGCAGATATTAATATAGAACAACTTGAAGCCTCAATCGCGGCGCTGCTCGACCAAGTGCCCTACGCGATGGCTCCCAGCGCGCGCCGCGAAGCCCTGCTGGGATTGTTTAAGTTGGAACTCGATTACGCCTGCGAGCGCAATCCGCGGTTTGGCAACTATGTGGGGAATTGGCCGGTGAGCGTATCAGCGGCGAGCACAATCGCTGAGCTTCCCTATCTGCCGGTGAGTGTGTTCAAGGCGGACCCGCCGCTGGCGTTGGTCGACGCTCACGGGATCAAGCGCACTCTCACTTCCAGTTCCACCAGCGGTCAGGCGCCCAGCCGTGTGGTCCTCGATGCCCCAACAGCGCGGCGCATGACCAAGGGCGTCATTGCCATCATTCGCGATTTCATCGGATCTGCTCGCAGGCCGTATCTGGTTGTTGACATCCCCGAGAATCTGAAACCACAGGCTGAGCTGGGCGCGCGCGGCGCTGCCATTCAGGGCCTCGGATCGTTTGCCACAGAAACCGTGTGCTGCCTGCGCCGCGATCAAAACGGAGATACGGCACTCGATCTCGACACGCTCCTCGCTTGTGCCGAGAAATGGAAAGGCGGCGAAGTTCTGGTTTACGGGTTCACGTACGTGATCTGGACACAGCTTGTGCAGCGGTTGCAACGCCAAGGCATCACCTTGGGTATGCCCAACGTTCACGTGCTGCATAGCGGCGGATGGAAACGACTGGAGCAACAGGCCGTCACGAAAGATATATTCATGCGGGATGTGGCATCAGTGTTTGGCTGTTCTCCCAATCGCGTCATCGACTACTACGGCATGGTGGAGAACGTCGGCGTCGTCTACCCGGACTGTGAACGCGGCCACAAGCACGTGCCCGCGTTCGCGGAAGTGATTATCCGCGATCCGCTCACGCTCAGACCAGTGGATGCCGGGCAGCAGGGATTGGTTCAGGTTTGCAGCGTCTTGCCGACGAGCTTTCCCGGATTCTTGCTATTGACCGACGACATGGCGGAACTGATTGGCGAGGACGGCTGCGCGTGCGGACGGCGCGGAACGCATTTCCGCTTTACGCGGCGCGTTCCGAAGGTGGAAGTCCGAGGCTGCGGCAATTTGGAGACCACGCGCTTGCGCCAGGGGACGGATGCGCATGAGTGATGTGATCCACAACGTCGCCTCAGCGCAAGAGATCACTTGCGCAGGGCAGCGTCTGCGCGGGGCGGCGCAGCAAGCCGATCTCACGCCTCAAGTAATACTTGAAGTGTTCGAGCGCTGGGCCGCAGCGCTCGATGCGCCCCAACTGCGCGAGATTCCCGGCGTTACGTTTCTCCGGCTTTGGCTTCGCCGCGGCACGTTGCAACCGATTTTGCTTCGCGAGCTTGGCCTCGAATCGCTCGATGGCGGATGGCGCGCGGACGGGCACGCAAGGCTGAAGGCGTTTCCGTTGGGGGTGGTCGGCCACTGGCCAGCGGGAAACATCGAGATTCAGCCCGTTTTGTCTCTAACGTGCGCGTTGCTCGGCGGAAACAGTTGCCTGGTGCGCGTACCCGGCGGGCTGATCGGGCCGACTCAGCTGATCATGGAAAAACTGCGAGAGATCGACTCGTCCGGAGTGTTGACGTCGCGAATTTTCCTGGCCAGCTTCGACCATGCCCGCACCGATCTGCAGCAGGCCATGGCGCAAGCCGTGGACGGCGCGATGATCTGGGGCGGAGCGGAGGCGGTTTCCGAGGTGCGAGCGCTGCCCTTCCCTCATTGGGCACACGTGGTGGTTTTTGGACCTCGGCTGTCGGTGGCAGCGATGGATGCCGGCGTTTGGGGCGATCGGAATGAACGGGCCTCGTGGTGCCGGCGGCTGGCGCGCGATGTATGGCAATTTGAGCAGCAGGCTTGTTCCTCGCCGCAGACGCTGTTTCTTGAGCGCGGCAACGGCTGCGATGCTGCTGAGTTCGTGCAAGACCTGACGATCGCGTTTCAGGAAGAGAATCGCGCGCACCCGCGCCTCGAAATTGAACCGGCGCTGACTTCGGCGATCTGCCGTGCTCGCGCGTCGTGGCTCCTGGATGACATCGCGAACCGAGCGTTCTTTCCAGCGTCGCCGGATTGGACCATCCTGCTGGGAAAGGGCGTGGATATTCCCGAGCCAACGCAGGGTCGGACGCTCAGCGTGCTCGAAACGGACGATCTTCTGGAGGTCATCTCCAGATTTGATGGCTCGGTGCAGACTTTAGGGCTAGGGATTAAAGACCCCGTGCGTGAAGAAGCGCTAGCTGAGGCTGCGGGGCGTCGCGGAGTCGACAGGGTCGTGCGGCTCGGCCAGATGCACGTCTTCGGTTCGCCGTGGGATGGAACGGATCTGGTGCGGCCGATGGTGCGCATGGTGCGTCATGTGCGTTCGCAAGATTAGAACGGAAGATGACTATTGAGCATGCAAAACATAGTGACATTCCGGCTGGAAAGAAAAGCGCAAGGACAACGTGTTTCCTCTGCGACCTTTGCGGGTCTGCTTTGCGATCTTCGCGGTGAAAAGCTCTTGACCGCAAAGGACGCAAAGGATTCGCCGAGAACGCAAAGAACAGTATGGAAACTCACTGCGTACCCGAGCTCATAGGACAGAAGACTCGGGACTGATCAGGAGAAGACTTTCGGCATGGGTGATGCGAATCGATTTCTGGAGGCCCTGGATCGAAAGGCCAGGATGTTCGCGCCTCACGCGCGCGCCACGTTCGAGGCCAACCGGGAATTGTGCTCATGGCTATTGAATCCGCTGGCGCGCTGGGCGGAGGCGGCCTACGGGAGCACGGTATTCGACGAGGCTGCGCGCGGGTATGCCGAATACTGCTTCGGCGTGGCCAAGGCGAAGCAGGTCTACGAACGCGCCGGCAAATATACTCCCGAGGCCATGCCAGAAATCATGATGGGCGTTTACGAGCATGAAGGCTACATGATTCCCTACATGTGGGCGGCGATTCTCATCTACCCATTTTGGCCATCCATGGTCAGCCACATTGCCATGTTTCGCGATGAGTTCGTGCGGCGTTTACCGCGAAACGCGACCGTGGTGGAATTGGCCTGCGGTCACGGCGTCCTGAGTCTGCTGGCCGCCGAAGAGCGCCCGGACATTCAAGTCGAAGGCACCGACATCAGCCCGCCCGCGATAGCTGTGGCCAACCGTCTGCTTGCCGTTTCCGGACACGCGGGCCGCGTTCGTTTCTCAGTTCAGGATGCGCTGCAAAGCGACAATTCGGGCGCGGATGGAAAACGCCAGGGCGTCATCTCCGCCATGCTGGCCGAGCACCTCGTGGATCCGCAGCCGCTGTTCGCTACGATGGCGCACCGCGTCTCGACAGACGGATTGGTATTCTTCAGCACGGCTCTCGAGTCGCCACAGCGCGATCACGTCTTCGAGTACAACCAGGAGAGCGAACCTCTGCACATGGCTGAAGCCGCGGGCTTGCGGGTGAGCCGGCTCGCGTCTGATGCCAGCGCCGTTCCTGCGGGATCACGCTTTTTGCCCCGAGCCACGGCGATGATTTTGCGGGCGCGTTGAGTTTGCGAGAAGGGCAACAATCGCCGGAGTAAGATCAAGCTATGGCGCCACCTTTAATGACATTCGAAGAAGTTCGAGCAGCTCTCAAGCAGCGCTTTCCTATGCTGATGGTAGACAGCGTGCTCGCGCTGGAACCCGGCAAGAGCATTCGAACCACCAAGAATGTGACTGGGAATGAGCTCCAGTTTCTGGGCCACTTCCCCGAACACGCCGTCATGCCGGGGACCCTGATTGTCGAGGCGATCGGGCAATCGGCTTCCATTCTGTTCGCGAAGACAACCGGAACCGGAATGAAGCCGGGAGAGTTTCTGGTGCTGGGGGCCATCAACGAGATGAGGTTTCTAGCGCCGGTAGTGCCCGGCGACAGATTGGAAATGGACATACAAGTGTTGAAGTTCATTGCAGACTTCGCGCTGATCGAAGCCGTGGCAACGGTGAATGGAACTACTGTCGCCCGAGGCAAACTCGGTTTTGCCCGGCGCAGCCTGCAGGCTCCGCCCGCACAGCAGTAAACCTTCCAACGATCTGCTTGACGGTCCGAAAAGCCAGTGTTTGCACGGCCTTCGGAGCACGCCTCGCTGGTCGCAAACCCCGGGATGTTCCCAATCAGAAGTTGTACGCCCAGCGATGTCCCCCTAGCAGCCGGGTCATTGTCCCTGTGCCCGGCTCCGCACTAGCCCTCCGTTACCTAGTTCACGTGCGATTGCGATGACACGATGAAGCGCGCCCCACTCCAGCGACGGCGTGGAACCTCTTCACCCCCCATGGAGGGCAGAAATTCGCGTGCAGGAAAAAACCTCTCGTGCGAGCGTGCTTCTCGTAATCCTTTGTTTGTGTTCGCTGGCAAACGTAGGCTGTGCCGGTTTTTCCAGTTCGCAGAGCAGCTCTCCCCCGCCAACCCTTAGCATCACTGGAACGATCAGCCCGGCGGCCAACGGCAGCGGCGTGACTGTCACCCTCTCCGGCGCGGCGAACGCCAGCACTACCACCGACGCTTCCGGTAACTACACATTCACTGGCCTCGCGAGTGGCTCTTATACGCTTACTCCAAACAAGAAAGGTTTCAACTTCAATCCAGGAAGTCAAAGCGCGACCCTCACTACTGTAGGCGTCTCCGGCCTCAACTTCACCGCCGCCCAGAACCCGCCTCAGACGTTCACCCTCTCCGGCTCCATCACCCCCACCGCCAACGGAACCGGCGTCACCGTCACCCTCACCGGCACCGCTAACGCCTCCACCACTACCGACGCCTCCGGCAACTTCAGCTTCCCCAATCTGGCCAACGGCAGCTACACCGTCACCCCCACCAAGTCCGGCTTCAGCTTCACCCCTGCCAGCCAGAACGCCACCATCGCCAACGCCAAC
>Ga0187771_10001327_pt1 | contig 16365 bp, 14 predicted proteins | sample 0116_SJ02_MP15_1_FD_133139 | JGI IMG/M metagenome (GOLD analysis project Ga0187771, IMG submission 133139) | Tropical peat soil microbial communities from peatlands in Department of Meta, Colombia - 0116_SJ02_MP15_10_MG | ecosystem: Environmental > Terrestrial > Soil > Wetlands > Peat | place...
AGAATTGGTGTGTCCATGGGAAAAGTGATGGTCAACCTCGACCGGTATGGCAACACCTCGGCGGCCTCAATCCCCATTGCCCTTGATGAGGCAGTCAAGTCCGGAAGGATTATAAATGGTGATTATGTTCTTCTTGAGGCATTTGGAGGCGGCCTTACGTGGGCATCTGCGCTTATCAAATGGTAAGATACAGGACTCAAGACAGTTGAGGGGTCCAACGATGGGATGTTGGAAGGCCACTCGAGCGTTTGCATCCAACGGGTGAATTGGGAACTGTTTTGCGATGAGTGAAAAATACGAAGTAATTATTGTCGGTGGTGGTCCCTCCGGGCTCACCGCCGGGCTCTATTGCCAGAGGGCGGGGTTAAGAACGGTCCTTTTTGAGAAAGGGTTGCCCGGCGGTCAGATTGCGATATCCAAGGATGTTGAAAACTATCCTGGCTCGGAGGGTATCACAGGGTTTGATCTGGCAGAAAGAATGATTCATCATGCTGTGTCCTTCGGCTTGGATATTGTCCGACGGGAGGTTGTAGCGGTTAATGCCGGTACAGATTTTCATTCAGTGCATCTCTCAGACGGTAGCATGCTACAGACCGATGCCCTCATTCTTGCATTGGGAGGCTCCGTACGGAAGCTCGGCATCCCCGGTGAGGCAGAGTATCTGGGGAGCGGCGTGTCCTACTGTGCCACGTGTGACGGATTCTTTTTCAGAGACAAGGCCGTTATTGTGGTGGGCGGGGGCGACACCGCCGTAGAGGAAGCTCTGTATCTCGCCAGACTGACGAAAAGCATATCCCTTGTCCACAGGGGCAAAGAGCTGAGGGCGGTCAGGATGTTGCAGGATCGTCTTTTTTCCGAACCTGCAATTAAGGTGATCTGGAACACGATTGTCACGGAAATCAGAGGGGACGGGAGAACAGTTCGGGCGGTTTCGATCGAGAATACAGAAACTGGAGAAAAAGGGGAACTGCCTGCTGAGGGCGTCTTCGTTTTCATAGGGTATTCACCGAATAATCAATTGATCCCCGCCGGGGTCAGGATGAACGAACAGGGTTTTGTTGTTACCGATGAGAAGTGCGAAACGAATATTCCGGGCATATTCGCTGCGGGGGACCTCAGACAGAAGTTTGCGAATCAGATCGTGGTAGCGGCCGCGGACGGGTGCATTGCGGCCCTGGCTGCGGCGCATTACGTTGAAGGGCGGAAAGATCGCAGGAAATTATGACCGAGTTGGGGAAAATAGAAAAGCCTTCAGTAGAGAGCTTTGCGGGAAAGAGGAAACTTTACTGCGTGCCGAATGTGTATCCCGCAAAAGAGGCTCAGGATGAATATTCGGCACTTGTGAACAAATACTGGGATGAGGTGCTTCAGCACACGGAGAGGCTTGAGTCCATCGGGAAGATACGGAAGATTTTTTGTGAGAACATATCTGCCTCGGGCACGGAAGCCCTTGACGCACTCGCCGATGTGAACGAGCCTGCTCTCCGGCTTGTCAACAAGAAGGTGGATGAAGGGGCTGTGTTCCTGCCCGCTGAGAGTGAAGAGATTTACGGCCATTTTCTCGACTGGTCCGCCTGTCTTCATATAGTGAGGACTCGAGAGGTTTTTTCCAAGGTTTTTGAATTTTATTCCGCTGTTGCCGAGAAAAGAATCCAGTATATCGCACGTTTTATAGAAGAAAACCTTTCTTCCGGAGAGGCGGGGCTGCTTATCATGAGAGATGAAGACAGGATACAGCTACAACTTCCACCTGACATCGAGGTTTTTCTTGTGACTCCTCCTACGTATGATGATATCCTCCGATGGTTCAGGGAGAGATTGAAAGAGGATCACTCATGAAGAAACCCCCTGCCTGAATAGCAGTGGGTTCTTCATGAGTAGTGTAAGGATGAGTTACAGTTTGTAGTTCAGCTGCCAGCGGAAGAATGTCGCGTTGTCCTTTGAAGTATAGAAATTTCCAGGTATGAAGTATTCGAGCTGGAGCATGCCGTCCAGATCCTTCGTGAACTTGTGGTTCAAGATTGCGGTAGGGAGATGCCCCCTGTCGGTCCCGCTGTTCGAAAAAATAACAGGGGCGAGACCAGCCGTGCTTTCCGCCGCCCAGAGGTGCTGGTACGCAAGTGCGAGATTTGTCGCGGGTGTGAAACTCAATTTAACGGTTGCCTTGAGTATCTCCATGTTTGTCCAGTAGCCCGGAATTGACCCTCCATACTTGGCAGTTTCAGGGATTAGGGTGTATATAATGAGCTCATTCCAATAAGGGTTTCTCGAAAAGAGGGGATCCCATGTCTTGGTTTCACCAGGCGAATTCTTGTCGTCGCCGGAAAGATAGACAAAGCGGAGTTCCCACTCAGGTTTCCACATAATCGCGTCGTATTTTCTGCCTACATACACGTATCCGCCGTTTCCTCTCCTGTCCCTTCCATCATCATATTGACCCCACTGATGCGCAAACTCGCCTCCCATGTTCCAATCGTTGATGGCATACACAAGTCTCGCACCGACGGTATTGAGGTCGAGTGTTGTCTTTTCAAATCCTTCGTCTACCGGTCGTTCAATCTTATAGACATAGTAAGGTTCGATGGTGAGATTGTCTTTCTTGCCTCTCGCATAGAATACGAATGCCTGTTCGTCGGAACCGGTAAGAACCTTTTTATTGTCAATATATTGGAAGGTGTTACCAGTGACCGCAGGATGGAAGGACGGCATGTAGATGTCTGTTTTCGGATCGGCAATATAAGTCAGGTCAAAATTGAAGTCCTGGGTCAGCTTGACGTTCACCCTCGCGGCGTTGAAGTAAAAAGTCCTTGAGCCGTCGCCGGGCGTTCCATCCATAAAAAGGAAGCCTTCCCCGTATGTACCTATGAAGTCCTGGCGTCCGACTCTGACGTCAATAGGTAGACCTGCTACGTTCTTTGCGTCCGCATAAATGTTGTCAAAGATAATCTCATCGGGATCGAAAGCATCCCGGTCCGGATCTGCCTTAAACGCCCTGAAAGGTCCGAGTCCATAATCTTTGGCTTCGTTTGTGATCCTCAGATAAGCGCCTAAACTGTCGGTAAAGTCGGCTTTTCCCCAGACCCTGGTCCTGAGCCGAAAGAAGTTTCTGTCGGCCCAGCTTCCTGATGCGGTAGGGACACCGAGGGTCACCACGTCGTCCCATATTTCCTGCCTCAGCCTGAAGTCAGCCCCGTAATCAAACTTGGCTTCAGCGTAAACAGATGAAACAAGAATCAGATTTGCTGCCAGCAGCAAAAGAACCAATAACGCATGCCTTCTCATCTTTGCCCTCCCATTACTAAGATATTTGTAAAATTCTCTCACGTAAGTCATTCGCTATTTAGAAATCCAAGTTTCGCGAAAATGATAAGCTGAAGGCAATGTATTCTACAAATAAATTATCCTTATTAATCCATAAATCAAACTTATCGTATTTTTTCTTTCACCTTTCAAAGTTTATCCTTCTTTCAAGGTGGTTGCAGTAGGGAAGAAACGTGTCGACGCCGCGTGTGGGATTTTGGCTGATTTTAAGTCTGCCTTTTAAAATTCTGAAACCCTGAACTATAATATCCGTCGTGCAGGGCATTATCGACTTCCATACCCACGCCTTTCCGGACGACTTGGCGGCAAGGGCCATGAAGAAGCTACTGGAGGAAGGCCAGAAAATGTTTGACGTCAGGGCCTACCTTGACGGCACACTCTCTTCCCTGCTTTCCTCTATGGATAAATACGGCATCGAGAAGAGTGTCGTGTGTTCTATAGCAACGAGACCTTCCCAGTTCGATCCTATTCTTCGATGGTCATCAAGGGTAGTATCTGACAGGATCATGCCTTTTCCATCCTTCCATCCTTTTGATGTCGAGTTTGCGGAGAGGATTAGCCGGATCAAGGGCGAAGGCTTCAAGGGTATCAAGTTCCACCCCTATTACCAGGATTTTGTGATTGATGACGAAAAGATCTTTCCTATTTATGAAAAGATATCGCGGACAGGCCTTATCGTCTTAATGCATACCGGCTTCGATCTTGCCTTCGAAAGGAAAAGGATAGCAGACCCTCTAAGGATTGCCCGGATCCTCAAAAAATTCCCTGAACTGAAACTGGTCTCAACCCATCTTGGGGCGTGGGATGACTGGGACGAGGTCGAAAGACATCTCACCGGTAAAGGTATCTATATGGAAATCTCCTTTGCCCTGGAGTACCTCGGAGGCGATGCTGCAAGAAGGATCATCCTGAACCATCCGAAGGACCGAATTCTCTTCGGCACAGATTCGCCCTGGGCCGACCAGGGACGGACCCTCGAGCTGTTCAGGGCGCTCCAGCTCGAAGAGCGGATGGAGAAGCGCATTCTGAGAGAGAATGCGGTTGAACTTCTGAGCTCTATTTAGCAGACCTGCTTACAATCAACGCTCCGGCACTTAGAGCCGGACGCTTCCCTAGATTCATGAATTATATGATTTCTTGTATTGTGGCGGCTGTTGAAAATAAGACAATGGTGTGATAACCTAAAAATCTATTTCTTGCTATGGGAAAAATTAAATCAAAGGTCACGCCGGCCGAAAAGTTGCTGCTTTCAGGAAATGAAGCGATCGCACGCGGGGCCTATGAGGCCGGTGTGAAAGTCGCCTCCGCATATCCGGGTACTCCCTCGACCGAGATACTGGAAAGTCTCTCAACCTATAAGGGCGTCTATGCTGAATGGGCTCCCAATGAGAAGGTAGCTGTGGAGGTGGCAATGGGGGCCTCCTTTGCAGGGGTAAGGGCGCTGGCGTCCATGAAGCATGTCGGACTTAATGTCGCGGCAGACCCGCTCTTTACTTCGGCGTATACAGGGGTAAGGGGAGGTCTGGTCATTGTTACTGCCGATGACCCTGAGATGCACAGCTCCCAGAACGAACAAGACAACAGAAATTATGCTTTTGCCGCCAAAGTCCCGATGCTCGAGCCCGCCGATGCGTCTGAGGCAAAGGAATTTATTAAGATCGCATATCGTATAAGCGAAGAATATGATACTCCCGTTCTCTTAAGGACAACAACAAGGGTTTCCCATGTAAAGGGCATCGTTTCTCTCGGAGCAAGGGAGAGGTCTGCGATAAAACCCGGGATCGAGAAGATGCCGGAGAAATTTGTCATGCTTCCAGCACACGCAAGGAAGAGGCGGCTTGAGGCTGGAAAACGCATGAGCAGGCTGAAGGAGTTCGCTGAGACCTTTGCGTCAAACAAGATTGAGTGGGGTGACCGGAAGAAGGGCTTCATCACCTCCGGCGTCTCCTATCTGTACGTAAAAGAGGCGTTCCCTGAGTCCTCTGTGATGAAGTTGGGCATGGTGTATCCCTTCCCTGAGAATATGATAAAAGACTTTGCACGCAGTGTGGATGAACTTTTTGTCGTTGAGGAACTTGACCCCTTTATCGAACTGCATGTTAAGGCGATGGGGATCCACTGCAGGGGCAAGGAACTTATTCCAAGAACCGGAGAATTGAATCCCAGGATATTGAAGTCTTCTGTCAGCGGTGAGTCTCCCAAAGGTGTTTTCGAATCCGTTCCGATCCCCCAGAGGCCTCCGAACCTCTGCCCGGGCTGTCCCCACAGGGGAACATTCTATGCCCTTTCAAGGCTGGGTCTTTTTGTTGCTGGTGACATAGGCTGCTATACCCTTGCCGCTTTGAAGCCTCTTTCCGCCATGGATTCTTGTGTGTGCATGGGTGCTGGCATCGGCAATGCATTTGGCATGGAAAAGGCGCTCGGTCGAGAGGCACTTGGAAAGATTGTAGCTGTTATCGGGGACTCCACCTTCTTTCACTCCGGCATCACAGGCCTTGTGGATATCGTCTACAACAGGGGATTCACCACAGTGATCATCTTGGACAACAGGACTACGGGTATGACGGGACATCAGCCCCATCCTTCCTCCGGCATGACCATATCGGGGGACCATACAATGGCTATCGATATCGAGTCCCTCTGTAAGGCGATCGGCGTCAGGCATGTTTATACCGTGAACCCAAATGATATCGAGTCGACAATCAAGACTGTGAAACAGGAAGTTGAACGGCCCGAGCCCTCTGTCATTATTGCCAGGTCTCCCTGTGTTCTTCTTCCGGAGATGAGGAAGAGAAAGGACAGGAGTCTTTTTGTGGTGATACCCGAGAAGTGCACGGGCTGTAGGACATGCCTCAAACTCGGGTGTCCGGCGATCGAGTGGGTTGCCCTTGCACCCGAAGAGGCAAAGAAGAGGGGATACAAACAAACCCAAAAAGGATATTCCAGGATCAACGCTGTGTTATGTGACGGGTGTGGCCAGTGTGCTCCCCTGTGCAAATTCAAGGCGATTCTAGCGGCGGGGCTGGATGAAGGGTAGGACGACGAACATCCTACTATGCGGTGTGGGCGGCCAGGGTATTCTCCTTGCCAGCGAAATCGTTTCTTCCGTATTGATGGAGGAAGGTTTTGATGTAAAGCAGAGCGAGGTGCATGGCATGGCCCAGAGAGGCGGTTCCGTGGTAGCGCATCTTCGTTACGGGGAGAAAGTTTATTCTCCGCTCATCGATCTGGGCGAAGCGGACTTTGTGGTCTCCTTTGAACTTCTTGAAGCCCTGCGCTATCTCCCCTATTACCACAGGGAAAGCAAGGTCATCGTCAATACACAGAAGATACTCCCCGCCCCTGTTTCTTCGGGCATGGAAGGTTATCCTGAAGGAGTTCTTGATCTGCTCCTCGGAAATGGTCTTTCAGTGTTTCCGGTGGACGCATTTGACCTGGCGCGATCTGTTGGAGAACCGAGGGCTGTCAACATGGTGCTTGTGGGAGCGCTTTCCCTGTTCCTTCCGGTGAAAGAAAAGTCATTCATGAATGTGATTGGGGGGAGGGTACCGGAGAATTTGCGCGGAGTGAACATTAATGCTTTCTCGAAAGGCAGGGAGTTAGTTGGAGCACTTTGTAAGGAATGACTAACATCAGTGTCCAGGAGGTGAGGTTACAGTCATGATATGGAATGAGAAGATGGAACTCATGGGGCGTACAGGCATGAGGAGTGTCCAGTCCGAACGGCTACGGAAGATAGTCTCCTATGTTTACAGGAATTGTCCTCTCTACAAGGCGAAGTTCGATTCTGCCGGCTTGAAACCTTCCAGCGTTAAAGTCATCGGCGATATCCATACACTTCCGTTTACCGTTAAGGATGATATGAGAGACAGTTATCCGTTCGGCCTTTTCTCAGCTCCTGTCAAAAAGATCAAGGAGATCCATGTATCGAGCGGGACTACCGGAAATCCCACAGTGGTAGGTTACACGAAGGACGATATCAAATTGTGGTCCGAAGCGATGGCGAGAGCGCTCTGCTGTGCCGGCGCAGAGCCTGAGGACAAGATACAGATCGCATATGGTTACGGCCTGTTTACAGGCGGGCTGGGGTTTCACTACGGCTCACTCGAGATGGGTCTCACCATTATTCCGGCATCTTCAGGGCAGACAAAAAGACAGCTGAAGCTGATGAAGGATTTCAAGCCAAGGATTCTTGCATGCACACCTAGCTATGCTTTATACATGGCCGATGAAGCGCGGGAGATGGGACTGGACCCCAGAGAGAGCAGTTGGGAGATAGGCATCTTCGGAGCCGAGCCTTGGAGCGAATCCATGCGCCGTGAGATAGAGTTGACCTGGAACATGCTCGCGACCGATGTGTATGGCCTTTCCGAGATCATCGGCCCCGGAGTTGCTCAGGAGTGCAGACACAAGAATGGGCTGCACATTTGGTGGGACATATTCTATCCGGAGGTGATCCATCCGGAGACCGGCCGGCCTCTTGGCGAAGGAGAGGTTGGTGAACTGGTGATCACTACTCTCACGAAACGGGGGATTCCACTCATACGTTACAGGACGAGGGATAATGTGAGCATTACATATGAGAAGTGCAAATGTGGAAGGACCTCTCCTAGGATAAGCAAGATCAGGGGGAGGACCGATGACATGATAGTGGTTAGAGGAATCAATGTCTTTCCTTCGCAGATCGAACACGTACTTCTGGGCATCGAGGGGACCCAACCGCACTATCAACTGATCGTCGATAGGAAGGCGGGTGAGCTCGACGAGCTCGAGATCCTTGTCGAGGTGGAAGAGAAGATCTTTTCCGACGAGGTGAAGACAATGCAGACGCTCAGTGACAGGATCAAGCGGGAGATAAGCTCCATTCTTGGTATCTCTGCAAAAGTGAAACTTGTTGAACCCAAGACCATCGAACGGAGCGAGGGCAAGGCAAAACGCGTAGTCGACAAGAGGAAACTATAACTCCCCTTTCGGCCGCTTTATTATTGAATGGTGACTGAGAGGGGTTATCAGGAGGTACTTATGAAGGTCGAACAGATATCCATATTCCTCGAGAACAAATCCGGGCGTCTGGCTGAAGTGACAGAGATCCTTGCTAAAGCGGCTATCAACATAAGGGCGCTTTCCCTGGCTGATACCGCTGATTTCGGCATATTAAGGCTCATCGTCAACACTACAGAGAAAGCTAAGGCGGTACTTAAAGAGGGCGGTTTCACTGTTGGCAAAACCGAGGTAGTGGCAATTGAGGTTCCGGATAGGCCGGGTGGACTGGCAGGTATCTTGAGAGCTTTGAAGGGGGAAGAGATCAATGTGGAGTATATGTACGCCTTCGTCCAGAAGAGCGGGGAAAACGCGATCATCATATTTCGTTTCGATGACATCGAGAAGGCGATTGAAGTGCTTCAGAAAGCAGGTGTGAGGATATTAAAAGGGGAAGAGGTTCATGCGCTTTGATTCAAACCTCCATGTATTGCGTGGAGAATATGTTTTATTAAGGAGGAGGTTATGAGAAAAGGCAGAAGATGTATTCTTTGGGTATTGAGTGTCTTGATGTCTAGTTTGTTCTTGCTTCAGCATTCTTATGCGGCCGAAACGATTAAGATAGGAGCGATTCTTGCAGTGACTGGCCCTGCGTCTTTTCTGGGGGCTCCTGAGGCAAGGACCCTCGAGATGATGGTAGGTGAATTAAATAAGAAGGGAGGGATCAAGGGCAGGAAGGTTGAGCTGATCATCAAGGATTCAGGGTCCAGCCCTGAGAAGGCTCTCTCTTACGCCAAACAGCTCATAGAGGAAGATAGGGTACTCGCCATCGTAGGTCCCTCCACCAGTGGCGAGACGATGAAAATAAAAAACGTTGCAGAAGAGGGCAAGACTATTCTGCTCTCTTGCGCGGCTGCAGAAGTTATCGTCAACCCGGTGGCTAAATACGTCTTCAAGACGCCCCAGAAGGATAGCTATGCCGTAATCAAGATCTTTGAGCAGATGAAAAAGATGAAACTCTCAAAGGTTGGCGTGCTTTCGAGCAATACCGGCTTCGGCAATGCTGGCAAGGAGCAGATCGAGAAGCTTGCCCCTGAGCACGGCATACAGATTGTGGCCAATGAGGTGTATGATAAGGCAGCTACCGATCTTACTGCAGAAGTGACGAAGGTAAAGGCCTCTGGCGCCCAGGCAATCATCAACTGGTCTATCGAGCCAGCTCAGTCCATTGTGATCAAGAACGCTCGCCAGATCGGCTTTAAAGGCCAGATATTCCAGAGCCATGGTTTTGGCAACGTCAAGTACGTTGAGGCCGCGGGGCCAGCCGCTGAAGGAGTCATCTTCCCTGCGGGTAGACTACTCGTTGCTGACGCACTCCCAAAGAATCATCCACAGAAGGCTGTCTTGATGCAGTACAAGAAGGACTATGAACTTGCCTACCATGGAGAGGAATGCAGCACCTTTGGCGGCCATGCTTATGATGCGATAGTGATCCTGACTAGGGCGATCGAAAAGGCCAATAGCACTGACAAGGAAGCGGTAAGGTCGGCGATTGAAGGGCTCAAGGGCGTAGTTGGCACTGCCGGCATCTTCAACTTCTCCCAGCAAGACCATAACGGACTCGATATGACATCCTTCGAGATGCTGACCGTAAGGAACGGCAAGTTCACGTTGCTCGGGAAATAGGTGATTGGACGGGAAAAGAGGGCACTTGATTTTTTTCGCCAGACCATAATGACGTTGACATCTTTGCCTTCGCGATACTGACGGTCAGAAAAAGGAAGTTCACGCCGTTCAGCAAGTGAAGGCGGGCGAGCGCAGGGGTGGATCGGGAGTATCCCCAAGAACGGATACTCCCGATTGTTTGAAGGAAAAGGCATGAATATCGATCTTTTTTTCCAGTATGTCGTCGCAGGCATCACGTATGGCACGATCTATGCGATTGTCGCTATAGGTTTCAATATCATTTATAACGCAACAGGAATCATAAATTTTGCCCAGGGCGAGTTCGTTATGCTCGGAGGCATGACGGCTGTCACCTTGCATTCCTTTATTCCAGTGCCTGCGGCGATTGTAGCAGCAGTGGTCGTCACAACTGTCGTTGGAGCTTTGATCGAAATACTCTTCATCCGCTGGCTATACAAGCCCTCTGTCCTCAGAATGATCATTATCACCATCGGCATCTCCATCCTGATCCGGGAAACGGCTCTTCACATATGGGGGGAGGGCGTACGGGCCCTCCCGTACTTCAGTGGGAGTTCGGTGAGCGCTCTCAACTTTTGGGGCGTGTTTATCTCCCCCCAGGTTATATGGGTGGTCGGTATAGGAGCAGTGGTGGTCGCGCTTCTGAATATTTTCTTCAATTACACCATTTTGGGAAGGCAGATGCGGGCCTGCTCATACAATCGTGATGCTGCGCGGCTTTGCGGCATCAATGCGAAGAATGTCGTCACATTCTCCTTCATGCTAAGCGCAGCTATAGGCGCCCTTGGGGGGAGCATAGTCTCTCCCATAACTTACGTACAGTACGACAGTGGCACGCCGCTCGCTATAAAGGGCTTCACTGTCGCAGTTCTTGGCGGACTCGGCAACAGCACTGCTGCAGTCGCCGCTGGCATGATACTAGGTATCCTCGAATCGTTCAGTATAGCGGTGCTTCCTGCCGCATACAAGGATGCGATCGCGATCTTGATCCTTCTTGGTATTCTCTTTGTCAGGCCGAGCGGCATTTTTGGTACCACCGAGGCGGCCCGGTTGAAGGAATTTTGATGAGAGGCCGGTTTATACAGATCCTGGTGTTCGCAGCTCTGGTAGTGGCGATACAGCTTTTGACGAAGGTTACCGACAGCTCCTACCATCTTATCCAGCTCACAATGACTGCCTACTACTCTTTGCTGATAATCGGACTATGCATGCTCATTGGATACGCCGGTCAAATCTCTCTTGGCCACGCAGGGTTCTTTTGCATCGGCGGCTACGTTGCAGCGTTCCTCACGACGCATGACCTTGCTCCATACAAAGCCAACTACTTTGTGTCTGTCCTTGCAAGATCCGGGATACTAACTGTGAGGCCTGGCTTATATGGAGGAGATCTGTTGACCGTTCAGCCCTGGGCATCCTGCTTGATTGCGATCCTCACTGCTCTAGCTATTGCATGGATTGTGGGGGGGCCTGTCTTAAAACTGAAGGGGCACTACCTGGCAATGGCGACCCTCGGTTTCGGAATCATCATATACAGGATTGTTCTCGGTACAACAGCGCTGGGCGCGGCCGACGGTATTTCCGACGTTCCGCCCTTAAGAGTTTTGCCAGGTGTCGATATCTCGGGAAGCATGTCGGCTAGGGTCATGAATTATTACGTTGCCTGGGGGCTGGTGATAGCCGGGGTTTTTCTTCTCCTCAACTTGATCCATTCACGCGCGGGAAGGGCGCTGTCCGCCATCCACGGAGCTGAGGACGCGGCTGAAGCTATGGGTATACCTACGGCTCGGTATAAGTTGAACACGTTTGTTCTGAGCGCCGTCTTTGCAGCCATCGCTGGCGTGTTGCTTACCCACTATAATGGCGGCATTGGTCCTTCCGAGGCATCGGTGATGAAGTCTGTGCGCTATGTGGCAATTGTGGCGATAGGCGGAATGGCCAATCTCTGGGGATCGTTATTCATGAGTTTGATCCTCAATTATCTTTCTTTGCGAGGGTATTTCGGCACATATGATGATGCCATTTTCGGCTCTATACTCATCCTGATCATGCTGTTTGCCCCGGATGGCTTGCTTAGACGATCGGTGATCGGGGATCTGAAACTATTGATATCCGGAGATGTTAAAGAGGATGGGGTGTAGGCCGATGACTCTCCTGTCGGTGCAGGAGCTTTCCAAGCGTTTTGGAGGCCTCCAGGCGATTGATAGAGTCTCCTTTTCAGTGCCTCAAGGGGCTATTAAGGCGCTCATCGGTCCCAACGGGGCTGGTAAGACTACACTCTTTAATCTCATTTCGGGAGTGCTTGAGCAGGACAGCGGCTGCATAACCTTTGACGGTAAGCCAGTGCACGGGTTGAGGCCGCACCAGATTGCGGCGAAAGGAATAGTGCGCACCTTTCAGCACATACGGCTCTTTCCGAATATGACCGCGCTCGAAAACGTAATGATCGGGCGTCACATACACAGCAGGGCTGGGTTTGTCTCAGGGATGCTCAGTCTTCCGTTCACGAGGAAAGAAGAGAAAGCCATTGCCCGGAAGGGCAGAGAAGTTATGGACTTTCTCGGAATCGCAGACTTAGCAGATGCTGATGCGACAAGTCTTGCTTACGGGCAGCAACGGATCGTGGAACTAGGTAGGGCGCTTGCCTGCGAACCCAGGCTTCTTCTTCTCGATGAGCCTGCAGCGGGGCTGAACATGCGGGAGACAGCTGAAATGGCGGCTCTGATCGGCAGGATACGGAAGCTGGGCATCACCGTTTTCCTCGTGGAGCACGATATGTCGCTGGTCATGAACATTTCAGATGAGGTCCTGGTGCTCAGCTATGGACAGAAGATCGCTGAGGACCGCCCTCTGGCGATCCAAAAAAACAGCGAAGTGATCAAGGTCTATCTCGGAGAAGACGATGCTTCGAATTAAGAATCTCCAGGCGGGATACGGCAGGCTCACAGTGCTCAGAAAAGTGACAATGCACATCAGTTTCGGTGAGATCGTGAGCATTATCGGGGCAAATGGTGCCGGCAAGACTACACTGCTCAAGGCAATATGCGGGCTGGTGAGGACGCGTGACGGAGAAATACTTTTTGACAGGCGAGACATCCGGGCACTGTCGACCGAGAGTATAGTTAAGTTGGGCTGCTCCCTTGTTCCGGAGGGCAGACAGGTCTTTGCTCCGATGACTGTCAGGGAAAACCTGGTGCTGGGCTGGTATGTGCAGTACCGCGGGCGTCATGGTGACGAGGTGAAAAGGGAGCTCGACCGGATGTTTGAGCTTTTCCCGAGACTCAAAGAACGTCAAAAACAGCTCGCCGGTACGCTTTCAGGCGGTGAACAGCAAATGCTGGCTATCGCACGGGCGCTGATGAGTAAGCCGAAGCTGATAATGATGGATGAGCCCTCAATGGGACTTGCGCCGCTTGTGGTGAAGGATATCTTTGCAATCATTGTGAGGCTTAGGGACGAGGGCAACACCGTTTTGCTCATCGAACAGAACGCCAAAGCGGCCCTTAGCGTCGCAGATCGCGGCTATGTGCTTGAGACGGGCAGAATTATACTGGAGGGAAGGGCAGAAGACCTTCTAGCGAACAGGGATGTGCAGAGGGCCTATCTCGGCAGGGACCTCGACGCGGAAGTTAAAATATAGTTATGGAGGGATTATGTATTGGGAACCTGAATACGAGACTATGGGAAAAGATGAGCGTGAACAACTTCAGTTGGAAAGGCTGCAATCAACATTGCGCCGCGTTTATCTTAACGTTCCGTTTTACAGGAAGAAGTTCGATGAGGTGGGGATTGACCCGGACGACTTCACGTCTCTGTCGGACCTGAGAAAACTTCCGTTCACCACGAAAAATGATCTCAGGGACAATTATCCGTACGGCCTGTTCGCTGTTCCCCTGAGAGAGGTGGTGAGGATTCACGCTTCTTCAGGCACTACTGGCATGTCGACGGTTGTCGGATACACTAGGAACGATATTAAGACGTGGTCGAACCTTGTAGCAAGGATACTTACCGCAGGCGGTATCACAAAGGACGATGTCGTACAGATAGCGTTTGGCTACGGTCTTTTCACTGGCGGCCACGGACTACATTACGGTGCAGAGAGGATCGGTGCATCGGTCATTCCCATCTCAAGCGGAAATACAAGGCGACAGGTAAAGATTATGCAGGACTTCAAGACGACGGCCCTCATTTGTACGCCCAGCTATGCCTTGCTTATTGCGGACACGATCCAGGAATTGGGGATAAACATCAATTCTCTTTCTCTAAAATACGGTCTTTTCGGGGCGGAACCCTGGTCCGAGGGAATGCGTCAGGAAATTCAGGAGAGACTGAAGATTATGGCGACGGATAACTACGGTCTGAGCGAGGTCATGGGCCCGGGTGTGGCCGGAGAGTGTCTGGAACGCAATGGCCTCCACATCAGCGAGGACCACTTCATCGTGGAGGTTGTCGATCCGAACACGCTGGAGGCAGTCGCTCCAGGGGGCGTCGGAGAACTCGTTATCACCACTCTAACCAAAGAGGCATTCCCCGTGATCAGGTTCAGGACGAGAGACCTGACGAGGCTGATGCAAGAACCTTGCCCGTGCGGGAGGACACTTATGAGAATGTCCAGGGTGATGGGGAGGACCGATGACATGCTTATCATAAGGGGTGTCAATGTTTTCCCTTCGCAGATCGAGGCGATATTGTGCGACATAGAAGGGACGGAGCCTCACTACCAGATCGTTGTAGAAAGGAAAGGTGCGCTTGACGCTGCAACTGTTCTTGTAGAAGTCTCAGAGGCAATCTTCTTTGATGAGATGAAGAAGCAGAACGAGCTCATCGACCTCATAAGAAAGAGACTGGCAGCGGAACTCGGTATTTCGGTCGACGTTAAACTTGTCGAGAAAAAAACTCTCGAGCGGTTTGAGGGAAAGGCAAGAAGGGTCATCGACAACAGAATGCTCTGACAGACTATTTATCTTATTCCTCTTACGGATTAAAGCGACATGCGTTTTGAGCCGAGCGTGGGGCTACCTGAGTCCAGCACCCTTCTGACAGTGGAAAGGAAATAGATGCTCTCAAAGGGTTTGTTTAAGAAGGCGTTGAACTCCTTGTCTTTCCTGCCGGCGCTCCACGTGTCGTAGCCGGAGATTGCTATGGTCTTGACGGATGGTCTGATTTCCTTGATCTGCCTGATAAGCTCTTTTCCATTCAGCAATGGCATCATCATATCAGTGATTACCAGATCGATACTCTCACCGACCTTTCTGAATATGTCCAGCGCCTGCACAGGGTTATCAGCGATCAGCACCTTGTAGCCCTGCGCTTCCAAGGCATCTCTGATGAAGCTTATGATGTCTTCCTCATCGTCTATAACGAGTACTTTTTCACGACCGCTTATAGCATAGAGCGGCGTTTTGCCAATTACAGGCAGGCTCATTTTGGAGACAGGGAGGTATATTTCAAAAGTTGTACCCTTGCCCAGTTTGCTCATGAGGTTGATCACACCGCCATGTTCTTTCACTATTCCATATACCATGGCGAGGCCTAGCCCCGTGCCTTTCCCAGTCTGTTTGGTTGTGAAAAAGGGGTCGAAGATCTTGTCCTTTATCGGATCGGGGATCCCTGTTCCCGCATCGGATACTTTCATAAGCACATACTTGCCCGGAGAGAGCAGGGGATGCACCGCATCTGCTCCCTTTGCGAGATCTACTGTATAGGTTGTGATGGTGATTATCCCTCCTTCGGGCATTGCATCGGCGGCATTTACCACAAGGTTCATGAGCGCCTGTTCCAGCTGGTTGCTATCGCCGCTGATCGGGGCGAGTGTTTCTCCAAGATCAAGCGTGATGGTAACGTTCCGTTTCGACATCATACGGCCAAGAAGATCAGTGGTGTCCCTGATCACATCGTTAAGATTAATCGGTACGTTTTCAAAGCTTCCTTTCCGGGCGAAGCTCAAGAGCTTTGAGATCATCTGTCCGGCCTTCCGCGAGGAGTTCTCGATTATCTTCACCTTTTGTTTGCCGGCGGCATCCAGCTTTCCGAACTCGTGTAACAGCTCCGCATGGCCGAGAATTGCGGAAAGGATGTTGTTGAAATCATGGGCAATCCCACCGGCAAGAAGGCCGATTGACTCCATCTTCTGTGACTGGAAAAGCTGTTGCTGAAGCCTTTTGCGGTCGGTGATATCACGGTGAAAAGACTGGATTAGGAGATTTCCATCCACCTCGATAGCTTTGGAGCTGATTTCCAGAGCGACCCTGCTGCCGTCTTTTCGGTAATGCTGGGTTTCAAAGAGCATGGACTCGCCAGCTAGAATGCGCTCCTTCCTTTCTTTATACCTCTGCTTGTTCTCTTCTGTCTCCAGAAGCCCTA
>Ga0187771_10001328_pt1 | contig 16362 bp, 16 predicted proteins | sample 0116_SJ02_MP15_1_FD_133139 | JGI IMG/M metagenome (GOLD analysis project Ga0187771, IMG submission 133139) | Tropical peat soil microbial communities from peatlands in Department of Meta, Colombia - 0116_SJ02_MP15_10_MG | ecosystem: Environmental > Terrestrial > Soil > Wetlands > Peat | place...
CCAAGCGCTGCGAGCTCGACGGCGCGACGATCATCACGCGGTGCCCGCGGCTTGCCAGCTCGTGGGCGACCGCGTCGATGTAACCGTTGAGCTCGCCGCCCGCCTCCCACGGGTGCGGAGAGACGTGGGCGATGTCGAACGGCACGCCGTCAGGATAGAGCCGCCTGCTCGTTCGGCGCGGGCCACAGGGCGGCGTGCCTGAGATGGCGCTGTCGATCAGTGCGCGTTCGCGCTCAGGATGGCTCCGTGCCGCAGAAGCGGATCACCGCTTCGACGAGCTGGCGGTGCCGGTCGAGTGTCGCGATCGCATCGCCGGGCACCTCGAGGAGGTGATCAGCTCCCGCAAGGATCAGCGAGTCGGCAGCCAGCGCCTCGCGGACAGCCTGGTGGCCGGCCGGGTCGTGGTAGCGGTCCCCGTCGCCGGCGACCAGCAATGAACGCCAGCCGCGCTCGATCGCCCCGGCCCTCACGGTCGCCTCGCCGAACAGCGGCGTCAGCCAGATCGCCTCGACCGCCGCGCTGGCGGTCGCGTGCGGATCAAGAGCGGCGAGCACCGCGGTCCCGAGCGACTTCGCGATGAACGTCACCCGCCGCGCTGCGGCCGCTTCGACCTCGCGGGCGACCTGGCTGTTCGCCTCGCGGATCAGCTCGGTGTGCCACTCCTGGCTGTGCCGGGGCGGATAGTCGAGCACGACGACCTCCGCTCCGCCGGCCTCGATGACCAAGCGCGGCAGGCGCAGAACGGCCCCGACGGGGCCGTAGCCCGCGCCTGGCAGGAGAATCGCAAGCCAGTCACCCATCCAGGAGTTGTACCCGCTCAGCGCGGGCCGCGAGCACCATCGAGGCCGAGGATTCTGGAAGGGCGCGCTTGACGGGCGCCGGGTTGCTCAGCCGGCGTGCGTCTGCGTGCGCGCGGGCGAGCTCGCGCCCTGTGGCGCCGTGCCCGGCTTGCGCGCGTAGCGCTCGATGAACGCCTCGGTGTCGGCGCGCGCGATGTGATCGGGGCGCTGGCGGTGGGGGGACTTCATCAGGTAGGAGCTCGGGCCGTCGAGCTGGCCCGAGAGGCCGTGGTTGAGCGCGAGCTTCGCGCAGCGCACGGCGTCGATCACGATGCCGGCGGAGTTTGGTGAGTCCCAGACCTCGAGCTTCAGCTCGACGGTCAGCGGGACGTCGCCGAACGCCTCGCCCTCGACGCGGATGTGCGCCCACTTGCGGTCGGTCAACCAGGGGACGTAGTCGGAGGGCCCGACATGGACGTCGTCCGCGGGCAGCTCGTGATCCATGATCGAGGTGACCGCGTTGGTCTTGGAGATCTTCTTCGACTCGAGCCGCTCGCGCTCGAGCATGTTGTAGAAGTCCATGTTGCCGCCGACGTTCAGCTGCGAGGTATGGGCGATCGAGACGCCGCGGTCGGCGAACAGGCTCGCGAGCGCGCGGTGGACGATCGTCGCGCCGACCTGCGACTTGATGTCATCGCCGATGATCGGCAGGCCCGCCTTCTCGAAGCGCTTGATCCAGTAGTCCTCGCGCGCGATGAAGACGGGGATGCAGTTGACGAACGCGCAGCCCGCCTCGAGCACCTGCTCGACATACCACTTGGTCGCCTGCTCGGAGCCGACGGGCAGGTAGGAGACGACGACGTCGGTGTGCGTGTCGCGCAGGATGCCGACGATGTCGTCGGTCGATCCCGGCGCCTTCGTGATCTTCTGCGAGAGGTACTTGCCGAGGCCGTCGTGGGTCATGCCGCGGTGGACCGGCACGCCGAGCTTCTCCGGCACCTCGGCGAAGCGGATCGTGTTGTTCTGGCCCGACCAGATCGCCTGACCGAGGTCCTTGCCGACCTTCTCGGCGTCGATGTCGAAGGCGGCCGAGAACTCGACGTCGTGCACGTGGTAGCCGCCGAGGTTCACGTGCATCAGGCCGGGGACGCGCTGGGCGGGGTCGGCGTCCTTGTAGTAGTGCACGCCCTGAACGAGCGAGCAGGCGCAGTTGCCGACGCCGATGATCGCGACGCGGACCTTGTCCTGCTGGTAGCGCGCGCCGCCGTTCTCAGACGCGCCGTTGCCGCTCGGGGGGCTCACAGCCGCTCAAGCCTACACTCAAGCGGGCGGCGGGTTACGTAGTGCTGTGCGCACGTGCCAGATCCGTTGCACCACGGTGAAGGCGCTGAGGCCGGCAAGGACGTAGACGGCGGCGGCGAGCAGCGTGAAGTGGCCGAGCGAGGCGCCGCGCGCGAAGACGAGGCCGGCGGAGAGGATCGTCACGCGCACCGGCCGCGTCGCGAGGCCGACCTTGCACTCCACGCCGAGTGCCTCGGCGCGGGCGCGCGTGTAGGAGACCATCAGCGACGCGAGCACGGCGACCACCACCGCGGCGGCGGCGAGCTGGTCGTGCTGGCGTGCGAAGGTCGCGCCGACCGCGGTCAGGACGATGCCCTCCTCGAGGCGGTCGAGCGTCGAGTCCAGAAACGCGCCGAACGGCGTGCCCTTGCCCGACATCCGTGAGTAGCGCCCGTCGAGCGTGTCCATCACCGAGCCGACGATGAAGGCGATGCCGCCGAGAAAGAAGTAGCGCTCCCAAACCAGCCCTGCCGCGACGATGTTGAGCGCGAGCCCGGTGAGCGAGATCGCGTTCGGCGTCAGGCGCGACTCGATCAGCGCGTTGCGCACGAGCTCGCGCCGCTCGCTCGCGCGCGGGCTGCGCGTCCGCCGCTGGCGCTGCGGACGCGGGCGTGTCGCCTGTGGCGTGCTCACGACGCGACGGCGCTAGTCGCCGACTCCGCGACGGCACCCGCAGGCTGCGATGCGAAGGCCGCCGCCTGCGCAGAGAACGACACCGTGTGAGTCGCCAAGCTCGGTGACTGCGGCGCGAACGTGGGTTGCGGAGTGAACGTCGCGACCTGCGGCCTGAACGCCCACACGTGCGGGCGGACGCGTGCGAGGCGGCTCGCGACGAGGGCGGAGATACCGGCGGTCGCGAGTCCGAGCGCGGTGTCGATGAAGAAGTGGTTCCCGGTGATCACGGTGACGAACGTGATGAGCAGTGGCCAGACGATCCACCAGGCGCGCGCGAAGCGGTTGCGCACAAGCCGCGCGAGCGTCCAGCCGATCATCGCGGCGCAGGCGACGTGCATCGAGGGCACGGCCGCGTAGGGGTTGACGAGCGCGCCCGAGATCGCGTTGTTGTGCGGCGAGGTGTTCGTGATCTGCGCGACGGTGTCGACGAAGCCCCAGTTTGGCAGGAAGCGCGGCGGCGCCGTCGGGAAGAAGGCGTAGCCGAGCAGCCCGATCACCATCGCGATGAACATCATGTTGCGCACGAAGTAGTAGCTGCGGTTGTGGCGCAGGTAGAGGTAGAGCAGCAGCCCGAAGAGGATGAAGGTCTGCGCCGTGATGTACACGTATGTGGCCGCGACGATCAGCAGGTGGCTGCCGTAAGCCCAGCTCTGGATCTGGGGCTCGACGAAGACGCCGAGCGCGCGCTCGAGCGAGATCAGCTCGCGCGCGTTGGCGAAAGCCGGCGCGCTCGAGCCGTCGACTGCACCCTCGATCAGGCGGTACGCGATATAGACGCCAGCGAACAGTCCGACCTGCCGGACAACGTCCCCCCACCCCTTCGGAAGCATCCGCTGGGTGGATGTACGCAGGGCGCGCAGCATGCTGGGCGCATCCTAGCGAGCAGGCGAAAACGGCGATGAGGCGCGCGAGCGGCGAGTATTAGGGGGTGGATGACAAGCCGTGGCGGATGCCTACCCGCGCGCGCGTCGCGCGAATCCGTGCGCGCCTGCGCGAGCTCTACGGCGTTCCCACCGCCGAGCCGCACGGCCGCCCGCTCGACGAGCTGATCCTCACCGTCCTCTCGCAGAGCACCAACGACCGCAACCGCGACATCGCTTTTCTCGCGCTGCGCGACCGCTTCCCGAGCTGGGAGGCGGTGCGCGACGCGCCGCTCACGGCGGTCGAGGAAGCGATCCGCCCGGGCGGCATCTCGAAGGTCAAGTCCGAGCGCATCCAGCAGATCCTGCGGGCGATCGGCGAGCCGCTCTCGCTCGACTGGCTGGCGAGCTCGCCGCTCGCGCAGGCGCGCGACTACCTCTGCACGCTTCCGGGCGTCGGGCGCAAGACCGCTGCCTGCGTCCTGCTCTTCAGCTTCGGGATGCGGGAGGTGCCGGTCGACACGCACGTCTCGCGCGTCGCGACGCGTCTTGGCCTGCTGCGATCCGGCGCGCCCTTCCACGAGCAGCACGACCAGATCCTCGCGCTCACGCCGCCCGGCGCCGAGCTCGAGCTGCACCTCAACCTGCTGCGCCACGGCCGGCGCACCTGCCACGCGCGAGCCCCCGAGTGCCGCGACTGCGGCCTGGCGCGCGCCTGCCCAAAGATCGGCGTTGCCACCCAGGCCCGCGCCCCACGGCACGCGCCCGCATGAAGCCGGCGAGGACGGCCGGCGAAGCCGGCCGCCGCAGCCGCCTTGAAAGAAGACGCTGACGAGAGCACTATCTGAAGGGCAGTCGCGAGCAAGCGGAGAGGGGGAGGCAATGGGCACCGTGACGCTGCTGGCTGACATCCCGGCCCGCCCCTCGCTGCGCCTGCAACGCTTCCTGCCCGACCCGCCGGCGGCTGTCTGGCGGGCGCTCACTGACCCGGAGCGCTTCCGCACCTGCCTCTTCTGCGATCTCGTCCTCGATGACGGCGGCTGGACCGTCGGCGCTCGCCTCAGCTTCCGCTTCGTGCCCGAGCTGATCGAGCTCACCCATCCGGGGGAGGTGATCGAGGTCGAGGAGCCGCGCGTCCTCTCCTACAGCTTCGGTGAGGAGCTCCTGCGCTACGCGCTCGAGCCCGGCGACGGCGGCACGCTGCTCGTGCTGAGCGTCGAGCTGCCGGCGCGCAGCGCCGCGATCGCCGCCGCAACGTGGGACATCTACCTCGACCGTCTCGCCGGCATGACGTTCCCGGCGAGCGACTGGGCGCCACGCTACAGGCGCCACGCGGATCGCTTCGTTCCGATCCTCGGCGCCCAGGAAGGACCGCCGGTCCACCTCGAAATGTGACTGCGGTGGCCGGCCTTCGGCCGGCCATCCTCGTCTGGCTTCAAACGTGACTGCGGGCGGCCGGCTTTGCCGGCCGTCCTCGTCTGGCTTCAAACGCTCGCTAGCGCCACGAGAACGCGTGCTGATATGCCCTTCGCTTGGTTGGAGCGGCCGCCGGGGTTGGCCCTCCGCGCGACGGGCGGTCGCGCATCGTGCGCGGACGCGAGGACCGACGGCCAACCGTGGCGCTCGATGCGAGCAGGTGGCACGCATAGTGCGAGCGTCGCGCACAACGCGCGCGAGCGTTTGAAGCTCGCCGTCTTGCCGCTCGGCGTCAGCCGAGCGGCAAGACGGCGAACGCGACGACGCCGTACTGCAGCGCGGCGGCGGCGAGCACGAGCGCGTGGAAGACCTCGTGGTAGCCGAACACGCCGGGCCACGGGTTGGGGCGCTCGCGAGCGTAGATCACGGCGCCCGCCGAGTAGATCGCTCCGGCGGCGATCAGGACGCCGACGGCGAGCCAGCCGATCGCCGCCGGCAGCTGGGTCAGCGTGACGATGCCGACCCAGCCGAGCGCCATGCCGATCGCCGAGGACGCCCACTTCGGGTGCGCGCGCCAGGCCAGCTCGACGACGATCCCCGCGGCGGCGCCGCTCCAGGCGGTGACCAGAATCACCGTCGCGAGCGTGCCGTGCAGCGCGAGCAGTGCGAACGGCGTGTTCGTCGCGGCGATCAGGACGAAGATCATCGCGTGGTCGAGGCGGCGCATCACGCGGCGCGCGAGCGGACGCCAGTCGATCCGGTGGTACAGCGCGCTCACGCCGAGCAGCGCCGAGACGGCGGCGGCGTAGACCGCGGCGCCGAGCAGCGCGCGGCCGCCATGGGCCGCGCTGATCAGGGCGCCGCCGGTCGCGAGCGAGACGAAGAACGCCCACTGGTGCGACACGCCGCGCAGGCGCGGCTTTCGCGCGCTCACTTCGTGAAGTGTGCGGCTGCGCGTACCGACCACACCGCCAAGAAAAGCAGCTAGCGGACGGCCGCGACGAGCTTCGCGCGCTGGCGCTCGCGGTCCACGCTGACGACGTTCCAGACGAGGCCGAGCTTGGACGCGGCGAAGATCACCCAGCCCGACGGGTCGAGCTCGTACCAGCGCAGGCCGTGGTAGGCCGAGCGCGGGAAGGCGTGGTGGTTGTGATGCCAGGCCTCGCCGAGGCTCGGCAGCGCGAGCCAGAACACGTTGCGCGACTCATCGCCCGTCGCGAAGCGGCGCTGGCCGAAGAAGTGGCAGACCGAGTTGATCGACCACGTGACGTGGTGCACGAGGAAGATCCGCACGAGCCCGGCCCACAGCAGCGCCTCGAGGCCGGCGCTGAGGCTGCCGCCCCAGGCGAAGCCGGCGGCGAACGGGAGCAGCAGACTCGCGGCGACGATCGCCGGGAAGGCGCCGTGAATCGTGCGCATCGTCGGATCGGCGCAGAGGTCGGGGCAGTAGCGGCGCTTCTCGGCGCGGCCGTTGGACTGGAAGAGCCAGCCGATGTGCGCGTGGTAGAGGCCGCGCAGGACCGCGGCGAGGCCGCTGCCGTGGCCGACGTGGGGCGAGTGCGGATCGCCCTCCTCATCGGAGAAGGTGTGGTGCTTGCGGTGGTCTGCGACCCAGGCGAGAACCGGGCCTTCGACGGCGAGCGAGCCCATGATCGCGAGCGCGTAGCGAAGCGACTTGAAGGTGTCGAAGGCGCGGTGAGTGAGGTGGCGGTGAAAGCCGATCGTCACGCCGAACGCGCTCGCCAGGTACATGACGGCGAAGATCACGACGTCGCGCGCGTGCAGGAACGAGCCCCAGGCGAAGATCGCCGCGAGGATCGTCGCCAGAAACGGGATGACGACGGCGGCGATGTTGACGTTGCGATCGGAACGGGACATCTGCCGCGAGTGAGAGTACCGTTCGCCGCGAAGAAGTTTCTTGGCAGCTAGCCAAGCAATTAGGGGGAAAATTGTCATGATCGAACAAGAGCTGCCGCTTCAGCGGCCGTGGCAGGCGCTCGATCCTCGGGTCGGGGTGATCATCGAGCCGGCGCTGGGCGAAATTGCGGAGGAGATCACGGCCGCCATCGGCGGGGAGATCGCTGAATATCGCGGGCCGATGGAAGGCTCGTTCGGACGCGGCGTGCGCAACGCGATCGACGGCGCATTGCGCGAGTTCGTCGACCTGATCGGGCGGCCCGCCGCCGCCGGGGGCAATGCGGCGCGCGACGCGTACGCGTCGCTCGGTCGCGGCGAGTACCGCGCCGGCCGCCGCCTCGACGCGCTGCAGGCGGCCTACCGCCTCGGCGCGCGCGTCGCGTGGCGGCGCATCTCCGCCGTCGCACGGGCGGGCGGCGTCGACGGGCCGACGCTGTCGCTGCTCGCTGAGTCGATCTTCGCCTACATCGACGAGGTCTCAGCGCAATCGGTCGAGGGCTACGCGCAAGAGCAGGCGGCGAGCGCGGGCGAGCGGCAGGGTTTGCGCCAAGCGTTCGTGCGTCAGCTGATCGCGGGCGGCTTCGAGGCGGGCGAGATCGAGCTCGCGGCGCGCGCCGCCGAATGGGAGCTGCCGCGCCGGCTGGGCGTACTCGTCGCCGAGCACCGCGACGCCGAGCGCTTCGCGACGCGGATCGGCGACGGCGCGATCGGCGGGCGCGTCGACGATCTCGCCTGCGTGCTCGTCGCCGACCCTGACGCCCCCGGTGCGCGCCAGCGGATCGCGCGCGCCGCCACCGACCGGCTCGCCGCGCTCGGGCCGACGGTCGCGCTCGTCGACGCCGGCCACAGCTGGGAACGCGCGGCGCGCTGCGCACGGCTGGCGCAGCAGGGCGTGCTGCCCTCGGATCGGCTCGTCGTCTACGAGGAGGCGCTCGGCGTGCTCGCCGTCTTCGCCGATGCGGAGGCGCTCGGCGAGCTCGCGCGCAAACGCCTCGCGCCGCTGGCTGGCCAGACGGTCGCGGCGCGGGCGCGGCTGGAGTCGACGCTGCTCAGCTGGCTGCGCTGGCAGGGCAGCGTGCCGTCGGTCGCCGCCGAGCTTCACATCCACCCGCAAACGGTGCGCTACCGACTCGAGCGCCTGCGCGAGTGCTTCGGCAGCAAGCTCGAGGACCCGGACGTGCGCTTCGAGCTGGAGCTCGCGCTGCGTGCCGGCCGGACGCTCGGCGAGCTGGCCTAGTCGAGCTGCGATAATTGCTGGCTCGCCCCGCGACGAGAGGAAGCTGATGCTGACCCGCCACCGTGCCGCCGTCTCGTTCGGTGCCGTTGCAGTGTCGCTGCTGGCCGTGCTCCCGGCTGCGTCGAGCGCGACCACGGTCGCGCCGCCGCCCAACACGCCCAACCTCGCCCTGATGGTGCTCCAGCCGGCGGATCTCGTTCCGGGGGTCGCGATCGGCGCACAGAACTACGTGCCCCCGCCGCCCGGCTTCACGGCCGAGTACGGGAGCGCGCTCCGGGGCGCAACGACGACTGACGGCACGCGCTACGCCGTGATCCAGGACTACGTCGCGCTCGCCCCCAGCACGACGGTGGCGAGCGGCTTCTATTCCGATCAGCAGGTCTCGCTCACCTCGCCCGCCGGGCGCCGCCGTCTGATCACCGCGCTGCTCAAGCAGGGCGGTAAGAAGAATCCGATCAAGCGCAAGGACATCAAGTTCGGGCCGGCGACGAGCGCCAACGTGGGCTCGAGCTCGTTCGTCGAGGCGCTCACCGTCAAGGTCAAGCACCGCACCGTCTTCGAGTACCTGCTCGCCTTCCAGGACGGCGACGTCTACGTCGGGCTCGCCCTGGAGGCGGTGATCAACGAGCGGATCCCCGCCGCCGACCCGGTCCAGCTCGCGAACACGATCGACGCTCACGTCCACACCGTCCTCGGCAGCACCGGCGCGACCGGCAGCACGGGGGCGACCGGCAGCACGGGGGCGAGCGGGAGCACGGGGGCGAGCGGCAGCACGGGCACCACGTAGCGGGCGATCGTGAACAGCTGGCAGCTGAGCTCGCTCGATCTGAAGCCGCGCCTGCCGGAGATCCTCTCCTCGAGCGATGCGGCGCGCGTCGTCGCGCTCGACTTGGCTGCCGGGGAGAGCCTCGCCGAGCACCAGGTTCACGAGCGCGTCTGGGTCGTCGTGCTCGACGGCGAGGTCGCGGTGACGACGGCCGAAGGCGAGCGGGCGAGCGGAGGCGCCGGCCTGCTCGTCGAGCTCGCTCCCGGCGAGCGTCACGAGGTGAGCGCCGCCGCCGACGCGCGCCTGCTGCTCTTGCTGACACCCTGGCCCGGGGTGGGGCACCCCGGGGCGATGAGCATCCGCGAGAAGCTCTATGTGCGCCGCCGCGCCGCCAAGCGGGCGCGAGAGGCGGACCGTTGAGCAGCCGGCGAGCGTGCGCCAAGCGCCGCACGACGGTCTCTTGAAGCCGGCGAGGATGGCCGCCGAAGGCGGACACCGCAGCCTTTGACGCTGTCGGCGAAATCTATTACAATCTCACTCAGATTTATTGCGTAGACAGAAGGAGTGATGGCTAATGGCTAAGACCATCGGGATCGACTTGGGCACGACCAACTCGTGCATGGCTGTGCTGGAGGGCGGCGAGCCGACGGTCATCGAGAACGCCGAGGGCGGGCGCACGACCCCGTCGGTCGTCGCCTTCACGGCGTCCGGCGAGCGCCTGGTCGGCACCGTTGCCAAGCGCCAGGCGGTGACCAACCCGCAGAACACGGTCTTCTCGATCAAGCGCTTCATGGGACGCAAGGAGAGCGAGGTCGGCGTCGAGGAGTCGATCGTCCCCTACAAGGTCGTCGCCGGACCCAACGGCGACGCGCGCGTGCAGGCAGGCGGGCAGACCTACTCGCCGCCTGAGATCAGCGCGATGATCCTGCAGAAGCTGAAGGCGGACGCCGAGGCCTATCTCGGCGAGACCGTCGACGCGGCCGTGATCACGGTGCCGGCCTACTTCAACGACGACCAGCGCCAGGCGACCAAGGATGCCGGGCGGATCGCCGGGCTCGACGTCAAGCGGATCATCAACGAGCCGACCGCCGCATCGCTGGCCTACGGCCTCGACAAGGAGTCGGACCAGACGATCCTCGTCTTCGACCTCGGCGGCGGCACGTTCGACGTCTCGGTGCTCGAGATCGGCGACGGCGTCTTCGAGGTCAAGTCGACCGCCGGTGACAACCACCTCGGCGGCGACAACTTCGACAAGGCGATCGTCGATTGGCTGGTCGCCGAGTTCAAGCGCGACCAGGGGATCGACCTGCAGTCCGACCCGATGGCTCTCCAACGCCTCTACGAGGCCGCCGAGAAGGCGAAGATCGAGCTCTCCACCACGCAGGAGACGCAGATCAACCTGCCGTTCATCACCGCCGACCAGAGCGGGCCCAAGCACCTCGACACGCGCCTCACGCGCGCGAAGCTCTCAGAGCTGACGAGCTCGCTGCTCGACCGCGTCGTCGCGCCGGTGCGCCAGGCGCTCGAGGACGCTAAGGAGAAAGGCGCTGCGAAGATCGACCACGTCGTGCTGGTCGGCGGCATGACGCGCATGCCGGCCGTGCAGGACAAGGTCAAGGAGCTGACCGGGAAGGACCCGCACCGGGGCGTCAACCCGGACGAGGTCGTCGCGGTCGGCGCTGCGATCCAGGCCGGCGTGCTCGCCGGCGACGTCAAGGACGTCCTGCTGCTCGACGTGACCCCGCTGACGCTCGGCATCGAGACCAAGGGCGGCGTCTTCACACGCCTGATCGAGCGCAACACGACGATCCCGACGCGCAAGTCGGAGGTCTTCTCGACCGCCGAGGACAACCAGCCCTCGGTCGAGATCCACGTGCTCCAGGGCGAGCGCGAGATGGCCGCCTATAACAAGTCGCTCGGCAAGTTCCAGCTGACCGGCATCCCGCCGGCGCCGCGTGGCATCCCGCAGATCGAGGTCGCCTTCGACATCGACGCCAACGGGATCCTCAGCGTCTCGGCGAAGGACCTCGGGACCGGCAAGGAGCAGAAGATCGAGATCAAGGCCGGCTCCGGGCTCTCGGACTCGGAGATCAAGAACATGGTCGCCGATGCCGAGGCTCACGCCGAGGAGGACCGCCGCGCCCGCGAGCTCGCGGAGGCGCGCAACAACGGCGAGAACGCCGCCTACCAGGCGGAGCGCCAGCTCAAGGAGCTCGGCGACGCGGTTGACGCATCCTCCAAGGAGCAGATCGAGTCGGCGATCAAGGCGCTGCGCGAGACCTTGACCTCCGAGAACGCGGCGACGATTCGCGAGCGCACCGACACGCTGAACCAGGCCTTCCACAGCGTTTCGGAGGCGATGTACGAGCGCGCCGCGGCTGCGCATGCCACGGGCAACGGCTCTTCGAGTGACGAGGGCGCGGACTCGTCGACCGACGAGGATGTCGTCGATGCCGAGGTCGTCGACGAGCAAACGCAGTCCTGAGCCATGACCAAGCACAAGACCGCTGACGTCAAGCCGCCGCTTGGCGAGGCGAAGTACGACAAGCACAACGTGGTGACACAGGCGGGGCCTCCCCGCGCGGGTGGCAAAGCTGCGGAGGAGGCGCTGCCGCAGGCGGCGTCCTCCGACGCCTTGCCGCAGCTCGAGGACGCGGTCGAGGTTGCCAGGGACGCGCACGCCGAGACCGAGCTCGAGCTCGACGTTGAGCAGCTGAGCGCGAAGGCGGCCCAGCGCGACGAGTTCTTCGGGCTCGCGCAGCGCACCCAGGCCGACTTCGAGAACTACCGCAAGCGCATGACGCGCGAGCTCGAGGGCGCGCAGGCGCGCGGCATCGCGCGCCTCGCGGGCGAGCTCGTGCCGGCGCTCGACAACCTCGAGCGTGCGATCAGCGGCGCTTGCGAGGCGGCCGTCGTCGATGAGCAGCTGATCGAGGGCCTGCGCCTCGTCCAGCGCGAGCTGCTAGCGGCGCTCGCCCGCGCCGGCGTCGAGCGCTACGGGCAGGCGGGCGAGCAGTTCGACCCGTCGCTGCACGAGGCGGTCAGCCACCAGGCGATCGAGGGGGCGAGCGCGGGTTCGGTGGTCGAGGTCTTCCAGCCCGGCTACCGGCTCGGCAGCGCCGTGATCAGAGCGGCGCGCGTGATGGTGGCCGCCTGAATGGAGCTGTGTGATGGCTGCGACCAAAGACCCCTACAACGTCCTCGGCGTCGACCGCAAGGCGTCGGCCGAGGAGATCAAGAAGGCCTACCGCAAGCTAGCGCGTCAGTACCACCCTGACCGCAACGCGGGTGACGCGAAGGCCGAGGCGCGCTTCAAGGAGATCAACGAGGCAAACGACCTCCTGAGCGATCCCGACAAGCGCGCCGCCTACGATCGCGGCGAGGGGCTCTTCGGCAGCTTCGGCGGGCGCGGCTCGGGGCCGTTCGCGGGCGGCTTCGACGGCGGCTCATTCAGCGACATCCTCTCGAACCTGTTCGGCGGTGGCGGTGGCGGACGGCGCTCGTCGCGGCCGCAGACGCAGCGTGGGCGCGACCTCGAGGCGAGTCTGCAGATCAGCTTCGACCAGGCGATCAAGGGCGCGCAGGTCCCGCTCGCGGTGCCGACGTCGGTGCGCTGCACGACCTGCGGCGGCACCGGTGCGCGACCCGGCACCAAGCCGACGCTCTGCCCGCAGTGTGGCGGGCGCGGCATCGAGTCCCAGGGCCAGGGGATGTTCTCGATCTCGCAACCGTGCTCGCGCTGTGGCGGCAGCGGCACGATCATCGAGCACCCCTGCCCGACCTGCCACGGCTCGGGCGCGACGCGCTCGGTCAAGCGCTACCGCGTGAACATCCCGGCGGGTGTCCGCGACGGGAGCCGCATCCGTCTTGCGGGAAAGGGCGAGCCGGGTCAGAGCGGCGGCCCGCCCGGCGACCTGTACGTGATCACGCGCGTGACCCCCTCACCGGTCTTCAAGCAGAAGGGCGAGCACCTCGAGGTCGAGGTGCCGATCAGCGTCGTCGAGGCGCTGCGCGGCGCCGAGATCGAGGTGCCGACGCTCGCCGGCCGCAAGCGCCTGCGCGTCAAGCCCGGCACCAGCCACGGCACCGTCCAGCGGCTGCGCGGCGCGGGCGCACCGAAGCTGAACGGCCAGGGCAACGGCGACATTCACTACCGCTTCGTGATCGAGCTGCCAGATGAGCTCAACGAGCAACAGCGGAAGGCAATCGAGCAGCTCGCCAAGACGATGAACGGCAACCCCCGCCACCACCTGTTCGAGGCGCTCGGCTGATGAGCGACGGGACGACACCCCGCCGCCGCACGCGTCAGACGCGCATCGACGTTGCCGTCGACCGCGGCGTGTTCATGATCTCGGTCGCGGCAGAGCTCGCGGAGATGCACCCGCAGACGCTGCGCATGTACGAGGCACGCGGACTGATCGAGCCCTCGCGCTCGCCGAAGGGCACACGGCTGTACTCGCACGAGGACGTCGAGCGCCTGCGTCGCATCCAGCAGATGACGGTTGAGCTGGGTCTCAACCTCGCCGGCGTCGAGCGCGTGCTCGCCCTCGAGGCCGAGCTCGACGAGGCGCACCAGCGGCTCGCCGCGCTGCAGGCCGCGGCCGAGCGCGCACAGGCCGACATGGCCGAGGAGCTGGAGCGCGTGCGCCGCTCGCTGAGCGCAGACATCGTGCCCTACACGGGATCGACCGAGATCGTGCGCAGCGCCGATGCGCGCTGGCTGCGGGGCCGGCCGCGGACCCGGTGATGGCGCGCTGCGTGCTATCGCCGGCCCCCTTGCCCGCAGACCCGCGCACCATGTCTACCGTCACGTGCTCGTAGTGACGTGAGCCCTCGCACGCCGCGCGGAGGCCTGCACTGCTCCGAGCGTGTGGGCCGCGCCACGTTGGGCGCGTGATGGGCAAGCGCGGAAGCCGGCCCAAGGCGGGCTCGCCACACGCTACGAGCGCGCGGCCGGCCGCGCCGCGCCGCGCCTGGCTGATCCTCGCGGTCGCCGTCCTCGCGTACGCCGCTGCGGTCTTCCAGCGCACCTCGCTCGGCGTCGCCGAGGTCGAGGCGCAGCGCCGCTTCCACACGACAGCGGCGGTGCTCAGCCTGTTCGTCGTCCTGCAGCTCGCGGTCTACGCGGGGATGCAGATCCCGGTCGGTGCGCTGCTCGACCGCGTCGGCTCACGCCGGATGATCGCGACCGGTGCGCTCGTGATGGGCTGCGGCCAGCTGCTGCTCGCGACCGTGCATACGGTCGTGCTCGCCGTCATCGCGCGGGTGCTGGTGGGCGGCGGCGACGCGATGACCTTCATCAGCGTCCTGCGCCTGATCGTGATGTGGTTCCCGCCACAGAACGTTCCCGTCCTCTACCAGAGCACGGCGATCCTCGGCCAGCTCGGCCAGCTCTCCGCGGCCTACCCGCTCGTCGCGCTGCTGCAAAGCGAAGGCTGGTCGACGTCCTTCTCGATCGCGGCGCTCGTCGGCTTGGTCGCCGCGATCAGCGCGGCGAGCTGGCTGCGCAACGCACCGCCGGACGCGCCGGCGACGGTCGTTCCCGTCGGCGCCCGCGAGCTGCTCGTGCGGCTGGTGCATGCCTGGCGCGAGCCGGGCACGCGCCTGGGGATGTGGACGCACTTCGTGACGCAGTTCTCGGGCACCGTCTTCGCGCTGCTCTGGGGCTATCCGTTCCTCGTCGTCGGCGAGCGTCAAAGCAAGACCGCTGCGGGATTGCTGCTGACTCTGCTCGTGTTGGTCGCGATGTTCGTTGCCCCCGCGCTCGGCAAGATCACTGCGCTGTGGCCGCGGCGGCGCTCGATCCCGGTGCTCGCGATCGTCGCCGGCTCGGCCTTCGCCTGGACGCTGGTCCTGGCCTGGCCGGGGCGCGCGCCGCTCGCAGTGCTCGTCCTGCTCGTCGTCGTCCTCGCGACCAACGGCCCCGGCTCGATGATGGGCTTCGACTACGCGCGCACCGAGAACGCACCCGACCGCGTGGGCTCGGCGAGCGGCATCGTCAACGTCGGCGGCTTCTCCGCTTCGCTCGCGACGATCCTGCTCGTCGGCGTGATCCTGAGCCTGCAAAGCTCCGGCGGCCCGGGCAGTTACACGCTTGGCGACTTCAAGCTCGCGTTCGCGGTCCAGTACATCTTCTGGGCGATCGGGCTGATCGGCGTCCTGCGCAGCCGCCGCCGGCTGCGCGCGACGCGCTCGGTGCAGGTGGACCCCTTTCACCACGCAATCGTGCGCCGCTGGCGCGAACGCCGCTAGACAGCGAGGATGCGCAGCGGCGTGCAGTCCGTGAGCCGCTCGAAGTCGCCGTCCCAGCGCAGCTGCAACGGCTCGGTATGGATGCAGGCCCCGATGCTTCGACACGGGCCACAAATCTGCTACGATCCCACTTAGATTTCCGCTATGCAGCCTGAACGCTTCACGATCAAATCCCAGGAGGCGCTTGCCGGCGCCGTGCGCGTCGCGCAGGCGCGCGGCAACCCGCAGGTCAAGCCCGACCACCTGCTCGCGGCGCTGCTCGAGGACGGCGACGGGATCGCCGTCGCGATCCTGCGCAAGCTCGGCTCCGATACCGCGGCGCTGGCGGGCAAGCTCGAGCAGGCGATCGGCGCGCTGCCGGTGATCAAGGGCGCAACCGCCGAGGCGCCGCCGATCTCCTCCGAACTCGCGGCCGTCATCAACAACGCCGACCAGGACGCGCGCGCCCGCGGCGACGACTACGTCTCGACCGAGCACCTGCTGGCGGCGATCGCCTCCCATCCGGGCAGCGCCGGTGACGCGCTGCGCGCTGTCGGCGCCGACCACGACCGGGTCGCGCAGGCCCTGAGCGAGGTTCGCGGCAGCCACCGCGTCCAAAACCAGAACCCCGAGGACACGCTGCAGGCGCTCGAGCGATACGGCCGCAACCTCACCGCCGAGGCCGCCGAGGGCAAGCTCGACCCGGTGATCGGACGCGACAACGTGATCCGCCGCGTGATCCAGATCCTCGCGCGGCGGACGAAGAACAACCCCGTCCTGATCGGCGAGCCGGGCGTCGGCAAGACGGCGGTCGTCGAAGGGCTCGCTCAGCGCATCGTCTCCGGTGACGTGCCCGACTCGCTGCGCGAGCGCCGCGTGATCGCGCTCGACATCGGCGCCCTGCTCGCCGGGGCCAAGTACCGCGGCGAGTTCGAGGACCGTCTTAAGGCGGTGCTCAAGGAGGTTGCCGAGGCATCGGGCAGCGTGATCCTTTTCATCGACGAGCTGCACACGATCGTCGGCGCCGGCGCCGCCGAGGGCGCCGTCGACGCCGCCAACCTGCTCAAGCCGATGCTCGCCCGCGGCGAGCTGCGCGCGGTCGGCGCGACCACGCTCGACGAGTACCGCAAGCACATCGAG
>Ga0187771_10001329_pt1 | contig 16358 bp, 14 predicted proteins | sample 0116_SJ02_MP15_1_FD_133139 | JGI IMG/M metagenome (GOLD analysis project Ga0187771, IMG submission 133139) | Tropical peat soil microbial communities from peatlands in Department of Meta, Colombia - 0116_SJ02_MP15_10_MG | ecosystem: Environmental > Terrestrial > Soil > Wetlands > Peat | place...
CCAGCATTGGCACAGCAGACGCGAACAATACGGCGGAAACGAAACCTGCCTCAGTGCTATCCACCAGCCTTCTTGCAAATAGAAAAGTGAATGCCGTTCCCAACAGTGCAAATCCTAGGTCAACGATCCCGATCGCGTCCCTGTAACCCACCACAAAAGACAAGGGCAACGCCAAAAGCGGAACTACCGGCCTGAGCATTCCGTGCCAATGTACGACCTGTGCTTCAACCGGGCTTGCCGTTCCACGGAAGAATTTGACCATACTGAGATACCCGCTGGAATCCCCGTGCAGAACGCCGAAGTGAGTTAGGCCCTCTATGAGCGAGAGCAGCAAAGGAACCATCCACGCCACAAATTGGCTTTGGACGATTTCCGGCTTGGTCAGCGTCAAGAAGCACGCCTCAAGCTAGCGCTCCCATGCTTCTTCTTATGATCTTCGCTCTCAATAACGGCTACAGGCTTCCGCGCGCAATCGTCAATCCGAATCAGATGTTGTGAATCTCTTGCCTATCCAAACCTCACGCAGGAAAGACTTTAGAAATGTCCAAGCCATTTTCCGTGTACTCGCATAGCGCTTACCTCCAACACGTTTTCCTTCGGCGGTTGGAATTTCGCTGATCCTCATCCTCAGTTTCGCTGCGCGAATTGTCATCTGAAATTCAGTTTCGTGGTAGGGCGAGTCTATCGCGAGCTTATCCCACGCGGATCTCCTGATCGCGCGTAACCCGTTTGTTGAATCCGTTACATGGGCTCTCCAGAAGAGGTTCACAAGTGCTGTGACAAGCCGGTTGCCGAATTTGCGGATGCGTAGTGGATCGTCCGAATCGTCGCTGCTAGCGCCCTTCATGAATCTTGACGCAACGGCGACTTCGGAGTCGTGCAAGGTTTCGATTAGCTTCGGAACATCCTCTGGATCCTCATTTCCGTCACTGCTAAGGAAGACGACGTACTCTCCAGAACAGTGACCGATTCCTTCAATAGCCGCGTTTCCGCGGCCCAACTTAGTTTGCGAGACGACTTTGATGCCTTTGCTTTGAAGAAATTCAATTGTACCGTCTGTTGAATGGCCATCTATGGCAATTACTTCGTCAACGGAATCAAATGGTATCTTATTAAAGATGAATTGTAAACCCTCTATTTCGTCGCGTGTGAAAATGAGAAGTGAGGTCGTTGGACTTTTCAATTTGGTAGCACGCGAGCATGGAATTGTAGAGTTCTAGCGAAAATCGAGGTCAGATTATTGCGGCTCATATTTATGTATGCTAGACGTTGTCCGAGTTCTCAACATGACACCGGTCTCGTTGTAATTCCCAGAATTTCTAATCAGACAATTGTGGTAAACGTAGAAGATGACCACGGAACACCCTCCGAAGTCCGACCGTCTGGGTGAGTGGAGACCATGACAGGTCTGTGAAATATACGGCGTTATGTAGCCAGCTGGCGTGCAGGCGTGCCATTTCTAAGCGTGGCTTTGTACCACTCAATCGTCTTAGTGAGCCCGTCCTCCAGTTTTGTCTTCGCCCGAAATCCGAATTCGTGCTCTGCTCTCGTTGTATCCAACCACCTCCGGGGTTGTCCGTCTGGTCTTGATGCGTCCCATTCTACTTTGCCTTTAAATCCCGTTATTTCGCCTATGGTTCGGGCCAGCTCATTGATAGTAAGCTCTTCCCCCGTCCCCAGGTTTACTGGAAGTCCTTTATTGTACCGTTCCGTCGCAAGTATGATTCCTTCAGCCGCATCCTCTACGTAAAGAAATTCCCTCGAAGCCTTGCCGGTTCCCCACAAGACGACTCTATCGTTTCCTTCTTTCACAGCTCCTACGAACTTATTCACTAACGCTGGTATTACGTGCGATGAGCGCAAGTCGAAATTGTCACCGGGTCCATACAGGTTCACTGGTAAAAGGTAAATGATGTTCATCCCATACTGTTGTCGGTAAGCTTGGGCCATTACAAGCAATGATTTCTTGGCAATCCCATATGGTGCATTGGTTTCCTCCGGGTACCCATTCCATAAGTCGTCTTCTTTGAAGGGCACTGGAGCGTACTTCGGGTATGCACATACAGTTCCTACTTGAACGAATTTAGCAACCCGCGCCTGCCTCGCCCCTTCGATCATGTTAACGCCCATCAAGATGTTCTCATAAAATAAAGATCCAGGGTTCTCTTGATTGAAGCCAATGCCGCCAACCGTGGCGGCTAGGTGAATGACGATGTCTGCCCCTTCAAGAATTCTTTTGGAATCCTCCAATTTCTTCAGGTCAGTTTCTCGACTTCTCGGGATGATGATTTGTTGAGTCGCGACATTACGCGTCTGGATGAGTTTCTTCACAAGGTGGGTCCCTAGAAAGCCGGCTCCGCCAGTTACGAGAATTCTTTTGCCTTCCCAGAATATTGTTTCAGTCAATTTTCCACCATTTCTCAGGAAACGTCTTCCTCAGAATCTCGTCGCCTTCTCCAATTGCATCGAGCCCAGAGGCTCTCATATCCGCGTCAACCATGATTTTGACCAAGTCGCTGAACTTTACTTGCGGGTTCCACGTGAGCTTGGATCGAGCTTTGGTCGGGTCGGCTATTATCACATCAACCTCCGTTGGCCTGAAGTATCTTGCGTCCACTTCCAAGTACTTTCGATAATCTAAGTCAGCGTATGAGAAGGCGCTTTCGAGGAATTCCCTAACCGTATGGCCTTCGCCGGTTCCTATGACGAAATCTTGGGGTTCTTCGCTTTGGAGCATTTTCCACATAACCTCGACGTATTCAGGGGCGAACCCCCAATCTCGTTTGGCCTCAAGATTTCCCAAATACAGCTTTTCCTGTTTCTTCGCAAGAATCATCGCTAGGGCCCTGGTTATCTTCTTCGTGACAAAAATCTCCCCTCGCCTCGGGGATTCATGGTTGAACAGGATGCCGTTAACAGCGAAAAGATCGTATCCTTCTCTGTAGTTGGCGGTCATCGAGAAGGCGTAAGCCTTCGCGCATGCGTATGGGCTTCTGGGACGAAACGGGGTATCCTCATTCTGCGGAGGCGGGCTGCTGCCGAAGAGTTCGCTGCTCGACGCTTGGTAGAACTTTATCTTCCTATTGCTTCGGCGCAACAATTCAAGAATTCTTGTGGTCGCTATCCCCGCGATGTTCCCCGTGTATTCCGGTAAGTCGAAACTCACTCGAACGTGGCTTTGGGCGCCAAGATGGTAGATTTCATGCGGCTCAACGTTGTAGATAATGTTCGAGAGTTGCTCAGAATCAGACAAGTCTCCGTAGTGAAGGAACAGTCTCGCTCCCGGGATGTGGGGGTCGATGTAGATGTGGTCTATTCTAGAGGTGTTAAAGGTGCTTGCCCTTCTAATTATTCCGTGAACCTCGTACCCTAAGGAAAGTAGAAATTCGGCCAAGTACGAACCATCCTGGCCTGTAATTCCGGTAATGAGCGCCTTCATTCTTCTCAATCCCCTCTCAGGTTCGAAGGTTCTACTTCAAGTTCTCTGAAATGTGCTCATTGAACGAACTTGTTTACTATGGGCATCTTCCAGCCCAGGCCAAAGGCCTTCTTGGTTATCTTGATTGACGGTGCAGCTTGATGACGCTTGTATTCCGCACCCCTAATCCGACGTACTGTGTCCTCTACAACATTACGTGGGAACCCCTTCTGGATCAAGTCTGCTCCGGACAGGCGGTTCTCAATCACTTCATCGACTAGTGGCGAGACGACGGGATAGTCAAATGGGTCGAATTGATCAGGCCGCAATTCAGCTGAAGGAATCTTGCTGAAACAATTCTCTGGAATGATCGATTTCCCTACTTTCTTGTTGTAATATCGGGCGAGTGCGTAAACCTCCATTTTGCTTACGTCACCGATTACTTCGAGGCCACCGCTCATATCTCCGTAGAGCGTTGCGTATCCTAGGGCCAACTCGGTTTTGTTGCCTGTTGCAAGGACCAGGCCGCCGAATTTGTTCGATAATGCCATCAGTATGGTCCCCCGTATTCGTGATTGGAGGTTCTCCTCAGCCACGTCTGCGGGGCGGGCTTTGAAGTGCGGCGTTAGCTGGTTCAGGTATGCGGTGAAGATCGGCTCTATGGAGATGGAGAGATAGTTGGTGCCTAGATTCTCTGACAAGAGCTGTGCATCGCTCTTGCTGTGGTCGCTTGAATAACGCGAGGGCATCGAAACCCCCGTCACGTTTTCCTTTCCGAGCGCAGAAGCCGCGATCACAGCAACTAGTGATGAATCAATTCCACCACTAAGCCCCAAGAGTGCGTGTTTGAAACCTGTTTTCCTAAAATAGTCCTTTACCCCTAAAACGAGGGCGTCGAACATCGCTTGGTCTTGGGTCGACGTCGGCTCTGGAACCTCGCGTGCGCCGAACCCGTTCGAATCGACTTCTACCATAACCAAATCCTCCTCGAATTGTTTCCCTACCCCGATCAGCCGACCCTTCGCATCTACGGCGATGCTGTCGCCATCGAAGACCAATTCATCTTGCCCTCCGACTTGGTTGACGTAGAAGATTGGCACCTTCAGGCGAGCCGCTTTTCTCTTCAGGATTCGCAAACGGATGTCGCGGATTTTGTTGTGAAAGGGGGAAGCGTTGAGGTTCACTATTAGGCGGGCGCCCTGTTCGCCTAGAGCGTCGACAACCTTCACGCCGTACCCTACTTCTTCATCCCAAATGTCTTCGCATATGGATGTGCCAAGTGAAACCTTCTGCCCTTCAATTTCGACGGTCACGGGTTTGTTTACGAAGGCGGAGGTGAAGTATCGTTGTTCATCAAATACATCGTAAGTTGGGAGAAGTGTCTTGTAGACTATGCTCTTCACGCTGCCTCGACTGATGATTGCCGCTGCGTTGAATAGGTTAGCGTCATCGTAATCGACAAATCCGATTACTGCCGTGATCGATCCGATTTCTTTGGCGAGGTCGAGGAGGTGTTGTTTGTTTAATCGAACGAACTCATCTTGTTCAGGCTTGCGATCTCCCGCGGGCGGCCGAGTCTCACGGGGGGGTAGCAGGTCGAGCGGTGGATAGCCGGTAATGGCCATTTCGGGAAAGGCCACGAGGTCAGCTTTGGCTTGTTCAGCCTTGCGAACGTATTCCAAGATTAGCCGTACGTTGCCATCTAAGTCTCCGACGGTCGGGTTGATTTGTGCCATTGCGATGCGCGGCAAATGATATCAATGCGACTAGGCGAGGTTGGAAAGAAAAAGGCTTTGCACAGACTGCACCTGAAGCCGTTCATAATCCTCGCAGCCAAATTAACCCGTTTCACTTGTACAGCTGATCTAACGCCTTCCGGAACGTGGAAGCGAATTCGCCAGGTTCTCGTTCCTTCGGGACATCCTTCATAATCTCTCCGTTGAATGTGACTTGCAGCCCGCACAGTAATGCCTCGTGAACCATTCTCGGTAGGCCGTCTTCTGTGGTCATGCGAATCAACCTCTTGTGGCGCCTGTACAGAGCTGGCATCTGGGAGCGTTCAACGAATGGGATGATTTCGAGGTTCGGTAATTGGATCGTATAGTTTGCCGGGTGAGAAACATTCCCAATTATGGTGATCTTTTCTTCTGGGTGAGTTTTCGCATACTCGATAATCCATGATAAGCGGTAGATCTTCTCGTTGGCTTCGCCACTCGGACAGTAATAGAGCACATCTCGGTCAGGAGTAAGTTGCAGAAGCTTCCCCTGCTTGAATGCCTCGGTGGCAATAGGGAAAGGCAATACCACTCCCTTCTGTCCTGTCATTTCTTCAAGATGAGGTGAAACATAGAACAATAAATCGCAATGCCGGAGGACGTACCTCCAGTACCGTTGCCTCATGGAGGAGAGCTCGCGTTTAACCCAATACGCGTCGCTGCCCACAAAATGAATGATGGTTTTCCTTCCGAGCAGTTTCGCCGCTAAAATGTAGCGGCTGCACGTTTGGAGGTAGATTCCATATACAACGCCGCACCTCAATATTTTCCTAAGGCTGGGGACCTTGACTCGGTCGGTCCATTCGGCGTCGACCTCGTTGGACCTGAGAACCTCAGCCACCATGTCTGCGTTAGGCGAGCCCGCGCCAACCACTAGAATTTTAACTCGTTTTTCGGTCTTCATAACTGCTGTCTCCTAGCGGCCTCTTTCCGCTTCGTCGACGATCAAGCGTTCAACCTGTGGAGCAATCGTCGCCCATCCGAAGTTTTCAGAGACCCACTTTCGCCCCTGTGCTCCCAGTCGCTCCGCCAGTCTTGCATCTTCTACGAGACTCTGTATGCGGTAGACCCATTCGCTTGTGTTCTGATTATCAATGCTCCACCCTGTGAGCCCGTCCGATATAATCTCGGGTACTCCTCCTATTCGGCTCCCTAAGACTGGTTTTCCCATAAGTGACGCTTCCAATACGGTCGTGGGACAGCAGTCTAGGTTTGAGGCCAAAACGTACAAGTCTGAGTTTGCCAGAAGCCGCCTGACACCTTCAGGATGACCGATGCCTGAAACGAAATGCACATTCTTGAATTGCCCGAGGCTTTTCTCGACCAGTGGAAAGTAGCTTTGTGTAATGTCCTCTCCTGATGAAACATAGAAATTAACTTCTGGTAACTTTGAGATGACCGTTCCGAAGTTCAGTAACCCCAAGGTCTTCTCGTAAACTGTGTGATTTTGAATAACTACGACAGCTGGATGTTTCAGTTCTATTCCAGGCGTGGGGAAGAATTCCGATGGGTCAACGCCCTGGTACACCACGTCAGTGGGCTTCGAGGGAAGATGCCTGCGGACCTCAGTCTGCAACCACTTGCATATCGGCGTGATCCTGTCGGCGAGACTAACTCCAAGGAGACTACTAGCGTAGAGCGGAAATCCTAACAGTTTCGATCTAACACGTGACCGTTTTCCCCATTCAAAGAATTCCCTCCACAGGTCTCCTCTCAGGTGAACAATTGTCGGAATCCTACGTTGGCCGGTGAAATTGTGGAGTCTCAAATGGGAAGCGTAGAGTGGGCTATCGGTGTAGACTACGTCCGGGTTGAATTTCATTAGAGCTTTCCGTGTGTCGCTGTCCCCCAACATGCTTTCGAAAACATTCCTTAGCCCGCTACCTTGCGGGCTTGCACGTGTCAGCGGGTAGGACGGGGCCACGACTTCCGCCTCGACTGACCCTGAGAAATGCTGAATCATCCTAAGGAAGAAATCACGCTTGACTGGGGCTGCAACGAATGAGACTCGAACCAATTCTAAGCCCTAATTAATGTCTCTAGTAGTACGTAACCGTTAAGCTCCATTACTTCTTAAATTCGTGTAATTCAAGGGCGTTAGTGGGAACCGCCTTTCTGTCTTCGCTATAAAGAGCTTGGTGGTGAAGGTTGGCGTCATAACCATGTGGATACATCTTCTCTCCCTTCTCGCCTGCCCTAACTGCAAAGCAGAATTGGAACTTTCTAACGAGACAGTCACGGGCATCGAGCAAATCAAAGACGCAACGCTTCGATGCCAAAAGTGCGGCGCCTGTTTTCCCGTGGTGAATTATGTCCCTCGCTTTGTTCCTGCCAAAAACTACGCGGCCTCATTTGGGTTGGAGTGGACCAAACATGCTAGAACGCAATACGATAGCTATACGCGGCTACCGATCTCAGAGAAGAGGTTCTTCGACGAAACAAAGTGGCCTCTGAGGATGGTAGGAGAAAGAATACTGGAGGTCGGTTGCGGCTCTGGGAGATTCACAGAACACGCTGCGTCCTCAGGTGCCACTGTGGTTGCTATAGATTACAGTGCCGCGGTTGATGCCAACTACACCATTAACGGAGGCCGCAGGAACATCATGATCGTTCAGGGAGACGTCTACCACATGCCATTCCGGGAGCAAACTTTCGACAGAGTGTTTTCTTTTGGAATGTTACAACATACTCCAGATGTGAAGAAGGCCTTCACATCTCTGCTGGAACCGCTGAAGAGAGGAGGAAGCATAGCAATCGACGTATACGCGAAGGGGAGGCGGTTAAAGGACAGGATCGCGACTAAACACTTGATTAGGCCGGTCACAAAGAGGCTCCCACCTAGGATTCTATATTCGCTCTGCAGCGGCTACGTGAGATTGATGTGGCCGTTAGCGAAAGTAATACATCAAGTCCCTCGATTCGGCCCAGGTTTGAATTGGCGACTGCTCATTCCGGACTACATGGCGTCGTACGCTCTCCCTAATGATATTCTCCGAGAATGGGCAGTACTCGATTGTTTCGACATGCTATCACCGGCTTACGATAACCCACAAACAATTGAAACTGTACACTCCTGGTTTGCAGAAGCTGGTTGCAGAGATGTTGAGGTTAAGTACGGCTACAACGGGATCGAAGCCCGTGCGTCAAAACGTTAGAACGCCATGATGATGACCCTCAGTGTTGAGCTTCCTGCAATATTAATTGCTCAACCTGCCGAGCTATGGTTTTCCAACCGAATGTCTTTGAAACCCATTCCCTCCCTCTGTTGCCGAGTTTTCTCCTGAGTTTTGAGTCGGTGACTGCACGGTTGATCTTCTCCACCCAATAGTCCGTTGACTCATTATCGATTGTCCAGCCGGTCTCATTTTCCAGCACGATCTCAGGAACTCCACCGACCCTACTGGCAATAACAGGTCTGCGCATCAGCGATGCTTCAAGTACCGTAGTTGGGCAGCAGTCCAACCCTGAAGCCAGTACGTAACAATCACAGGCCGTCAGCATGCGTCTGACTGCGTCAGAGCTATCTACATGGCTGATGAAATGTACGTTACGACAGGCTGAGTACGTTCTCTTGACTAGCTGTAGATACTGCTGGTTGGAATGCTCACCTTCAGCGATGTAGAAATTTATTTGAGCTAATTTGTTGACGACGGGCCTGAACTTCAGCAGTCCAAGAACCTTCGGGAGGACTGTGTGGTTCTGAATTATTGCAACCGATGGTTTTCGGAACTCAAGGCCATCATTTTCGTAGTACTGGCTTGGATCAACACCTTGGTAGACGACCTCTGTTTTCTTGCCTGGGAGATGATTCCTTACAACCCGTTCCAGCCACTTACAAATTGGCGTAACCTTGCGTGCTAGGACAAGTTCCCCCCAGTTGTAGGCATAATGTTGGGTTGCCGCGACATACCTAGGCCAGCTAGCGGCGGAGAGCCCCCCGGTAAATTCCGTCCACCAGTCTCCACGCAGATGAACAATGTGCGGTATCCTTTTTCGTGCACAATATGAAGAGATTTTCAGCTGCGCGCCATAGTAGGCATCATCGGTGTAAATGATATCGGGTTCAAACCGCGTCACTTCGCGAAGAGTGGCTACTTCACCGAACAGCTCATGTGACATTTTCTGACTAGCATTCATTCCTGCCCAATCAAGACTTGTTGCCCGAATGCCGGGTGTTACAATCTCATAGGTAAGGCGCGAGAATTCTTGTGCCATGCATTCAACCATTCGCCTCTTGAAAGGCGCTGTGAGAAATAAGACTCTGACCAAGTTTTCCCACTCATTCATGTTCGTCTAGGGTGCACGGCTTGTTCTCCAAAACTGATCGTAATGAATTCCTTTTTGAAACACAATTGCGGAACAATGTTGGGCTTCAACGCGCAAGACTTATTTTCGTATGCCTTTCAGCGATACCTGAAAGGGAAGCATTTGAATATTAATCAGACCGGCTTCGCGGAACCATTTTAGCACCTCGTCAGGCGCGAATTTGAACTGATACCTTGGAGAATACCAATCAAACGTGTCGAGTAGACGTTTCTCATAATGTTTCTCCTTCGAAATCGGTAGGATTGTTTGAAGTCTGCCTCGTAAGCGTCTAGGAGCTTTTCCATCAAATGAATGAACCACAAGCATCGCTTTGCAGATTCCGAGAGTCATGTTTGAAGGCATGCGCGCAGTCACGTGCCGGTAGAGATCCGAAAAGGTAGACCAATGATACTTTGGGTATACCCAAATTGCAATCTCGCCTCTTTCTTTCAACAATGGAACGAGACTGTGGAACGCCTCTCTGGGTTTCGAGGTGTGGTGGAGAACACCAATCGAGTAAACCATGTCAAAACTCGAAGGCGCAAACGGCGGCTTCATGACATCTGCCTGAACAATATGGACATTCGGCCTGTTGCCTACATTTCGATACGCAGATTCGACCGAGAGGCTCAAGTCGAAGCCGACCACTTTTGTTCCCGGTTGCTTAGAGACGACGTCGAGAAATCTTCCCATACCGCAGCCAGCCTCGAGTATCACCTTGCCTGAAAGATCTTGTAGACGTGTTCCCGTCTTTTCAACAAACGTATCTCTGGAGTCCGAATGACTTTCTGAGTCGAGCTGGGTCCTGCCGAACATGTTCCACTCCAGGCTAAAGCTCCTCACGTAGGAATCAGAGGGAACGAATCTCGGTATTGATCGAATGACAGGGTATTGCCTCCCGCAATTTGAACATCGGAGTTCTCCTCGTTCAATCTCCATCGCCGATCCGATATCTCCGTGAAACTCAAGAGTTGAACGGCAATCAGGACAGCGAAGAAACGAGAGGATTTCAGGTTTCACTGGGAGCTACATCTCTATTTTACGAATGAAGATCTGATGCTAGAGTTATGTTTTTGGTGATATTCGCCGCGCAATACGAATAACGTTCTTCACTCTGGGATCGTTCACGATTAAGCATGAGTTGCGTGTCTGGTTAGAGAATTGTTTCTAGTAATCCCTAAGAAATACGTATGATTGAGTTCTCTCCTTGATACATGCGCTCATTCAGAGTGTATCGTTTAGTCCAAGCGTGCTTTAGAGCATGTCCTGAAACCCAGTCGTTCAAACTCAATACTGCTGCTGTTTATCGAAGCATGCATGTAGCAACCTCCTTCTGTGCCCTTCTGTGCTGTGGGCCCCTAAAACGTCCCGAATTGAGCATATTGCATAATTAGCCCCTCTACTCTTTGTTATGATTCGTGGCGTGCATGAGTAGTTTGAGGTTCGCGACCAGGCTCTGGTTTTACTTCAGAATAGGATATGCAACCTATTTGACGATCATACTAGGCTACGCGTCGACCCTAATTACTGTCTACTACTTGGCCATCAAGAGCATACCAGAGCTGCTTAACGTCTTTCCGCGTTTCGTGCCGTTCGCAGTTCTCGCGACCATCATCGGACTCCCACTCTCGATTGGAGTTGGTTGGATGCATTATAAAAGAAGCCCTGCATTCAGTTCCGAACTTGACATACAATATGAAGTGAACCCATACTATTTCAAACTCCCACCGGGTTACAACTTGGAAGTGTTCGGCCCACTTTATCTGGAATTATTGGTCTTGCTGAAGAGGCTCGTTGATGGGCAGCAAATGCTTAACGAAGAGGACAAGGCGCGAATCGAAAAACTGGAGCAGAAACTACAGGTGTTGGTCGATGGCGGTTTTGTTGGTACTCCGAGGAGAAAACTATAGCAGTTGAAATCATTGTAGCCAGTTACTGTCGCCAGAAACATGGTATGTGATTCCAGCAGAGTGCCAGTCGAATGTTCGCCAAGTTTCCTCAAGGTTATCTAAAATCAATCTGCACTTCTTTAGGTGTGCGACGAGTTTGGCTTCAGGAATAGCTTTGTAGAGCCTGTGGCCGGCGACTATTACGATGCACTCAAATTCTGAGAGGCCGTCAGGGAAGGCGAAGTTGTCTGCGCCGGCTAACTTCTTGATTTCTTCAGGGCTGTAGTATGGGTCATTTATCTTCACTTTCACGCCCCGTTCCATGAGCTCCTTCGATATGCGGAGCGCAGGGCTGAGCACGTGAACCTTCAAGTCCCCTTTGTATGACAGCCCGAGGATGCCAACGCTCTTGATTCCTCTGTCTGCAATCCTGTCCGCCACAATTTCCGGCAGGGTACTATCAGTCGAAACAGTGTCCTTCAGAATAGTCAAGTATTCTGGTTTTTGAGCTCCCTCCAAAACATACTTCGAGCTAAGCGGAATGCAATATCCTCCAGATCCGAAGCTGGGATGAAACACTCCGACGTTCCACTTTGTGCCAACAAGCTTGAGCACTTCAATCATGTTTAGGCTCGGGTAGGCAAGGCTGAGCTGGTTTGCGAGGGTGATCTCAACGTGCCGGAAAGCGTTCTCGACGCTTTTGACTATTTCCGCATGCCTGTGGTCCGGGGCGGGCACTAAATGGTCACAAACAATGCTGAGCGCTTGGATCATGAGGTTTGTTGTTTCGGGCGTGGTGCCGCCGATGATTCTTGGTAGGGATCGTAGGTTCTTTTCGGGGCTAATGAACCAATCCCGGCGCGGCGCAACGCCCAAGAAAACATCCTTGCCTACGTGGAGATGCTGCTTTTCCAAAATTGGGATCACCAACTCGTCCGTCTTGTTAGGGGTTAAGGTGGACTCTATGATTACTAGCGGAGGGTCGCCTGATCGCGGTACATTTGTTGCAATCTTGGTAAACACGTCCTCCAGGGCCCCATCCCAGGGCTTGTCCTCTTTCTCAGTCGGTATAGCGATCATGTGGACCGAAAACTCGGGGGCGAGAACTTTCCTCCAGTCTACCGTTGCATTCATCATACCTGAATCTACGAGATATTTTGTGTCAAACCCAAGCCAATATTCCATATTTGGTACGGGTGTCTTACCAGCGTTAATTGTTGAAACTATCCTCTCCGAAACGTCCGTCCCAACACAAGAAACGCCCTCTGCAGCAAAATTGGCCATCGTGGAAAATCCAATGTAGCCCGTCCCCCACACAGCAATTTTACGATCCCCTTGGAGAAGGCGGCTGCTCAATCGTTTCGATTGCAATTGTCTTCGGCGGGGTCTATTGGGAGTATGTAAATTAACTCTTCTGCAGAAAATCAAGCATTCTTCGGACGTAGTGAACTGAGGGCGCGCAGTCCTTGATTTAATCCTATTGTGGGTTCGAAGCCCAATACGGATCTGGTCCTAACCATGCTAGCGTAACTTTCCCTAATGTCACCTGGCCTTGCGTCGACGTGAATAGGTGCAGTCCCAGGGTTTTCATAGAGTTCAGCTAGGACTGAATACAACTGATTAATCGATGTTGCCACTCCTGTCCCGATGTTAAAGGCCTCGCCAAGCCCGTCCTTCGTTAGCAGTGCCTGAAGGTTTGCCTTGGCAACGTCTGAGACGTGAATGAAATCTCGCGTATGGCTGCCGTCGCCATAAATCGTTGGCTGCCTCCCCTGGGCGAGCCGCTTTGCGAAGATAGCGATCACACCACTGTAAGGGTTTGCGCTCTGCCTTTCGCCGTATACGTTGAAGTACCTTAAGGAAACTGTGTTCAGTCCATAACTCCGGCAGTAGGCTCCGCAATACTTCTCACCCGCAAGCTTTGAGACTCCATACGGTGTCACGGGATTTAGCGGGTTATCTTCCGAAATCGGTAAAGCGTCCTGGTTACCGTAAACAGAAGACGAAGACGCGAACACTATTCTTTGGAGTTTGTTCTTGAGCGCGGCGCGAAGGACGTTTAGTGTGCCGGACACGTTAACTTCATTTACGATTTCAGGCCTCTTGAGTGAGAAATATGGGCTTACCACTGCGGCCAGGTGTACGATTGCATCAGCCTTCCTGGCCTGTGATTCGACTACTCTATATTCAGTGACAGTGTTCTTCCTGAAATGGAGCTTACGGTTTCCTTTCCATTGCTTAAGGTTGCTCGAATTGCCGCTGGAAAGATCATCGAGAACCCAAACTTCTGCCCCCTCGTTCAGGAGGAGATCAACCGTGTGGCTCCCAATGAACCCCGCGCCGCCGGTAACGAGAACCCGTATGTCTCTTACACTTTTGTTGATATTTGACAAGTCTGCAAAGCTCAGTACTCGACGAGTATTTATCGCCACCGCAGACGGTACAGGTTCAATTTCAGCAGATACACAATCTTTGTCCCATAGTGGACTCCGGACATACATGGTCCCAGCAAGTCAATGACAGGTTGGTTCCCTTGGTACGTAATGTCCCATCCGAAATACTGTATGAAAAGTCGCGAGGTTGTTATAGGCGAAAGAAATCCACTAATGAAAATGAGAGAGAAGAGCAACCAATCGTTATCCAGCGCGGCACAGATACTGAGCAGAGGTGACGCCCATACCAAATGTAGACCAAAACCTATTCCGCTCGCAAAAAAAACTAGGAGCGGTGCTAAGATCAACAATGCAAGTATAGTCTCTCTCTTCCAGCGTGCGAACGAGAAATAGAGCTGCAGCACTAGCAAAAATGGCGTAAGCGTGAAGACGGAGGAAAGACGAAAGCCAAAGAAATCTAGTAGTTCAGGTTGCGTTACGGGAAACTGTAGAAATGTGTTGACTGCCGCTTCAAAAGAACCAGAAACGTACCCCTGGAAAACAATGATTAGCAGTAGCGGTGTTGCAAATGATGCTAAGAAAGGGGCCACATGCTTCGTCAAAGCTCGTCCTTCTACCCAGAGCGCGTAGACCATAAAGAATGGGAGGAGCAAAACGGGGTAGAGACGAAGAATCGTAGCCCAAGAAAGGCAGAAGGCACAGCGAGACCATTTCCGGTTTATGCCGTATTGAATAGCGAGTAGCACGATTACTGCGGGGATAACATCCATTGTGGTGGACCAGTAGAGCCAGTACCAATTGTAGGGATTCAGGTGCCAAGAAAGGAAGGCTTTGTTCGCTTTCGACGGACTTGCCTTCCTAACGAGATTGAATACGAGCATTCCTGTGAAGAAGTCGGAGACGACGATGGGGCTTTTCATGACATACATTAGTGAATATCGCGCCAGCGACGGATGGGCCACTATCTCAGCGAGAGTGGCGTGTTGGATTGGCAACAAGGTCCATAGCCAGTAACATGGCGTAAGGAGCATGCCTAGGCCAAGGTAGACCCCAAATGCTCCCACGGAGGGGAGTTTTCCGTTGCTGATTAAGTTGAGAACATGTTGGCTGATCTGAATCCACGCAAGAAAATCGCTTGTGAGCGGAGGTAATGGAATAAGGATGAGCTTGATAGCCCAAACTGCTAGGACAATGGTTATCCATCTTCTTGAAAGACTGAACATGAGGTCAACCAGTTTCGTAATCTCGTGCTCGCCTACGCCAATTCCAATGGCTAACAACGACTAAGATGTAGACCAGTGCGAATGCGTACATGGCGTCCGCCGAAAGAGGCAACAAAACGAGTTTAGTGAGCTCAGCCTGAAGGAACCTCTCGATGGCAATTGAGTAGGAAGGGACACCTGGTCCCTCTAGTGGAATCATTAGAAGGCTGTAACCGCTTGGAGTCAAGAAGGCTCCTGAGTCTGAGTTTAGGAGCCAAGTCCCAAATAGGAATAATAAAAGAACAGCAAGGAGCGCAAAGCGCCGCCGACTGAATAATGCGATATCTAGGGTGATGAAAGGTAAAACCCAAATGAAATATTGGGGGAAAAAGTCGGAGAATATGAAGTAGGTCAGCAACACTACGGAAAACAGATGAATAAGATAACCCATCGAGCTTGAGTCCCGAGCAAAGTACCAAGCAAGGCAGTAGACTACAGTAAGCGCCGCTGCGGCAACGCTGAGCGGGATATTAGACGAAAGAACGCCAAGCACCGCGAAGGGCTGGGAGACAGGCGTATACGTTGTGAAGTAGTTAACTGTAAGTTTTGATCCCAGTAAGAGCCAACTTAGGTATGCGACCACACCAAGGAATCCCCAAATTATCGGATAGAGTTGAGACCGAAGTTTCATGCCAGAATACCGGTGCATATAGATCAGAATCGCCGGGACCAAAACGATGGGGTACAGCTTCAGCCCGATAGCGCAGCACAGGAATACGCTTGATAAAAACGTCTTTTCCCGAACCAGATACAACATGGAAACGAGCGTGAGCAAAGCTACGAGAACATCCGGGACAGCCAACAACTCCGCAGCGAATAGCGTGAACGGATTTAGAAACCAGATCAGGCTACTGAGGCGCCCAAGATGGGGCTTGCCAGTGAAATGCGCTGCAGCTAGATACAAGGCGGCCGACATCATGACGTCGGAGGCGAATGCCGGAAGGCGAAGGAGTACTGATAGCAAGCGCAGATTGCCTTGCATCGTCCAGGGGTTCGTCGTTGACCAAACGTCCAACGAAATCGTTGAAGATGTTAGTATTCTCCAAACTTGAACGAGACCCTCTTCTACCACAACCCAAGGCGAGGCGTAAAACCCAAAAAACTGCCATGTTTCGAGCTCAAAACTGGCAGGTGCGAGTGCAGATAGCATCAGCTTAATCGCAGCCGCAACCGCGAACAGTGCAAAGTAGGCGTTGCGATTCTGCAAGAAAAAGGATAGGAAGCTGCGTATTGGGGCAATCAGTCGCAATCGCTTGTCGGCTTTAGACGTTCAATGAGTTCAGAATTTAAGATTGTTCTATTACGCGAGAAATGCG
>Ga0187771_10001330_pt1 | contig 16355 bp, 17 predicted proteins | sample 0116_SJ02_MP15_1_FD_133139 | JGI IMG/M metagenome (GOLD analysis project Ga0187771, IMG submission 133139) | Tropical peat soil microbial communities from peatlands in Department of Meta, Colombia - 0116_SJ02_MP15_10_MG | ecosystem: Environmental > Terrestrial > Soil > Wetlands > Peat | place...
CACCGCGCCAGCATCCACCTCGCCCGGCTCAGACGGCTCGTCAGTGCCCACCTCGGGCGCACCGTAGCCCGCGTAGCTCACCGCGCCAGCATCCACCTCGCCCGGCTCAGACGGCTCGTCAGTGCCCACCTCGGGCGCACCGTAGCCCGCGTAGCGCACCGCGCCAGCATCCACCTCGCCGGGCTCGTCGGTGCCCACTTCCGGCGCGCCGTAGCCCGCGTAGCTCACCGCGCCAGCATCCACCTCGCTCGGCTGGGCCGGCGCGGCTTCGTCCGGCTCCGCGACCGTGGCATCCATCGGCGCGGGGCCGGTGTCGTCGCCGGGCTCGGCGGGGGAGTGAACGAACGGCTCCGACGGCGCGTCCGGCGGCGCGGCGGGCTCCGGTGGCTCGGTCAGCGAGCTGTAGTCGAACTCTTCCTCGGCGCCGAAGAGCATGTCGAGAAGCTGGTTTCGCAGGTCGTCGCTGATCAGCACAGCCACGACCCCGCCAAGGAGCGCGAGCTTGAGGATGCGCGATCCGCGCCTGCTCCGGGCGCGCTTCGCACCTCCGACGGGAACGTCGTCCCGCTCACTCACGTCACGATCCCGCGACATCGAAAGCACTATAGCTCCATGCAAGAACTCGCCCAGGGAAGGCAGGCTGCAATGAACCGGCCGGATGGCTGACTCCCCGGTCGCGCCCTGATTGGGCGCCGCTGCGCGACGTCAGTGGGGCGCGGTCGCGGAGTCAGCCATCTAGCCGATCGCCTTGTTGACGGCGGCGATGAGGCGTGACTCCTCGAACGGCTTCACAACGAAGTACTTCGCGCCAGCCTTCATCGCTTCGAGCACCTTGCTCTCCTGGCCAAGCGCGGAGCACATGACCACGCGCGCGCCGGGATCGAGCGCGATGATCTCGCGCAGGGCTGTCAGCCCATCCTTTTCTGGCATCGTGATATCGAGCGTTGTCACGTCGGGTCGTAGCTCCTTGAACCGGTCGACCGCCTCGAGTCCGTTGGCGGCCTCACCGACCACCTCGTGACCGCCGGCGACGACGGCGTCGGAGACGACCTTGCGCATGAACAGCGCATCGTCGACTACGAGCACTCTCGCCATCAATCACTCCCTTCCGTGTCGTCCACTGATTCGTCGACGCTGTCAGTTTCCATTTCTTCCTGTGAGCTTTCGTCCGCCTCGGCGGCGGCTTCTTCGTTTTGGGGTGCGATCTCCTCGATCAACACGGCCCACTCGTCATCTCCGAGCGGTAGGCGCCCGGTGCCATATGGCGTTCCGTTCACCAACAACTCGATCGGGTCATCGACTGCGCGGTCGAGGACTACAACCGCGCCGTCGCGCAGCCCTGGTACTTCATCGGCAGTGAGCCGCTCCGAGCCAAGCTCGGCATCGAAGCGCAGCATCGTGTCGTGAACCCAGCCGGGCGCCGCCTCCTCGCCGGCTGACTCCTCGCCGCCGAACAGGGCTTCGATCTGTGTCTCGTCTGGCTGCGCGCTCATCTTGCCGCCTCTTGCAGCGGACCGCGGAAGGCGCGGTACAGCTGGCTGTCGACGCCCGCTTGGCGAACTGCCACCACGCCGTCTTGCACGCGTACGCTGCGTCCAATCGAGCCACCTGTCAGGGCGGCGCGGATCGGGATCGCCTCGGCGGCGAGAGCGCTCGTCACGGCGCTCACATTGCGCGCGCCGATGTCGAGCTCCGCCGAACGGCCGAACGCGAACATGCGCGCCCCGCCGACGAGTACGGCTTCGAAGGCAGCGGAAACGCCGCCGAGTCGGGTGAGCGCCGCTAGCAGCGCGGGAACGGCGGTGTCCGCGTACTTGCCTGGGGTGCCAACCGGCTTCCCGTTCGGCGAGTGCGGGAAGACGATGTGCGCCATTCCGGCGACGCTGTGCTGACCGTCGAGCACCACGAGCCCGACGCACGATCCAAGACCGATAGTGGTCAGCAGTTCCGCAGCAGCTGCGGTAGTGGCGAACTCACCCATGCGCACGAATTTCTCCTGTTGTTTCACGCGGGAACGCGCAGACGCTCGAGGATGTCCGCGACGCTGCCACGCGTCGGGACGAACATGCACAGCGGAGAGCACTCCTGGCCGGCGACTGACAGCGTTGACTCGAGCACGAGCACGTATTCCTCGTGCGCGTCGATCAGCAGCGCGCTCTGGAGCGCCGCGGCGAGCATGTCGCGCACCATCTCCGGTGGCGTCGGATCGAGCCTGAGACCCGTGAGGGTCACGAGGGCGCCGAGATAGGAGGCGCCCAGGATGTTGCCCAGCTCGAGCAAAGCCGAGTCGCCGACTTCGGTTTGCTGCTCGACTCTCATCAGGCGGCACGCGACCTCCTCGGTCGGAGGCTGCATGACCATGTAGACGATCGCGTCGAGATCGCCGGTCACCGGGATCAGGATGCTCGTGACGATCATCTCGCCTGGTCCTGCGTGTTCGATCGCATCCACGAGAGCCATTGCTTTCGTCATCGGGGTGCTGACGTCGACTGGCATGCCGATCAGCGACGACAGAGCAGTCGCGGCGGTGCTGGAGCCGATGTTCGCGACTTCCCGCAGCGCATCTAGCTGCACGTCGGTGTAGGCCATATGGCTCCTTTCCTTTGGTGACTGCTCGCTGGCAGCGTGGGAGTGCTTTCTGTTGTGCCTCGAGAACGAGTCAGGCAGCGATCGCATGCGACGCACTCACCTCCTTGGCAACGGCCTGCGCGAGCGCCTCGCAGTCGATCAGCAGCGCGATCGCTCCCTCGGAGAGCACCGCCCCGGCCGAGACCGGCCGGCTGAGTTCGAGCTCCGGCGGCAGCGGACGCGTCACGAGCTCGCGCTGACCGATCAGCTCGCCAACCGCCAGCGCCAGCCGCGTGTCTCCACAGCGCACGATCACGGCGTGCTCGGGCGGCTCGCTTGCCTCACAGCCGGCGAGCAGCCTGGCGCCATCGCAGAGAGGGATGACACCTTCTGGCAGGACGAGCATCGCCTGGCCGGCGGCCATGCGAACGTTGTGATCGGCGAGCGCGAGGGTCCAGTCGATGCGGTCCAGGGGCACCGCGAACGGCAGACCAGCCACTTCGACGACGAGGGCGGAGGTGATCGCGAGCGTCAACGGCAGGCGAATCTCGGCGAGCGTCCCGACCCCCGGCGTGGAGTGCAGCATGACGTCGCCTCCCAGAGCTCGCACAGCGGCGCGCGCCGCGTCGAGACCGACACCGCGACCCGAGATGTCGGTCTGCGCGCCCGCGGTCGAGAAGCCCGGCTGGAACAGCAGCTCGATCGCCTGCTCGGTCGTCAGCTCATCGGCCGGTCCGACGGCGAGGCCGCGCTCACGCGCCGCCGCGACGAGCTTCGCCGGATCGATCCCGCAGCCGTCGTCATGAACGCTGATGACGATCCCGCCGCCGGCTTGGCGTGCCGACACGGTGAGCTTCGCGACCGGTGGCTTGCCCGCAGCGGCACGATCGGCGCTGGATTCGATCCCGTGATCGATCGCGTTGCGCACGAGGTGCACGAGCGGATCGCCGAGCGCGTCGACGACGGTCCGGTCGAGCTCCGTGTCGGAGCCCGTGACGATGAGCTCGACCTTTTTCCCGAGCTTCCCGGCGACGTCGCGAACGAGCCGCGGAAGGCGCGCAAACACCGCCTCGACCTCGATCATACGCACCTTCATCACCATCGCCCGCAGCGCCTGCGAGGTGCGTTCGAGCTCCTGCATCGCCTGAGCGATGCCCGGTACCTCGGACTGCGCAACGAGCGAGGCCAGCTGTGTCCGATTGACCACGAGCTCGCCCATGTAGTGCATGAGCTGATCGAGTCGCTCGGCATCGACGCGCACGGTGCGCGAGCGGGCAACGCGCGGCAGCGCGACGGATCGCTCGCTGGCAGCAAGCTCGTGCTCTAGGCCCTCGCCTTCGTCAGCCTCGGGCTCGACAACGGCGGCCCCGGCGTCGGGCTGCCCGCCCTCCGAGAGCGGCCCAGCCTGCGGCGGTTCGGCTGAGGGGTCGGCGTGCGAAGCTGAGACATCGATCACGCCGTCCACCTCGGCCGCGGCAGCCGCAACCTGCTCCAGCGTCGTCCCTTCGGCGCATGCCACCTCGACCGTCGTGCCATCCCAGTCTTCGAGCTCGTCCTCGGTCGGCGACGAGTCGATCAGCAGGTTGCGCTCGCGCAGCCCGCTCAGGAGGATGTAGGCGAGCACGGCGCGCATCTGGGCGTCCTGACCGAACTCGATGCTGACCGTCAGCAGCCCATGATGGCGAGCCGCGAACTGCGGGCCGCTGACGTGCTCCGCGGGCGAGCCCGTGGCCACGGGTGCGCGCACAAGAGCCCGCAGGCGTGGGATCAGCGGCCCCGGTTCGATGCGCTCCTCGCCGTGGTGCTCGATCGCGTCGAGGGCAACGGACAGCTCGTCAACGCACTCGAGCACAACGTCGATCACCTCACGCTCGACGGCGCCCCGGCGCTGACGAATGAGCTCGAAGACCTCCTCCATCTCGTGCGTGAGCCGCGCCATGCCGTTGAATCCCATCGTCCCCGCCATACCCTTGACCGAGTGCACGACGCGGAAGATCTCGTCGACGCCGGCGGCGTCGTCGGGGTTCTTCTCGAGCGCGACGATGGCAACGTTGAGCTCCTGCAGGTGCTCACGGCACTCGGCGATGAACATCGGGAGGTACTCGTTCGGGTCCATCAGCAGCTCTTGCGGTAGATGAACGGGTAGACCGGCTCGAGCCCGTAGGAGCCGGCGTCGGTGATTCGCTCGGTCGAGCCGACCATCAGCCAGCCGCCCGCTCGCAGAGCGCCTGCCAGCTTGCGGTGCAGCTCCACGCGACTCCCCTCGATGAAGTAGATGACCATGTTGCGGCAGGTGATCAGGTCGTAGGCGCCAGGCGGCGGTGCGCACTCGAGCAGGTTCTCGACCTCGAACTCGGCGAGCGCGAGCAACTCGGGCACGGTCTGCCAGCCTTGTGGCGTGTGCCTGAACCACCGCTTCGCCGACTGCGGCGGCACAGCGCGCATGTCCGCGTCGGCGAAGCACCCGTGGCGCGCCCGCGCGATCATCCGGGCGTCGATATCGCTGCCGTGCACCTTCAGCTCGACGCGGGGAGCGACCTCGCGGCAGATCGCGGCGAGGGTGTAGACCTCCGCACCGTAGGAGCAGCCCGCGCTCCAGGCGCGGATTCGCCCCCGCCGCGCGAGGTCCGGTATCACGTTCTCGGCGAGCGCCTGCCACTGCAGCGGGTTGCGCCACAACTGCGACACGTTGATCGTCACGCGGTCGAGGAACTGATCGAGCTCGCCCGGGTCGGCCGCAAGCAGCGCTAGGTAATCGAGCAGGCTGGGCTTCCCGCGACGCTCGGCAAATGTACGGACCCGACGCTCCATTTGCCCGCGCTTGTAATGCGCAAGGTCGACGTTGCAGAGGCGCTGCACACCGGCACAGAACGACGGGTATTCGTCGTCCGGCCGGGGGCGGGTGAGGCTTGCCGCCTGTCTCATCTGCCAACCTCGGCCACGATCACCTCGGGCAATGCGCTGAGGTCGTACTCGCCGTCGGCCAGGCCGGCGTCAAGGACCGCTCGCGGCATGCCGTGGACGACGCAGCTCGACGCTGCTTCGACGATCACGCGCCCGCCGGCGTTGTGCACCTCGACGGCGCCGTCGAGGCCGTCGCTACCCATGCCGGTGAGGACCACGAGCAGCGTCCGCGCGCCCCACACTTTCACGACGTCGCGGATCGTGAGATCGGCCCGCGGTCGCAAGCCGCCAACGGGAGGCTCGTCGGTCAGCCTCACGACCCCGCCGGCGCTGACGCGCATGTGCTGCCCGCCGGGCGCGAGCAGTGCGTGCGCGGCGTCGAGCCGCTCGCGGTCATGAGCCTCGCCCACCTTCAGGGACGAGGCGCGATCGAGCCGGTCGGCAAGCGATGCGGTGAAGCCTTCGGGCATGTGTTGAACGATCAGGGTCCCGTCGCCGAGCGGCGACGGCAGCCTGGGCAGAAGCTCGGCGAGCGCACGCGGGCCGCCGGTCGAGCAGGTGATCACCACGACACGATGGCCGGCTTTCGCCGTGCCATCGCCGGCCGGTGGAGCCACTGGCCGGCGTCGTCGCAGCGCCGCCGGCGAGGCGGCGCGGCGAGCGCCTGCCCCCCGCGATGGGGCGTTGCGGCGCCGCGTCGCGCGTGCGAGCTGGACGCGATCGACGAGCTCGCGCGTGAAGGCGTCGAGCTCGCCGCTCGAGGTCGGCTTTGCGACGAGGTCGAAGGCGCCTTCGGCGAGCGCATCGACGGCACGCGCGCCCGCGGCAGCGGAGAAGGCTGAGACCACGACCACCGGGATCTGCAGCCGACGCGAGCGCAGCTCGCGCAGCACACCGACGCCGTCGCGCCCCGGCATGGCGAGGTCGAGCGAGAGCACGTCCGGCGCGAGTCGCTCACAGAGCGCGAGCGCCTCGTCACCGTCGGCCGCCTGACCGACGACCTCGATCCCGGCGTCGCGCAGCGCCGCGCTGAGGACGCTCCGCATCAGCGCCGAGTCGTCGGCGATGACGACGCGGGCTGCCGCGACGGTGGGCATGGGCTCAGACAGCGTCGGAGAGCGCAGCGTCGTCGAAGATGCTCGCGCTCTCGAGCAGAACGATCAGGCGCTCGCCGACCTTTGCGATTGCGTTCGCGCCGCGACTGCCCGCGACCCGCAAGGTCTCGATCTCACCCCCGTCGACTGTCAGCACCTCGGTGACGTCGTCAACGACGAGCCCAACGACGTGTTCGCCGGCTTCGACGACGATGATCTTCGCCGCTGGCGCCTCACCACGCGGGACGCCGAGACGCTTTGCGAGATCGCAGACCGGAATGATCTTGCCGCGGAGCGAGATCACACCGAGGATCCAGTCCGCATCGGAGGCGACGGTTCGCGGCGCGACGTAGCGGATGATCTCTTGCACCTCGCCGATCGCGACCGCGTACTCCTCCGAGCCGAGCCCGAAGACGACGAGCTGATGGGTCTGCTCGCTCGCGTTCATCGTCGCTCCTTCCCTGTGCGCGGAACGCTCCACAGCGGCGGGCAGGCGGTCAGGAGCCGGCGCGCGGCACCGCCGTGGAGCGCCTGGCCGATCCGCGCGCGACCCGCCCCGGCCGCGTGGGCGAGCACGACCGAGCTGCTCGCGACGCTCAGCGGGATCCGGCTGCGCTTGTACGACCGTATGACCTTCAAGTCGGCTGCCTCCTGATGGCGGCGGGGGACGACGCTCGCGGCGTTGTCCCTTAAGGCTTCATCGGCAGCCTGCAGCGAGGCTGTAGCCCCGCACGAGTCGCCGCGCCCTCAGATTGCTGATTCCGCGGCGCGGTGGTGTGCCGCCATCAGTAGGCGTGCAGCGCGGCCTGCTCCTGCGCGGTCGGGAAGGCCCACGTGGCGCGCACCCGGCGCTCGCTGCGAAACACGAAGCGCAGCTGCTGCGGCGGGCGCAGGCCGTCGGGGTGGTCAGGCCGAAAGGTGGTGCACGGCTCCCGCTCGGGTAGCGCGCAGAGCTGGTGGCGAGCGAAGAAGCAATCCTCACAGCTCGGTTTACGGGCAGCGCTACGGGCCACGACGACCTCTCGACTAGAACTGGACGACGACCGCGCGCATCAAACCAAGACCCGCACGCGAGCACAACCTGGCTTCCCGCAAATGCCGAGGAAAACGATTTTCGCCGCAGAAAATGCCTGCAAATCGCCCAATGTTGAATGATATGCCTGTAAGCTTACGCCGTACGCTGAAGCCCTACGGACGGTTGCCGGCCGTGCCGAGCGCGAACGCGCCGGGCTCCAACCGGCGCACGATTCCTCGCAACCGCCAGGATCGCGAAAAGAACCACCTATACTGTTTTTCGTGTAGCTGGTAAGCGTGCGCTCATGCGCAACGGGGGTAGTCACGAAAGGTTGATTTACGTTGAGTGATTTTCTGGAAACAAAGCGCAAGGAGATCGCCGCGAGGTTGCGGGAGCTGGAGCCGCAGGTAGAGGAGTACCGTCAGTTGGAGGCCGCGGCAGCGGCGCTCGCCGGCCTGCCCCGCGCCGGGCGCACCAGCACAACGCGTGGTCGTGGTCGTGCGCGCCGGGCGCCCGCCGCCGCGCCGCGGCGCCGTGGACGGCCGCGCGGCAGTGGCACGCGTGCGCTGCAGGCGCTCGAGCTGGTCAAGGCGCGACCCGGCATCACCACTGGCGAAGTCGCAGCAGCGATGGGGATCAAGCAGAACTACCTCTACCGAGTGCTGCCCGCACTCGAGCGCGACAGCAAGATCGCCAAGCGGGGTCGCGGCTGGTTCCCCAGCTAAGCAGAGCGTTTCGACGGAAAGGCCATCCCGTAGCCCGGGATCGGGCTGGTGGGGCGCGCCGGCCGGCGCGCCCCACCAGCCCGCCTCAGCCGAGCAGTGAAAGACCCTCCACGGCGGCGCGCTCCTCGCGCAGCTCGGTGATCGAGGTGTCGATCCGCGCGCGCGAGAAGTCGTCGATCTCGAGGCCCTGCACGATTTCGTAGGCGCCTGCGGCGCAGGTCACAGGGAAGCCGCTGATGATTCCCTCAGCGATGCCGTAGGACCCGTCAGCGGGGACCGCCATCGACACCCAGTCGCCGGGCGGCGTTCCGAGCAACCAATCGCGCACGTGATCGATGGCAGCGCTCGCGGCGGATGCAGCACTCGAGGCACCGCGCGCCTCGATGATCGCGGCGCCACGCTTCTGCACGGTCGGGATGAAGTCAGCTTCAAGCCACGCCCTGTCGGACACCACATCCGGCGCCCGCCGACCGTCGATCTTCGCGTTCATGATGTCGGGATACTGCGTCGCCGAGTGGTTGCCCCACACTGTCATGTTCGTGACTGCACCAACGCCGACGCCGGCCTTCGCGGCGAGCTGGCCCTTCGCGCGATTGTGATCGAGGCGCATCATCGCGCTGAAGCGCTCAGGTGGCACGTCCGGCGCGTGTGACATCGCGATCAGCGCATTCGTGTTCGCCGGGTTGCCGACAACGAGTATGTGAACGTCACTGCCAGCGTGGCGGTTGATCGCCTGACCCTGCGGCTTGAAGATGCCGCCGTTAGCTTCGAGCAGGTCGCTGCGCTCCATACCAGGACCGCGCGGTCGCGCGCCCACCAGCAGCGCGATGTTCACGCCGTCGAAGGCCGTGTTCGGATCGTCAGTGATGTCGACGCTCGAAAGCAGCGGAAAGGCACAATCGTTCAGCTCCATCGCGGTGCCCTCAGCCGCTTTCAGCGCCGGGGCGATCTCGAGCAGACGCAGTGCGACGGGAGTGTCACCTCCCAGCATCGCGCCGCTCGCAATTCGGAACAGGATCGAGTAGCCGATCTGACCGGCGGCGCCGGTTACGGCCACCTTCACGGGGGTGTTGCTCATCAGGCGTTCAGCTCCTCAATGACTGCGTCGGCAAACTCGGAGGTACCGACTGCAGTCGGGTCGTTACGGTCTTCCTTTAGGTCAAATGTGACCCTCTCCCCTTTGCGAATCACCTCCGCGATGGCGTGCTCGAGCCTTGCCGCGGCGTCGTCCTCGCCCAGATAGCGCAGCATGTATACACCGGAGAGCATCAGCGCGGTCGGGTTGACCTTGTCAAGTCCGGCGTACTTAGGCGCTGACCCGTGGGTCGCCTCGAACACTGCCGCCTCCTCGCCGATGTTGGCGCCGCCCGCCAAGCCGAGGCCGCCGATCATCCCCGCGCCGAGGTCCGAGACGACGTCCCCATACAGGTTGGGCAGCACGAGGACGTCGTAGTCCTGCGGCCATTGCATCAGCTGATTGGCGAGGTTGTCGATGATGATGTCGCCAAACTCGACCTCCGGGTGACGCGACGCCACTTTGCGCGCGACCTCCAGAAACAGCCCGTCGGTGAATTTCATGATGTTCGCCTTGTGGACCGCGGTCACACGCCGACGACGGTTGCGCTTCGCGTAGGCGAACGCCGCCTCGACGATCCGCTCGCTGCCAAAGCGTGAGATCGGCTTGATCGAAATTCCCGAGTCGGAGCGCACGCCAGCGCCGAGCTCTCCGATCAGCGCGATCATCCTTGCCGCCTGTGGGGTGCCCTCCTGGTATTCGATCCCGGTGTACACGTCCTCGGTGTTCTCACGGACGATCACGATGTCGAGGCCGGGAAAGCGCGTGCGCACTCCCTCGTACGCCTTGCAGGGGCGCAAACACGTGTAGAGGTCGAGCTCCTTGCGCAGAGCGACGTTGACCGAGCGAAAGCCCGACCCGACGGGCGTCGTCGTCGGCCCCTTGATGCCGACGCGCGTGCGCCGCAGCGAATCGAGCGTTGCCGGCGGCAGCGGATTGCCGTGACGGGAGAACTCGTCGAGGCCCGCCTGCTGGACGTCCCACACGAACTGCACCTCGGTGGCCTCCAGGGCGCGCCGGGCTGCTTGCATCAGCTCCGGGCCCGTCCCGTCCCCCGGAATAAACGTCACCTCATGCGCCAAGCCGCCGTCCTTTGCGTCGAGGACACGGCGCGCGATGCTATCGCGAGCGTCCACGCACCGGCGCGAGTGCCGCGGACAGCCGTACGATTAAGTCGTGAATCGCAGCAACATCCAGCTTGCCCGCGTCTTCGGCATCAGGATCGGCGTCGAGTGGAGCTGGTTCGTCGTCCTCTTCGTCGTGATCTTCGTCCTGCGCGATTACTTCGCTCAGGTGCTACCGAACGGGTCCCAGGCGTTCACCGTCGCGGTGCTCGGCACGCTCGCATTCTTCGCCTCGCTCGTCGCACACGAGCTCGGCCACGCCGTCGTCGCGCGGCGGCTCGGCCTGCAGATCGACGGCATCGACCTCTGGCTGCTCGGCGGCTTCACGCGGACCCGCGGCGAGATCACGACTCCCGGCGCTGAGCTGCGGCTCGCCGCGGCAGGACCGGCTGTCACGGCGCTGATCACGGTCGCGTGCACCGGCGCTGGCGTCGCGTTCGGGAGCTTCAAGCATCTCGTCGACGTCGCACTCTTCGATTCGAACCTCCACGTGACGGCGCCGCTCGCGCTCTTCTCGTGGCTCGCGCTGATCAACCTCTTCCTGCTCGTCTTCAACCTGCTGCCAGCTTTCCCGCTCGATGGCGGGCGGATCGCGCAAGCGATCGCCTGGCAGCTCACGGGGGATCGCAATCGCGCGACGCGGGCTTGCGCGCGCATCGGCCAATTCTTCGGCTGGATGCTGATCGCGATCGCGCTGTTGCTGGCCGCCCGCGTGTCGCTGCTCGATGGCGTGTGGCTCGCGCTGATCGGCTTCTACCTGGAGCAGACGGCCCGTCGAGCACTACTCCAAACGCGGATCGCCGACCGCCTGCGCGACGTTCGCGTCGCCGACATCATGGACACCCATCCGTTGACGATCCCGGGCGCGACGACATTGCTCGACGTCGAGGAGACCTTCTTCCTGCACCAGCGCTGGCCCTGGTTCGCGGTCGTTGACGAGTCGGGGCACTACCTCGGGCTGCTGCGACGCGAGCGTGTCGCGCAGGAGCTGGCGGGCGGGCGTCCGGCGCTGACAGCCGCCGAGGCCTCCGACGATGCGCCGCCGTGGCGGATCGACTCTTCGGCGACGCTCGAGACGCTGCTCAGCTCGGAGGGCCTGCGTGCGCTCGGCGCCGTGATCGCCGTCGACTCCGACGGGGTACTGAAGGGTGTCGTGACGCTGCAGGCGATCCGCGCCGCGCTCGGAGCGCCGGCCGGCGTATAGAGTCCCGGTCCCAGACAGCGCGAGCCATGCCTGAATACGACGTCCTGATCATAGGCGCCGGCCTTGCCGGCCAGCGCGCAGCACTCGCCGCCGCCCAGAGCGGCGTTTCCGTCGCCGTCGTGAGCAAGGTCCATCCGGTGCGCTCGCACTCGGTCGCGGCAGCCGGAGGGATCAACGCCGCGATCAGCGTCTCCGACGACTGGCGCTCGCATGCCTACGACACGGTCAAGGGCTCCGACTACCTGGGCGATCAGGACGCGATCGAGGCGATGTGCCGTGAGGCGCCCGGCGAGGTGATGCACCTCGAACACCTGGGCGTCACCTTCCACCGCAACGAGCAGGGCGAGCTCGATCTACGCGCGTTCGGCGGCGCCTCGATCAACCGCACGGCCTATGTGGCGGACATCACGGGACAGGCGATCCTGCACGTTCTCTACGAACAGCTGCTGAAGTACTCGGGGGCGATCGAGCGCTATGAGGAGTGGTTCGTGACCTCGCTGATCCGCGGCGAGGACGGCGGCTGCACCGGAGTCGTCGCACGCAACGTCCGCAACGGGCAGATGGAGACATTCGCCGCCAAGAGCGTGATCCTCGCGTCGGGCGGTGCCGGTCAGTGCTTCAAGCCGACGACGAACGCATTGATCTGCACCGCCGACGGGATGGCCCAGGCGCTGCACGCCGGCGCGCCGCTGATGGACATGGAGATGATCCAGTACCACCCCACGACGCTGCTCGAGAACGGGTTCCTGATCACCGAGGGAGCGCGCGGCGAGGGCGCCCACCTGCTCAACAGCCAGGGCGAGCGCTTCATGGCCCAATCAGCGCCCAACAAGATGGAGCTCGCATCACGCGACGTCGTCTCGCGCGCTGAGCAGACCGAGATCAACGAGGGCCGGGGCGTGGGGCCGGACGGTGCGGGCGTCTACCTTGACATCACCGTCGTCCCGCGCAAGCGGACGCTCGAGGCGCTGCGCGAGATCGTCAACATCGGCCGCGACTACGCCGGCGTTGACATCACCCGCGACCCGATCATCGTCCGCCCCGGCCAGCACTACATCATGGGCGGCGTGCGGACCGACATCCACGGCCGTACACCGATCGATGGGCTCTACGCGGCGGGCGAGGTCGCGTGCGTCTCGGTCCACGGCGGCAACCGCCTTGGCGCGAACTCGCTGCTCGACACGCTGATCTTCGGGCACCGCGCCGGCGAGCACGCGGCCGAGCGCGCCCGCTCGACGCCGATGCCATCCGTCTCGGATGCCCAGCTGCGTGCCGACGCCCAGATGATCGAGCAGATCCTCGCCCGCCCGCGCAAGGGCCGGCGGGTCTCGGAGCTGAAGGACGAGCTCGGCGAGACGATGAACCGCCACTGCGCCGTGTTCCGTGACGCGACCGGGCTCCAATCCGCATACGACACGGTAAAGCGACTGCAGGAGGAGGCGGCGAGCGCCTACATCGACGACCAGGGCACGGTCTTCAACCAGGATGTGCTCGGCGCGATCGAGCTCCGCTACATGCTCGACGCGGCGGAGGCGATCGTCCTCTCGGCGATCGAGCGCAAGGAGTCGCGCGGCGCCCAGTTCCGCACCGACTTCCCGGCACGCAACGACGCCGAGTGGCTCAAGCACATCAACGTCAGGTTGGGGGCAGACGGCGAGAAGCAGCTCTCTTACTCGCCGGTGACGATCACCCAGTGGCAGCCCGAAGAGAGGAAGTACTAGTGGCCAAGTACACCCTGCGCCTGCGCCGTTACGACCCGGAATCGGGCGAGCCGCCCTACTGGGACGAGCACAAAGTCGATCTCGACCCGCACCGATCGGTGCTCGACGGGATCCTCCAGGCGAGGGGCCTCCAGGACGGCACGATCGGCATCCGCTGCTCGTGCCGTCAGGGGATCTGCGGCTCGTGCGGCGTGCGCATCAACGGCAAGCCCGGCCTCGCCTGCAACACGCACCTCCAGTCGATGACGAACGGTGACGGCAACGTGATCGTCGTCGAGCCGCTGGGCAACATGCCGGTGATAAAGGACCTGATCGTCGACATGGACGCCGTCCACTGGAAGAAGATCCAGTCGGTCACGCCATGGCTGTTGGGCCACGAGCCGGTACCCGAGCGCGAGTACCTCGTCCCGCGCGAGGCGATGGTCGACGTGACGCAGTCGATGGCCTGCATCCAGTGCGGCGCCTGCGTCTCCGACTGCCTGGCAATGGAGGTCGACCCCGAGTTCACCGGTCCGGCCGCACTCGCTAAGACCTACCGCTTCGTCGGCGACCCGCGCGACGCGGAGCACTTCGAGCGCCTGCGCTATGTCGCCGAGGATCCGCATGGGATGTACACGTGCACGCACTGCTTCAAGTGCGTCGAAGCCTGCCCCAAGGACGTCAACCCGATGGGACAGATCATGCGACTGCGGCGGATCGCCGGCGCCGACTACGACATCGACGATCGCAACAACGGATACCGCCACGAGCACGCGTTCGTCAAGAACATCCGCCGCAACGGTCTGCTGCACGAAGCCGACCTGCTGCCCGACTCCTACGGCGGGAAGTTTCACCCGCGCGCCGTGCCGGAGCTGCTGTCCTCGCTGCCCGTGATCCTTAAGGGCCTGCTGCGACGCAAGATCACGCCGGCGAAGGCGCTGCTTCACCCGCACAAGGCACCGCCGGACGTGCGCGCGATCTTCGATCGCATCGACGGCGAGGCGGCGCGTTACGAGCTGAACCTGTATGTCACCGGGACCGACGAGGAGAGCCCCCCGACGCGGGGGGCAGGCGAGCCGGCCGCCGCCAGGGAAGGAGCCGAGCGATGAAGGTCGCCTACTGGCCGGGCTGCGTGAGCCGCGGCTTCACTCCCGAGCTGCACGGGGCGCTGGCGCAGGTTGCGCCGCTGCTCGACATCGAGCTGATCGAGCTTGACCGCGCGAGCTGCTGCGGCGCTGGCGTGATCGCCGAGCACAGCCAGGAGCTCGCGGACACGCTCAACGCGCGCACCTTCGCGCTCGCGCAGCAGACCGACGGCGAGCTGATGATGAACATCTGCTCGACCTGCCAGGGCGCCCAGAGCGAGTGCCAGGAGCGGCTCGACGCGAATGCCGCCTACCGCGATCGGGTCAACGCCACGCTCGCCGGCAGCGGCTTGCGCTACGAGCAGGGCATCGTCAACAAGAACTTCCTCTGGGTCCTCGTTGAGGAGATCGGCCTGAAGAAGCTGCGCTCGCTCGTCAAGCGCCCGCTCGAGAACCTGCGCGTCGGCCCCTTCTACGGCTGCTACATCATCCGCCCTGCCAATCGCGTCGGGATCGACGGGGAGCATCCGCGCGATCGCTACCTCGAGCAGGTGATCGATGCGCTCGGTGGCACGGTGATCGACTACGCCGGCTCGCACAAGTGCTGCGGCTTCCCGATCATCACGATGAACAAGACTGCCTCGCTGACGCAGGCCGGCCGCCACGTCGGCGACGCGATCGACGCCGACGCCGACTGCCTCGTCACGCCGTGCCCGCTGTGCCATCTCAACCTCGATCTGCAGCAGCCGCTCGCCGAGGGTGTCGTCGGCCGCGAGCTCGGCCTGCCTGTGCTGCACCTCCCCCAGCTCGTCGGGCTGGCGCTCGGCCTCTCGCCGAAGCAGCTCGGCATGAGCCGTCACATCGTCAAGCCGCGCGCGGTGATCGACTGGTCGGAGAGCGTTGTGGCAGCGGCTGCGGCGGCCGCCTAACGAGTCGGAGTTGCGCGAGCGTCGCGGCTGGCTCAGATCCCGGCAAGCAAGGCGAGCGCCTCGTTGAACGTCGGGCTCGGGCGCATGACCGCGGCGACGCGCTCGGGATCCGGGCGGTAGTAGCCGCCGATGTCGGCCGGGCTGCCCTGGACGGCGGCGAGCTCGGCGACGATCGTCGGCTCATCGGCTGCCAAACGCCGCGCCAGTGGCGTAAAGCGCGCCGCGAGCTCGGGATCGTCGGTCTGCCTGGCAAGCTCGTCTGCCCAGTAGAGCGCGAGGTAGAAGTGGCTGCCGCGGTTGTCGAGCGTGCCGAGCTTGCGGCCCGGGCTGCGGTTCTCCTCGAGCACGCGGCCGGTCGCGCGGTCGAGCGTGTCCGCGAGGATCTGGGCCTTGGCGTTGCCCGTGTGCTTGGCGTAGAGCTCGAGCGCGGGGGCGAGCGCGAGGAACTCGCCGAGCGAGTCCCAGCGCAGGTAGTTCTCGGCGAGGAGTTGCTGGACGTGCTTGGGTGCCGAGCCACCGGCGCCCGTCTCGAAGAGGCCGCCGCCCGCCATCAGCGGGACGATCGAGAGCATCTTCGCGCTCGTGCCGAGCTCGAGGATTGGGAAGAGGTCCGTCAGGTAGTCGCGCAGCACGTTCCCGGTAACGCTGATCGTGTCCTCTCCGCGGCGGGCGCGCGCGAGCGTAAAGCGCGTCGCCTCACCGACGTCGAGGATCTCGATCTCGAGGCCCTCGGTGTCGAGCCGGGCGAGTGCGGAGCGAACCTTGCGCAGCAGCTCGGCGTCGTGCGGGCGCGTCTCGTCGAGCCAGAACACGGCCGGCGCGCCAGTAGCGCGGGCGCGCTCGACAGCGAGGCGCACCCAGTCCTGGATCGCCGCGTCCTTGCACTGGCACAGGCGCCAGATGTCGCCCGCCTCGACGGCGTGCTCCAGCAG
>Ga0187771_10001331_pt1 | contig 16352 bp, 16 predicted proteins | sample 0116_SJ02_MP15_1_FD_133139 | JGI IMG/M metagenome (GOLD analysis project Ga0187771, IMG submission 133139) | Tropical peat soil microbial communities from peatlands in Department of Meta, Colombia - 0116_SJ02_MP15_10_MG | ecosystem: Environmental > Terrestrial > Soil > Wetlands > Peat | place...
GCGCGCCCTGGTCGCGGATCGCGCCGAGATGCTCGTTGATGCGAAACACGATCAGGATGAATTCGGTCGCGATGCGGGCGAAGACGATGGCGACCGCGCTGCCCACCAGGGTCGAGAGGATCTGCAGGAGGCCCAGAAACGGGCTGATCGCCATCGACGCCAAGCCCGCGAAAACGCCCATCAGCCCGAACAGCGCGATCAGCACGAGGACGAAGCTGTAGAACGCCTTGATGATCGTCGGCGTGATGAACCGGTCCCACTGAAACAGATCCTGAAAATCAAACATCGGCGATCTCTCTGCAAATCACGACGTCGGGGCGTCGAAGGTGCAATGCGCGGGGCTTAGCCCCGAACCGCGCGGCCGGCAAGGCAGGCTTGCGCGTCCGACGGCGCGCTTGAGATTGACGGCAATAACGGCCACAATCGGGCCGTTCGACGATTGTTGCGCCATGATCCTCTGCTTTGAAGACTTCCAGCCCGGCCACTTCGGCACCTTCGGACCTCGCCACGTCACGCGCGAGGAAATCATCGCCTTCGCCGCGGAATACGATCCGCAGCCGATGCATCTGGACGAGGACGCGGCGCGGCAAACGCTGCTCAAGGGCCTCGCGGGGTCCGGCTGGCATCTGTGCGCGCTGATGATGCGGATGCTGTGCGACGGCTTCCTCCTGCGCACCGCCTCGATGGGCGCTCCCGGCATCGAGGAGCTGAACTGGCTGGCGCCGCTGCGGCCCGGCGACGACCTCACGCTCGACGTGCACGTGGTGGACAAGCGGGAGCTGCGCAGCCGCCCGGACATCGGCGTCGTCAATATGCGGGTGGAAATCCGCAACGCATCGGGGCAGAAGCTGCTCGAGGCGAAATGGCCGGCCATGTTCGGCCGCCGTCGCGCCTCGATCGTGGAGTGAGATCGGGCGATGCCGTATTTCGAGGACCTCAAGGTCGGCCACCGCGACGAGCTCGGTTCGTTCACCTTCACTGCCGAGCTGATCAAGCAGTTCGCGAGGCAGTTCGATCCGCAGCGCTTCCATCTCGACGAGGACGAGGGGCGCAAGTCGCTGTTCGGCGGCCTTGCGGCCTCGGGCTGGCACGTCGGATCGGTGGGGATGAAGTTGCTCGTCGCGAGCCGTCGCCGCGCGGCCGAGGCGACGCTCGCCGGCGGCGTCGCCGACCCGCCGTGGGGGCCGTCGCCGGGCTTCCGCGATCTCAGGTGGATCAAGCCGGTGCTGGCCGGCGACACGCTGACCTATGTGTCGGAGATCATTTCGCTGCGCGAATCGGCCTCCAAGCCCGAATGGGGGATCCTGCAGGGGCGGACCTCGGCCACCAACCAGCGCGGCGAACTGGCCTATACGTTTACCGGTATCGCCTTCGTTCCGCGCCGGACCTAGCTCCGCACCGCAAGCCGATTCGCGCCAACACTTCGTTAACGATTTGACGCGACTGTCCTGCTTTGGGGAAGCCTTCCATCGTCTCGGCGCCATGAACCTGTTGCGGCGATCGCCCGACAGATCGCGCATGTTACGCACGACACGGATTTGACTGGGGAACACCATGGCGGATCGCGCCGGATTGAAAATCGTCGGTTTCATCTTTGCGACCGTGACGCTGGCGGTCATGCTCACCTCGGTGCAGGTGGTGAAGAGCCAGGCCGACGGCGGCAGCGGCATCGAGGCCACCGCCAGCGTCTCGCGCTGAGCCTTGCGATCGGCCGTCGGCCGCGGCCCGAACGAGTCGGGGCCTGTAGGGTGGCCCGCGTCACGGATCAGGTCGGCCACATCGCGCGCAGCCAACCGACCGCCAGGACGAGGCCTGCGATCGCAAGGATTGCGGCCAGACGACCGATGATCCTCGTGATCTTGCCGGTCCGAGGAGACGGTCGCGGCGCCGCGATCGGATCGGAACTGTTGGGCCGGATGATTTTCAAGAGAGGCGCCCCTGTCGCCGCCGTTACCAAGCTTGGTCGGGGCGCGGGCGCCGTCGGTTCAACACGAAAAAGATCTCCGGCCGGCCGTCACACCGTGGTTCGGAGCGACGGGGCCGGAAAGATCAGGTGCCCTGCCGCCGGGGGCGGCGGGGCATCGCAGGCGATGGCCGTCAGCGCAGCGTATCCGCGGTGCGCTTCCACTGCGAGACGTTCTCGGCGATCATGCGCGTCGATTTCATCGCGGCCTGACTCAGCTGGGCGTATCCCGCGATCTCGCGCTGGACACGCTGGCCCTCGCTGTGCAGCAGATCGCGCAGCGCCTCGAGTTCGGAAATCAGGTTTTCGATCTCCGTCAAGGACGTGCCTGCGACGCGCTGGATCAACGAATTGACGCTGCTGACGGTGGCCTCGGCCGAACTGTCGAGCGGCGGCGCGTCGCCGCTCGCCGCGAAGCTCACGCCCGGCCGCCGCAGATAGGCGACATCGTTGCGGACGAAGTCGCGGATCCCTGCCTCGACTTCGGTGACGGCAGCGAGGCTGGCATCCTCATCCGGTGTTTCGGTCTTCTCTGATCGAATGACATTCATCGGCTGTTCCCTGTTTCGCATGACGCGAGCGCGGATGTCCCCCGCACGACGAAAGTAACGGGCGCATGAGTCCAGCCGAATTTGACCGCAACGGGGCCAATCTGCGGCGCGCGGCCGGCAATCGTTCGGTATCAATCGGAACTGGCAGGTCGCAGCGGGGCCGGTCGGCCGCCTTCACCAGGTCTTTCTGAAGCCGGCGGTCAGGCTTTTGTTAAGCATGCCGGTGGCCGATTCGCTGATGGTGCCGTTGACGCTGACCCCGCCAAGCAGCGACTGTTCGGCGCCTACCGACTTGAGCCAGCGGTCTTCCGCCGGCGACAACGACTGCCCGGCGAGCAGGCTGGTGCCGGTCTGCGAGAACTGCAGCTTGGCCGATTGATCCGCGCCGTAGCTATACTGGGGCCTTCCGGCGCTCAACCAAGCGGGCAGGGCCGACTGGTCGGTGATGCTGTAACCGCCCTGCAGCATCAGCGTCGTCGCGCCGAGGGGGATCGACTTGCTGATCGAGGTCCCGAGCTTGCCCTGGTCCTGGGCCGGATCGAGCCGGGCTTCGACCGCCGTCTTGTCCCACACCTGACCCAACCCCGGTGCGGTTGCCGCTGCCCACGCCGTTCCCGAGGATTGCGACAGATGGCCGTCGGTTGCGAGTTTCTCGGGCAGCGGGGTCGGTAGCTGCCCCTGGCCGGCGACGTTGAAGTCGGCGCCGACGCGCGTGTCCCAGAAGGGAAGCACCGGCTGCTTGACGGCAAGCGCGGAAAATCCATTCGGCTTGTCGGATTGCGACCATGCCGTCCCTAATTCCGGCCTGTTCAGCTGGGCTGCGCCCGTCGCGCGACGCGGCGTCGGCTTGGCAAGGTCCGGCGTGGTGGCGAGCGGGCTCCAGTCGATGCCCGACAGATCAGGCACTGCTGCCTTGTCCGTAGGCTTGGCGTCGCCGGCCTCCGCGTCGTCGGCGGGCTCTGCCGGCTGTTTCGGAACCACGAATGCCCAAGGATCCGGGGATGGGTCGGCACTTGGATCGACGGCAAAGGCCGCGCCGGGCACAAGCAACATCATCCAGGCGCCGCCCGTCGCCAGCGCAAGGCTGCCGAGTGTTTGCCGCGGTGTCCGGACATCCATGAGACAAACACCCGATGCTGTCGACGCTTCGTGCAATGCTCGCAGTTTATCTCAGTGTACTTTGCGATTGTGACGCAGCCACGTGCAAATTGGCGCACCTTCACCTCGCACGGGAATTTGACACGTGGAGCTGACACAAGGGGGCTGACAGATGGAGCTGACACGTGGGGCGTTCGGGACGTCCCACCTGGACGGCCCTCAGCGCGGACCGTTGGGATACGCCAGAGCGTTTGTTTAAGGCTAGACGGCGGCAGGCAGGTGGATCGGCTGTCCCAAGGCTTGCTCGACGAGATCGAAGGTGTCGAGCAGCACCCGCAGGCACGACAGCCGGCCACGCTTGAACTGCGCGAATTGCGCCGCGCGCACGCTGATCGGCTTGTCGGACCTCGTCGACGTCAGCGAGTAGCGAACCAGCGACGCGGCCTGGTTGTCGCCCAGCATCACGGCCTCGCGGTCGAGGCGGCGAACGCGGATGTGCTCGGCAATCTGTCGGCAGACGTCGATGACGGCGCGCTTGCCGCGTCGGGCGCCGAGAAAGGGGAACATGTCGATCGGGCCGTAGATCGCCCAATCCACGTCGTCGTCGAGCACAGAGTCGAGGAGCTCCATCTCGCCGTCGTTGATGGCAGCGTGCAAAGCACGAGACACGCGCCAGAGACCATGCTCTGTCATGACAAAAGATCCAGCTGTGGCGTGCAAGGGGGCAGCGGTCGCAACACGTCGAGCGCTGAACCGGCGCTAGAACGCGACGCTGTAAGCTAATTGGCCCCGATATAGGGGAGGTGCCGCCCTTTACCAGTGCAATTATTGCATTGCACAAATGCTGCGAAATGCCACCGCTGGGTGCATGTGGTTCTGGATCCAGCCTTATGGCGGTGGGGTACGGGTCGGCGCCGGCTCCCGGCCGGCGATCATGCCGAGGCCGACCGCCCCGATGAGACCGCCGATCGCCGATCCGATCGGCATGAAGCTGAAGAACACCAGCATGCCGCTGTAGCCTTCGAAGTCGCTGGTGTGAAACACCGTGATCCAGGCAAGCCCGGCGCCGACGCCGATGACCGCCCCGGCCAGGAGGCCGAGAAGCAGTCCGATCAGGACGAGCAACGCAATCTTCATGGTTCCCCCAGTGCGCGCGAGGCCAGCGTCTACGCCTCGTCGTACGTCGTCGGAGATGCCGGTTGCGTTCAAGCCCCCACCGTCATCGCTGCATGGCCTCCCTGACGCTGGCGGAGAGCGGCTCGCTCAGGTCGCGGCCGAGCAACTGCTGCATCAGATCGAGCGAATCCAGGAAATGGTGATGCTCGCGGATCCGTCCGCCGCTCAGGACGAAAAAGTCGGCGAGCGTGAGATGGATGACGCGGCCATCGTTGCGCTTGGTGAGGCTCGCCTGCGAAATCGTCGCGGCGCGCAGGCCTTCCACCGCGATGAACTGCAGCTTGTAGCGGCGCTCCGAATATCGCTCCTGCTGAATGCGGATCGCTTCGGCGATCCAGCTCTTGCCCTGCTTGAGACCGTGATGCGGGAAGATCTCGACCGGGGAATGCGCCAGCGACGTGAAGGTGTCGTCGCAGCAGGATTCGACGCGCGCCGCGTCCCCGGCGTAGAAGCCATCGATAAAGGCCAGTACGCACTCTCGCGCGGAACGAACCACCATGTATCTCTCGTGCCCGAGGAGATCACTTCAGCCCAAAGACCCAAAGAATTGTGTTCAACATATCAAATCGGCGGTTCCCGCGCCACGCAATTTGACTGCGGGATTGTGGAAACGGCGTGCTGCACCGCGTAACCGTGGCGCGTGCCGTGCGCTTCAGGCGGCGACGCATCGGGCGCGAAACCGCGTCAGCGCTTCTTCCAGCGCCCGCGATGACCCGGTGCGCCGCCCGACGAACGCGGCGCCGCACCGGGCCGATAGGGACGCGACTCCGGCCCCGGTCCCATCTCGTCGAGATCGGGCTTGCGCGCCCGGGTGCGGGGCGGCAGGTTGGCGGCGTCGCCATACTTGCGCGCGCCGGCATAGGCGCCGGCCTTGCCGGCCACCACCTTCTGCTTGGCGGTGGGATCGTCGACCACCGCGAGCTCGGTGGCGCGCAGCCGCTTGACCTCGTCGCGCAGCCGCGCCGCCTCCTCGAAATTGAGGTCCGCGGCCGCCTCCCGCATCCTGGTCTCGAGATCGGCCAGCACCGCCTCGAAATTGTGGCCGATGCTGACGACGTCCTCGGCAAGCCCGCCGGCGCCGATCTCCACCAGCACGTGGTCGCGCTCGTAGACGCTGTTGATGATGTCGCCGATCGATTTCTTGACGCTCTCCGGCGTGATGCCGTTGGCTGCGTTGTAGGCGACCTGCTTCTCGCGGCGGCGGTCGGTCTCGGCGATGGCGCGCTCCATCGATCCGGTGACGTGGTCGGCGTAGAGGATGACCTTGCCGTCGACGTTGCGCGCGGCGCGGCCGATGGTCTGGATCAGCGAGGTCTCGCTCCGCAGGAAGCCTTCCTTGTCGGCGTCGAGGATCGCCACCAGCGCGCATTCGGGGATGTCGAGGCCCTCGCGCAAGAGGTTGATGCCGACCAGCGCGTCGAAGGCGCCGAGGCGCAGATCGCGGATGATCTCGATGCGCTCGATGGTGTCGATGTCGGAATGCATGTAGCGCACGCGAATGCCCTGCTCGTGCAGGTATTCGGTGAGATCCTCCGCCATGCGCTTGGTCAGCACCGTGACCAGGCTGCGATAGCCGGCCGCGGCGGTTGAGCGCACCTCGCCGACCAGGTCGTCGACCTGGGTACGGGCGGGGCGGATATGGACCGGCGGGTCGGTGAGGCCGGTCGGCCGGATCACCTGCTCGACGAACACGCCGCCGCTCTCGTTGAGCTCCCATCCCCCCGGCGTCGCCGACACCGCGACCGATTGCGGACGCATGGCGTCCCATTCCTCGAAGCGCAGCGGCCGATTGTCCATGCAGGACGGCAGGCGGAAGCCGTATTCGGCGAGCGTCGCCTTGCGGCGGAAGTCGCCTCGGAACATGGCGCCGATCTGCGGCACGGTGACGTGGCTCTCGTCCATGAACACCAGCGCATTGTCGGGCACGTATTCGAACAGCGTCGGCGGCGGCTCCCCTGGCCTGCGGCCGGTGAGATAGCGCGAGTAGTTCTCGATGCCGGCGCAGCTGCCCGTGGCTTCCATCATTTCGAGGTCGAAGGTGGTGCGCTGCTCCAGCCGCTGCGCCTCGAGCAGCCTCCCTTGCGCGTTGAGCTCGTCGAGCCGCAGCTTGAGCTCGGACTTGATGCCCTTGATGGCCTGGATCAGCGTCGGGCGCGGGGTGACGTAGTGCGAGTTCGAATAGACCTTGATGAATTCGAGCTCGTCGGTCTTGTGGCCGGCGAGCGGATCGAACTCCTCGATCGAGTCGGCGACGTCGCCGAACAGGTTGACGCGCCAGGCGCGATCCTCGTAGTGCGCGGGAAAGATGTCGATGGTGTCGCCGCGGACGCGGAAGGTGCCGCGGGTGAAGTCGGCGCTGGTGCGCCTGTACTGCAGGGCCACCAGGTCCGCGATCAGCTGGCGTTGGTCGACCCGCTCGCCCTTCTTCAGGCTGAAGGTCATCGCGGTATAGGTCTCGACCGAGCCGATACCGTAGATGCACGACACCGAGGCCACGATGATGACGTCGTCGCGCTCGAGCAGCGCGCGGGTCGCAGAGTGGCGCATGCGGTCGATCTGCTCGTTGATCGAGGAATCCTTCTCGATGTAGGTGTCGGTGCGCGGGACGTAGGCTTCGGGCTGGTAGTAGTCGTAGTACGAGACGAAATACTCGACGGCGTTGTCGGGAAAGAAGCTCTTGAACTCGCCGTAGAGCTGCGCCGCCAGCGTCTTGTTCGGCGCCAGGATGATGGCGGGGCGTTGCGTCGCCTCGATCACCTTGGCCATGGTGTAGGTCTTGCCGGAGCCGGTGACGCCGAGCAGCACCTGGGTGCGGTCATGTCGCTCGACGCCCTCGACCAGTTCCCAGATCGCCTGCGGCTGGTCGCCCCTGGGCTCGAACGCGGACTTGATCTCGAAGCGCACGCCGCCTTCGGACTTCTCCGGCCGCGGCGGCCGGTGCGGAGTCCACACCCGGTCGCCGCCGTCTGCCCGGCGGAATTCCGGACGGCCGTCGCGGATCAGGGTTTCCAGCGCCGCGGCGGTCGCGGCGACGCCGAGGGCCTCCGCCTTGTTGCGCGCCGGGCGCGCCAGCGTGTCGTCGTCGTCGACGTCGAGTCCGAGTTGCCGGGCGAGTTCCGGATCGAGCGTCGGGACCGTCGCCGAGGTGCCGTAGTTGGCCTGCGGCGCTTCGTCGAGACCTTGCGGGGATTCAAATCCCTGCGGGACCTGGCGCGCGCGCAGCGGGCTGTGGCGCGCGGCCTTGGTCGTCCGGGTCATGTTCCGGTCGGGCAGCGGATCCGGCGGCAATCCCTCGGCGGCCTTGGTCGACGCGCGGGCGCGATGGGCGGCCGCTTCGCCGCCAGAACGGCGCTCCCATGAGGTTTCCGGCGGCGGCTGCAATCCGGTCTGTGAACCGAGGCCGCTTTCGCCGCGGTTGATCGCGGGGTTGAGCAGTTCGGCGAGCGCGGGCGCGATCGGCTGCACGTCGGGGCGATGCGCCTTGGACTTGGGTGTCTTCGGCGTCTTCGGCTTGCGGGATTTGTCGGGAGGCGTCGGCATGGAGCGAATATGGGTCGCTTCGGCGGCCTTTGAAAGGCGGATACGGCGGCGAATGGCGCGGGGAGCCACGGAATGTGCGACGCGGTTCTGCCGACCAGCGCGTGCCGCGCCGACATCACAACGGTGCCATGACGATGCGGCGCCATTGACTTCCCGGCGCAGATTGAGTGGACTGGGCCAAATTCATGCAATGGCATGCAAATGCCCGCGTGCGCCCTCAACGCCAAAGGATCCGCGATGATCGATCTCCATTACTGGCCGACGCCGAACGGCCACAAGATCACGATGTTTCTCGAGGAAACCGGGCTGCCCTACAAGATCATCCCGGTGAACATCGGCAAGGGCGAGCAGTTCACGCCCGAGTTCCTCGCGATCGCGCCCAACAACCGCATGCCGGCGATCGTCGATCATGCGCCCGCCGACGGCGGCGCGCCGATCTCGGTGTTCGAATCGGGCGCGATCCTGACCTACCTCGGCGAGAAGACCGGCCAGTTCCTGTCGAAGGACATCCGGGTGCGGTTCGACACGCTGCAGTGGTTGTTCTGGCAGATGGGCGGGCTCGGCCCGATGGCGGGGCAGAATCACCATTTCGCGGTCTACGCGCCGGAGAAGCTGCCCTACGCCATCACGCGCTACGTCAACGAGACCAATCGCCTCTATGGCGTGCTCAACAAGCGCCTGGCCGACCGCGAATTCCTCGCCGGCGATTATTCGATTGCCGACATGGCGAGCTATCCCTGGATCGTGCCGTGGAAGCGCCAGGGCCAGAACCTCGACGATTTCCCGCACCTGCGGCGCTGGTTCGACGCCATCCGCGCGCGGCCGGCGACCGAGCGTGCCTATGCCCTGACCGAAAAGATCAACCCCAACGCCAGCGCCGGCATCTCGACCGACGAGGCGCGCAAGGTGTTGTTCGGCCAGACCGCGGCCGTGGTGAAGAGCTAAAGAGAGGGACAGGGCGATGACGCGACGGCTGTTCGATCTGGTCGGGCGCGACGCCAGCCGCCCGTTCAGTCCCTATTGCTGGCGCACGCGGATGGCGCTTGCGCACAAGGGCCTCGAGGTCGAATCGATCCCGTGGCGCTTCACCGAAAAGCAGGTGATCGCGCAGCACGGCGCCGACAAGGTGCCGGTGCTGCTCGACGGCGACACCACCGTCGCGGATTCCTGGTTGATCGCGAACTATCTCGAGGACACCTATCCGGACCGGCCCTCGCTGTTCGGCGGCGAGGGCGGCCGCGCCATGGCGCGGATGCTGAACTGGTTCGGCGACATCACCATCATCGGCGGCATGTTTCCGCTGATCATCACCGACATCCACGGTCAGTTGCCGCCGGAGGATCAGGTTTACTTCCGCCAGAGCCGCGAGGCGCGGTTCGGCAAGACGCTGGAGGCGATCGCCGAATCGCGCGACACGAAGGTCGAGGCCTTCCGCAAGTCGCTCGATCCGATGCGCCTCACCTTGCGCACGCAACCCTATCTCGGCGGCGTCGCGCCCAACTACGCCGACTACATCATGTTCGGCGGCTTTCAGTGGGCGCGGGTGACGAGCCCGTTCAAGCTGCTCAAGCCGGACGATGCGATCTACGCCTGGCGCGAGCGCCTGCTCGACGCCTTCGATGGTCTGGCGCGGCGCACGGAAGGTTGCCCGCTCTAGCGGCCCCTGACTTCGTTGGCTCGCTGCAGCTCACGCGGACGAAGCGCCGCGCTCGGCCGCCGCGCGCAGGCACGATGGGCACAGGCAATCCACGCCATCGAGTGGTAGCGGGAGCCGCGCGGCTTCGCAGCTGCACCAGCAGTTCCCCGACAGTGTGCATTCGAAGTCGATGCCGCAGCGCGGACAGGCGAGACGCCGAGGCGCCGTTGCCATCGGAGCGCGCGAAGGTGACGAATTTGTCACCTCGTTCATGGTCAATTCGGCCGATTTCTTCATGTCCGGTTCATCGCATCGGGCCGACCTTCGCGTGGCCGGCGCGATCGCCGGCTTGCGTGCATCGAAAGTCTGAAGAGAATATCTTCGAAGAGAACGTCAATGGCCCGCGATCCGCAAGCTGCTCTCGTCGCCCTCAACAGGTTTGGGTTGGGAACCCGGGGCGCCGTATCGGGCGACCTCGCCGCGGCGGCGAGCGATCCGCGCGGCTTCGTCAAAGCGGATCTCGCAAAGAGGGATGCGGCGCTGCTTGCCGCCCCCGGCCTCAGGGACACGCCGGCGCTGGCACAGGTGCTGTTCGACTATCAGCGCGAGGTCAAGGTGGAGCGCGAAGCCAAGGCGGCCGCCAAGGTCGGTGGCGATTCCGGGGCGATGGCCGAGCCGTCCGCATCTTCTGCCAGTGACGCCGCGATGCGCACGGATACCATGGCCGCGCAGCAGCCTGGCGCGATGCAGAACTCCCCTCCGGCGAAATCGCCGCCGGAGCAGCCCAACATCGTGCAGCAGACCTATCGCGCCGAGGCGCTGGCGCGGCTGCAGAAGGCTTGCCTTGCCGAGGTCGGGCTGGTGGAGCGGCTGGTGATGTTCTGGTCCAACCATTTCTGCATTTCCGCGGGCAAGGGCCAGCCGGAGCGGATCTGGGCCGGGGCCTTCGAGCGCGAGGCGATCCGCCCGCACGTGCTCGGGCGTTTCGCCGACATGCTCAAGGCGGTCGAGCAGCATCCGGCGATGCTGTTCTTCCTCGACAACCAGCAATCGATCGGGCCGAACTCGCGCGCCGGACAGAACCGCAAGCGCGGTCTCAACGAGAACCTCGCGCGCGAGATCATGGAGCTGCATACGCTCGGGGTCGGCGGCGGCTATACCCAGGACGACGTCACCGCGCTGGCGCGGATCATCACCGGCTGGACCTTCGCCGGGCGCGAGGGCCGGCTCGGCCAACCCGGCACGTTCGTCTTCAACGTCAATGCCCATGAGCCCGGCCCGCAAACGCTGCTGCGCAAGGTCTATCCCGATACCGGCGTGAGCCAGGGCGAGGCGGCGCTCGCCGACATCGCCCGCCATCCCTCGACCGCCAAATTCATCGCCACGAAATTCACCCGGCATTTCGTCGCCGATGATCCGCCGCAGGCGCTGGTGGCGCGGCTCGCCAAGGTGTTCGCCGCCAGCGACGGCGACCTCAAGGCCATGACGGTGGCGCTCTTGGAGTCCGACGAGGCCTGGCAGGCACCGCTCAGCAAGCTGCGCACCCCTTACGAATTCCTGGTCGCGTCGGCGCGCCTTCTCTCGCATGTGCCGGAGGAGCCGAACCGCGTGCTCGGCGCGCTGAACCTGCTCGGCCAGCCGCTGTGGACGCCGGCGGGGCCGAACGGCTTTGCCGATACCAGCGCGGCATGGGCCTCGCCCGAAGGGCTCAAGCTGCGGCTCGACGTGGCATCCCAGATCGCCTCGCGGATCGGCGACGGCGTCGATGCGCGCGACCTTGTCGACGTCATGGCCGGCGCCGCGGCTTCGCCGGAGACGCGGCAGACGGTGGCGCGCGCGGAATCGCGACAGCAGGCGCTGGCGCTGCTGTTGATGTCGCCGGAATTCCAGAGGAGATGAACCATGGATTGCTGTGAGAGCCGCACGTCACGGGGAATCAGCCGCCGCGCGATGCTGTCGGGGACGGCCGCCTTCGCCGCCTGGGCCTACCTGCCGAAGTTCGCCCGCGCCGCCGAGGGCCGCGATCCGCGGCTCGTCATCGTCATCCTGCGCGGCGCGCTCGACGGCCTCGCCACCGTCGCTCCGATCGGCGATCCCGACTACGCCGCGCTGCACGGCGCCATCGCGCTCTCCCGGGACGGCCCGCACGCCGCCACCATGCTCGATGCGATGTTCGCGTTGCATCCGGCAATGCCGGAGTTTTCGCGGATGTACCGCGACGGCAAGGCCGCCGTGGTGCACGCGGTGGCGACGCCCTATCGCGAGCGCTCGCATTTCGACGGCCAGGACGTGCTCGAGAGCGGCTTTGCCGGCCCCGGCCGCGTGCAGTCCGGCTGGCTCAACCGCGCGCTCGAAGCGCTGCCGCGCGGCGAACGCGTGTCGAGCGGCCTCGCCGTCGGGCCGATCGCGCCGCTGGTGCTGCGCGGCGCCGCGCCCACCGTCGGCTGGGCGCCGGTGGCGCTGCCGCAGGCGGCCGACGACACCGCGGCGCGGCTGCTCGATCTCTATCAGCACCGCGATCCGGCGCTGGCGAGCGCGTTGGCGCAGGGGCTGCAGATCGAGAAGATCGCCGTGCAGTCCGACGCCGCCATGAAGCCGAAGCCGGGCGTCGGCGCCATGCGGGTGGCGGCGCGCGGCGCCGCCAAGCTGATGGCGGCCGACGACGGCCCGCGCATCGCCGCGCTGGCCTTCGACGGCTGGGACACCCACGCCAACGAGGGTGGTCCGGTCGGCAAGCTCGCCCAGTTGCTCGGCGGGCTCGACGGCGCGCTGGCGGAGTTCGAAAGCGGCCTCGGCGCGCAGTGGCGCGACACGGTGATCGTGGTGGCGACCGAGTTCGGCCGCACCGCGCGGATCAACGGCACCGAAGGGACCGATCACGGCACCGGCACCATTGCGCTGCTGGCCGGCGGCGCGGTCAAAGGCGGCCGCGTCATCGCCGACTGGCCGGGCCTCGCGACAGCCAATCTCTACGAGGGGCGCGACCTCAAGCCCACCACCGATCTGCGCGGCGTGCTCAAGGGCGTGTTGCGCGATCACCTCGGCTTAAGCGAGCGCGTGCTGGCGGCCTCGGTGTTCCCGGACAGCGCGGCGGTCAAGCCGGCCGCGGGATTGATCGTCAGCTGAGGAGCGCGACGCAGATCGAGGCGACCGTGCGCGCACGTCGTCGCCGCGTCGCGCGAGACGCCGCGGCTGCGACGACAGGTCGGCGCAATCTCAGGACATCACGGCGGCCGGCACCGCGTCGCCGGGCGCCGGCTCGGGGGTGAGCGCGCGTTGGCGCAGCGCCGCGGCGGTCATGCGCCGCACCGCGACCTCTGCGTCGCGGGCGATCTGCTTGCGGTCGGCGCTCATGTCGTAGGCGACCGGCTCGCCCCAGCTCACGGTGACGTCGACAGCGCCGGACAGCAAGACGCCGAGCATGTGCGGCACGAGATCCATGTCGCCGTACCAGGCGAGCTTATCGCGCAGCGTGCGGCCCGAGGGAACGCCGCCGATGCCGGTATAGGCGACCGACAGCGGCTGCACCGTGACGCTGGCGTGGTGGGTCTCGTCGCCGAGGGTGTGGTGAACGGCGCCGACCAGCGCCGAGCGGAACGGCAGGATGCGGTTGCCGTCGCTGGAGGTGCCCTCCGCGAACAGCACGACGGCGTCGCCGCCGCGCAGCCGGCTCGCCATCTCGCGCGCGGCGTCGCCGGTCTTGTGACGGCGCTGGCGCTCGATGAAGACCGAGCGCTGCAGCTTGGCGAGCCAGCCGAACAACGGCCAGCTCGCGATCTCATGCTTGGCGACGAAAACGACGGGCCGCACCGCGGTGATGACGATGATGTCGAGCCAGGAGACGTGATTGGACAGGATCAGGAGCGGCCTGTCGCTGCTGGGCTGTCCGACCTGGTGGATGCGGATGCCGACGATGGCGGCCACCACGCGATGGAACAGGTTCGGGACGATGCGCTGAAGCCGCGAATTGAACGCGATGCCGATCAGCTGGAACGGCAGGAGCAGCAGCGTGAGCAGCAGCAGGGCGATGACGAGCAGGGCAACGCGGATCATGGATGGGTTCGTCAAAACTGTTCTCTCGCCGTCCCATAGCGCACGGCACGTCGCGCTGGATACGGGGCTAGTGGTCCGACTCCAACATTCGCATCCCGTTTCAGCAAGCGCTTTGCGAATCTAGCTAAGTTTAAGTAGCTAGTGGAGTTTTGGATTTGATATTCGCTAGACGTGCTCGCGGCTGGCGGGGTAGCGAATGTCAAATCCACTCCACTAGCAACAAAAAGGCGGTCCCGGTCAGACGCGGCGACTGACGGGGACCGCCAAGAAGATCAGAAACCACCTCACCCGGCGAAATCGAAGCCGAATGCCGTTATCGGCACATGCCTGACCGGCACATGCCATGGGCCGCAACGTCCCAACAAGCGGGCGCTGCGGACGCGCACGCGCCGAAGCTCGACGGGGGGATGATTCGGCGCGTAAAAAATCAATTAACGCAATTTTGTTGTGCATTTATGACGCGCGGCGCGAAGGACGCGCGACCACGACCCGTGCGTTGGTCGCGCGCTTGCCGCTACAGCGGCGCCGCGGCGCCGAAGCGCGCCGAAATGGCGATCAGCGCCACGATCAGGCACAGCGCGAGCACGCCCACCGCAAGCGAGGCGGCCACCGTCAAGCTCAGTCGCGACACCACCAGCGCCGCGCGCTTGCCAAAGCCCCCGGCGGCGTCGGGCAACCGGACCATGGTCCTGAACCCCTTGATGGTGCGAACGAATCACCTATTCGGCCGAAGCTGCCAGCGCGGTGTGCCGAGATTGCGGCGGGCCCGCGCGATTCGCGGCCGAATCACGGTGACCGTTCGGCCAAGATCGGAAGGCGAGACCAAGCGAATTTCTGAACGACCACGAGAGCCGGCGCGATCAGCTCGCCGCGGCCGCGTCCGCGGTGGTGACGCCGGGGGGCAGCGCGTCCATGGCCACGAAGCGCGGCTCGCGTTCGATGCGCCCGAGCCAGCCGCGAATCGCGGGAAAGGCCGACAGATCATAGTCGCACTGTTCGGCGAGATGGGTGTAGCCGTAGAGCGCGATGTCGGCGACGGTGAGCATGTCGGTCGCGAAGTAGCTGTGCGTCGCGAGGTGGTTCTCCATCACCTGCAGCGCGCGGTAGCCGCGCTCCATCCAGTCCTCGAGCGAATAGGCATGAAGCTCACGGCCGCCCTTGACCAGCGACAGCCAGAAGTACGCCGCGCCGATGTTGGGCTCGAGCGCGTGCTGTTCGAAGAACATCCAGCGCATGGCGTCGGCGCGATCGAGCCGGTTTTCCGGCGCGAGCGAAGTGCCGATCGCAAGATACCACAGGATGGCGTTGGATTCGGCGAGGTAGCGCCCCTCGGAAACCTCCAGCAACGGCACCTGGCCGCTGGGATTCTTGGCGAGAAATTCGGGCGTGCGGCTCTCGCCCTTGAGAATGTCGATCTCGACGGCGCGGTAGGGAATGTCGAGCAGGGCGAGCGCAAGGCGAACCTTGTAGCTGTTCCCCGAGCGCTGCATCGTATAGAGGTTGTACATCGATTGCGGTTGCCGATCCTGGTCGCCCCTTGATTTGCGCCAACAATGGGCTTCGCGATGCCGCGCCGCAACCCCTGCGTCCATTAAAAGGTTAGAGTGCACTGCACCGTGCATGCCAGTCAGCAAAAAATGCTGCGACTGCGCTGCGGCTAGGTGACTTCATGCGCGGCATCGTCGCGGCCCGGAGCCCCGCGGCGCGAGACGTCGGCAAGATCGGCGCGCGCGCGGCGCAACAGCATCAGATAAAGGGCGAGCAGCGCGATCAGGCCGAGCGGGAGCCCGCTGGCGGTCGTGACCGTGCGCGCCAGGAGCGGCATGAACCAGACGCCGGCGAGCAGGCTGATCTCATAGTCGCGAAATCCGTGCACGACGCCGTGACGCACATAGAAGGCGATCGCGACGGCGAGCACGACGAGGTCGTAGTCGAGCACGTAAGGCGTGGCGAGCAGGCAGGCGCAAGCCAGCGAAGCGGCCTTGAGGTCGTGGTCGACCGTGCTGCGCCATAGCCAGACGAGCGTTGCGGCGAGCGCAAGGGCGAGGCCAACTTGCAGACCATAGGCGATCGGAACAGCGAGGCCCCAGAGCCTCGCCGCCGCGAAGATCGACTGCGCCTTCTCCCAGCCGAGCGCGCCCTCTTCGAGAACGACCTGCTGCGTGAAGCGTGTGGAAGCGAGGAACGCCGGCCAGATCTCGGCGCCCATCAAGACGGTCGTGGCAAGGCCGAGCGCCACCACCGTGGCGCCGGCGGCGGCAATGGTCGTCCAGCGGCGCCCGGCCAACAGCGCGAGGGGCACCAGTACGCCGAATTGCGGCTTGTAGGCCATCAA
>Ga0187771_10001332_pt1 | contig 16342 bp, 13 predicted proteins | sample 0116_SJ02_MP15_1_FD_133139 | JGI IMG/M metagenome (GOLD analysis project Ga0187771, IMG submission 133139) | Tropical peat soil microbial communities from peatlands in Department of Meta, Colombia - 0116_SJ02_MP15_10_MG | ecosystem: Environmental > Terrestrial > Soil > Wetlands > Peat | place...
AGAATAGTGGCCAGACCGAGCAGGATCGTCAGGGAGTAGAGGCCGTGGCCAGCCGCGCCGATAAACCAGTGCCGGGGAGAATAGGTACGCGCGAGGATGACCTGACGATTGGTGAACTCCAGCAGTGCGTCCAGCTCCGTCTGGCGATAAGAAGGGGTTAGACACTCGGGGACAAAGAGAATCCGCCGGCCCGCGCGGCGGAGAGCAAGTGTCATGGAAAGATCATCGCTCACGGAGCTGCGCCATTCCTCGAGAACGCCAGTTTGCTCGAAAACGCTGCAGCGAACAGCCGTGCCGCCTCCCCAGCAGAAATTGTTGCCGTTTTCGCCGAGCATGCTCACGATCGGCGCGTTCCAGGCGGATTCGAGCGCGGCGGCGAAATTCGCGCGCAAGGGGAAAAACCAGCGAAAGGTCGAGGCGGCTCCGAGGCGCGAGTCAGCCAGAGGAGCCACCAGGCGCTGCAACCAAAGATGGCCGGGGCGGCCGTCCGAGTCCGCGAAGACGAGCACGTCGAATTCAGGCGGAAGCTGTTCGACGGCAGCGCGCAGGTTGTTGACCTTCTCGCCGCAGCCCTCGGGCAGACCGGCAATCACAAGGTGCGCTGGCCGCTTGGAGCGTTCGGTCACGCCGCGAAGCAAGCTGTGGGCTGGATCATCCGGAGAGGCCAGCACGAAAAACACTTCGTAGTCGGGGTAGTCGAATTCGCACAGCGACTGAAGATTGCGGTCAAGGCCCGGCTCCATGCCTTTACATGGACAAATCACGGCGGCCCGCGGCGAGTAGAAACCAGGGTGCCTGAGCAAGCGGCGGCGCACGTAAGCACGCCAACGCAGGCCGTCGGCGATCATATATAGGCCGAGGAGGATTTGCACTGCCGCCAGAAAATAGAACAGATTCGTCACGGCCTGGAGTGAGGATAGCAGAACCAGCCAAGCGATGCAGCCAGAAGGACGTATAAGTGACTCGGCGGTTATAGGCGGCCTGGCAGCCGGACCCGCTGGGGCGAACGTCCCTGGAAAAACTTTGTCACTATGACGCAGGCGACTTCTTGCAGCTCGGCAAGGACGCGGCTGGCGGCCACGCGCGCCTGCTCAAGAAAAGATGGGTCGAGAAGGATGGCGCAGCGGTCCACAAACGGGTGATCCGCCGCCTCAAAAGGCTTGTGGCTGCTGCGTGAGCCGGGCCGGCAGGCCATGAGATCCTCGTAGAGATGCAGATCGGCTTGGAAGTCGAGGGAGTCGCCGGCGCTCCACTTGTGCTCCCGGGCCAGGGCCGCGAGGAACTTGCGGCGCAGGGATATCGCGGAGGGCCCTTCCCGTCGCCTGTGAAAAGCCCCCGATTCCCGGTTGGAAAGTTGCTGGAACACGCAGGCGGTCATGGCCAGGACAGCCTCGCGATGGACAAGCTCGAGGAGTTCGCGGTACTGGGTGGGATGAACCTGCAAGCTATAGCGCCCGTGCGCAACGACATAGGAATCCACGAAGCGTGGAACCAGGCGCTCGCGCTTCAGCATGGTAAGGAGGTCAGCAGCCATCCCGCCGGCCATTCTCTCGATGGTGTTGCGAGCTTTGGCCATGGACAGAGCCAGATAGTAGCAGGACCTGGCATCGAGCGCTGCATCGCGCTTGATCCCTGTTGAGGAAGAGAACGGGGTGCCGGACGGAAAGCAGGCGCCACTTGGGTGCACCTGTCCTTCCCCACCGGTCTAATGCGCGACTGCGCCCAGGCGTCAGTGGACCGGCGGAATGTGTTCCGAACCGATCTTCGTTCCTGCGTGTTTCGGGCGCTCCCCGGCCGGGACGGGCACGTTCTCTTCCCGGGTCAGGGCGTGCTCAAGGACCTCGTCGAGCGTGCGGACGTAGTGCACCTTCATGTCGCCGAGCAGGTCGGGCGGAAGGTCCTCTCTTACATTGGGTTCATTATCGGCGGGGAGGATGACCTCCTGGATGCCCGCCCGCTTGGCGCCGAGGACTTTTTCCTTGATGCCGCCGACAGGCAGAACGACGCCTGCCAGGCTCAACTCGCCGGTCATGGCCACGCGGTTGCGCACTGCGCGGTTGCTCAGCAGGCTCACCAGCGCGGTGACCATGGCCGCGCCGGCGGACGGGCCGTCCTTAGGCACAGCTCCCGAGGGAACGTGGATGTGAATGTCCTGCCTGCGGAAGAAATCAGGATCAATGCCATAGCGCTCGGCGTTGGCGCGCACCCAGGTGAGCGCCGCAGTCATAGATTCCTGCATGACTTCGCCGAGGTGGCCCGTCATGGTGAACTGCTTGCCGCCGCGCATGCGGCTGGCCTCAATGAAGACGATATCGCCGCCCACCGGCGTCCAGACAAGGCCGACGGCGACGCCGGGCCGGTTGACACGCTCTTCGATTTCTTTCTCCGTGCGGAACTTGGGCACGCCGAGCACGTCGTGAACGACCTGGGCCGTGACGTCGTGTTTCTCCTTGCGGCCCTCGGCGATGCGCCGGGCTTGCTTGCGGATAAGGGTGGCAATTTCACGCTCCAAGTTGCGCACTCCGGCCTCGCGCGTATAGCTGTGGATGATCTCCATCAGACCCTCGTCGCTGAATTCCACGTGCTCGCCGACCTTGAGCCCGTGCTCGGAGGCCTGCTTGGGAATCAGGTATTTGCGCGCGATGTGAATCTTCTCCTCGGCCGTGTATCCAGGCAACTCGATGATCTCCATGCGGTCGCGGAGCGGCTCGGGAATGGGATCCATCCAGTTCGCCGTGGCAATGAACAGCACCTTGGAGAGATCGAAAGGCACGTCGAGGTAGTGGTCGCGGAAGGAGGAATTTTGCTCCGGGTCGAGCACCTCCATGAGCGCGGCCGAGGGGTCTCCGCGAAAATCACGCCCAAGCTTGTCCACCTCGTCCAGCATGAACACCGGATCGTTGGTCTCCGCGCGGCGCAAGCCTTGGATAATCTGGCCGGGCAGGGCCCCAATGTAGGTCCGCCGGTGGCCGCGAATTTCCGCTTCGTCGTGCATTCCGCCAAGGGAGATGCGTACGAACTTCTTGTCCAGCGCGCGGGCAATGGACTTGCCCAGAGACGTCTTGCCCACTCCGGGAGGCCCGATGAAGCACAGGATGGGCCCCTTCATCCCCGGCTGGAGCTTCTTTACGGCCAAGTAATCGAGGATGCGCTCTTTGACCTTCTGCAGATCGTAATGATCCTGCTCCAGGATATCGTGCGCCTTACCAATATCAATTTCCTTGCTGCCGGAGGACTTGACCCAAGGCAGCGAGGTCATCCATTCGAGATAGGTGCGCGAGACCATGTACTCGGCGGAGGCCGGGGTCATTTTCTGTAAACGCTTGAGCTCGCGGTCACATTCCTTACGGGCCTCCGCGGGCATTCCGGATTCTTCGATCTTCTTGCGCAGTTCTTCAATTTCCTGTTGAGAGTCGTCGGCCTCGCCTAGCTCCCGTTGGATGGCTTTCATCTGCTCGCGGAGCAAGTACTCTTTCTGGCTCTGATTAACCTGTTCTTGAACCTGCTCCTGGATTTTCGTGCGCAGTTCGAGAACGTCCAGTTCCTTGGACAACTCGCGCACGAGTGTTTCCAGCCGCTTGCGCACGTTTGCCGTCTCCAGCAACTCCTGCCGTAGGAGGGTGGAAAGAGTCGGCAGCGTGCCGGCGATGAAATCGGCCAGGCGTCCGGGGTCTTCAATATTCAAGGCCACCGTCTGCAGATCGTCAGACAGTTGCGGCGAACGGCTGACCACCTCGGCGAACAGCTCCCGCGCGTTCCGAATCAGCGCCTCAAGCTCCGGGTCGCGCGGCCCAAAAGCATCCGGCTCGGGCTCCACGCGCCCCTGCAGGAAAGGCCGGAACGAGATGATTTCCAGGAGGCGAATCCTTTGTAGTCCTTCCAGAAACACGACGATGTTGCCGTTCGGCATCTTGACGGTCTTATGCACCTTGGCCAGAGTGCCCACGTTGTGAAGGTCGCTAGCTGCGGGGTCCTCAATGCGCGGATCGAGCTGGGCCACGACACCCAGCAGCTTCTCCTCGCCCTGCAGGGAATTGACTAGCGCGAGGGAGGATTCCCGGCCGACGGTAAGGGGCAGAACAGCGCCGGGGAAGAGCACTGTGTCACGCACCGGAAGGACGGGGAGCTCCGTTGGAACGCTTGGTCTCTTCGTTTTTTCTGCCATCACTCACCACCTGCAGCTTTATTGCAGCCGGTCCGAGTGACCGGACTGTTTCTTGTGCCGCCAAATGGTTAGATGCAGGAAGCTGGTCGGCGGCACAAGGGCAAGCACGGCGCACTAAGGATAGTTTAGCATAGGATGCTAAAACCAGCAAAAAGGGCTTTTAGAAGGCCGCGTATACTTCAACAAGTGCTTTCCAGTCATTCTCTTACGCAGAGGAACAACGTAACCTAAGGATGTCTCACTGCCTGCCTATCCTGGCCGTTTGTGCCCGTCGTCGAGCCAGGTTCAGGGCTTCTTCGCGGGTGGCTATTTGCCCGTCGAGTTGAGCGTCCTCCACAGTCTGGAGGATCTCGCCAAACAGGGGCCCGGGCTTCAGACCCATGCTCAGGAGGTCGGAGCCGGTGATGAGCGCCGAAGGTCGCACTACTTCGCGTGGCGTTTCCGCCAGGAAGCGTGAGACAACCTGGTAGGTGTCCATGTTCCCATGGCTGGCCAGGCAATCCAGCCGGTGGAGCTCGAGGTGTTCCTGAAAGAGGGGCAACCGAACGAAGCGCTTCAGGGTTGACAGCCGCATTTCGGTGACGTCCTTGAAGCGCATATGATTGGCGACGAGCGCGACGATCTGCTGCACCTCATCCTTTGAGAAATGCATGCGTCGGCCGATATTCTCAGCCAAGCGCATACCGGCTTCGACATGACCGTCAAAGCGAATGCGGTCCACCGGGCCTGATGCCGGCTTGAAGGTTGGCGGCTTCCCGGCATCGTGGAGCAGGACGCCCCAGGCAAGCGTGGGAGAACAGGCCGCTGGCAATCCCTCGAGCATCAGGCAGGTGTGCACCCATACATCCCCTTCTGGGTGAAATTGACTGGGCTGCGTCACGCCCTTCATGGCGCTGACTTCAGGCAAGACGCAGCGAAGCAGGCCCGTTTCATCGAGGAGTTCGAATCCGCGGCGCGCGCCGCCTTCCGTAAGCAATTTTGTGAGTTCGTCACGGATTCGTTCGGTGGAAATCCACGTACTGTGCGGCGTGATGGCTAACGAAAAGTCCGGCCGAAACAGGGGGAGTTCCAGCGTCCGCGCATGTTTGCGTATTGCATCGAATGTTGACGGCTCGATCCTGAATCCAAAACGCGCCGCAAAACGTACAGCGCGCATCATGCGGAGCTTGTCTTCCGCGAAACGCCGGGCGGGATCGCTGATTGCGCGAATCACACCGGCGCGCAGATCGGCCTGGCCACCAACGTAATCGAGCACTTCATCGGATTCCGGGCGCATCAACAGGCCATTGATGGTGAAGTCGCGCCTGCGAACATCTTCCTCGGGATAAAGAGTGAAGTGCACTTGATCAGGATGGCGGCCGTCGGAATAGCCCGCCTCGGAGCGAAAGGTGGCCACCTCGACCTTGTGGTCGTCCTCGGGAACGATTACTACGCCAAACTGCGCGCCAACCATGATGGCTTGCGGAAACAAGGCCAGGACTTGCTCCGGAGTTGCATCTGTCGAGACGTCATAGTCAGCCGGCTCGCGATGAAGGAGGAGATCGCGCACGCACCCGCCGGCAAGAAATGCTTGGTGGCCACTGCCGGCCAAGACATGACATATCCGTGTGGCAAGTCCGCGGCTCATAGGCAGATTATGCTTCATTTTGCCGCTCTTGCGCGAACCGGCAGGGGTTTAGATTTCCTGGTCGGGGAGGGAGCCGCCGAACTGCACTTTGGAAAAGCCAAAACGATCGCGGAGAAGGTCCACGGCGCGCGCCAGGGATTCGAGCCTTTCGCCGCGACGACCGTCGAGGAGATCAAGCTGGCTGGGACCTTGAGAGAAATTCGAGAGGGACACGCCGAGAAGACGAATCTTCCGCCGGGGGTTCCATTGCGCGCGGAAAAGTTCGCGGAACGCGGAGCCAATCACGGCGTCCAAGTTGGCCGCTTGCACAAGGGTCTTTGAGTGCGTATGGGTATGGAAGCCGGAATAGCGCAGTGTAAGCGTCAGCGTGCGCGCCTTGAATCCGGCCTCGCGGAGACGCTTGCAGGCTTTTTGTGAGAGTTGGCTGAGCTTGGCATCCAGTGTGGCGCGGTCGTCCGTGTCTCCGTCGAACGTATGGTTGTGAGAAACGGATTTAGGCTCGGCATCGAGCACAAATTCGTAATTGTCCCGACCGCGGGCTTTGCGGTGAAGCGCCGCGCCCCAATGGCCGAAGATCTTCTCGAGTTTTTGCTGAGGGAGGGCGGCGAGCTGCGCCACCGTCTCCACGCCCAGAGCGCGCAGGGACCTTTCCGTGACCGCGCCGATGCCCGGAATCTTCCGCACCGGAAGGCAGGCTAAAAATCGCTCTTCGGCGCCCGGCGGGATCCACAACAGGCCCCGAGGTTTGGCCTGCTCAGAAGCAACCTTGGCCACCAGGCGAGTCGTGGCCAGCCCCGCGGAACATGGCAGGCCGGTCACGGAAGTAATCTCACGGAGCAGGCGATCGGCAGCGGCCAGGGGCGCGCCGTGCAGTCGGCCGGTGCCGGAGAGATCCACGTAGGCCTCATCCACGGAAGCCATTTCCACCCCGGGTGAGTACTTCTCCAAAATAGCTGCGATCCGATCACTCCATTCAGAGTACGAGGCGTGATCCCCTTCAAGGAAGACGGCCTGCGGACAAAGGCGCGCGGCCGTGCGCAGCGGCATCGCGGACTGTATGCCATAGCGCCGCGCCTCATAGCTTGCGGCCGAGACGACGCCGCGCTGGTTCGGGCGTCCGCCAACAACAACAGGAAGGCCGCGCAATTCGGGGTGGCGAAGCAGTTCGACGGACACAAAGAAGGCGTCCATGTCCACATGAAGAATCGCGGGGGCGGCAAGCAGCTCTGACGGGGTGTTCTCCTTCTTCGAGCGCCATTGCGCCTGGGGAGGCATGGAGGAAGGTTACGCCTGCGAGCGTGCGCCTACAACTTTTCAGCGGCGATCACGCGGGGAATCCCTGCAAGGTCGTTTCTGAGGCTCACGTTGGTCCATGGAGCGGAACCGAGGAGCGGGCCAACCGCGGCAAGTGAATCATGGCCGAGTTCGAGAACAAGGATGCCTTGGGGCTTCAAGCACTGGGCGGCCTGCGTGATCAGCGCAGGATAGATTTCCGCCCCCGTTTCCCCGGCGAACAATGCGACTTCTGGCTCGTGTTCGCGGACTTCGCGGGGGAGCGAATCCTTCTCGCGCAGGCCCACGTACGGAGGATTGCTGACAATCAGGTCGAAGAGCTGGGTGGCCTGATCTGCAGCTCGCGTGTCGCGCAAGAAAGCGTCCAGCAGATTGCAGGCGACGAAGTGGATGCGGCCGGCGACGCCGAGACGGATCGCGTTGCGCCGGGCAACGCCGAGAGCGGAGTGCGAGATATCAGTGGCCCGGATAGTCGCCCCGGGAAGCTCAGTGGCCAGGGCGATGGCGATGCACCCGGAGCCGGCCCCGACGTCGGCAAGGAGCATCGCGTCTCGGTCCGTCTTCCATGCGTGCGCGGCGGGGCCCCTGGTTTTGGCGAGACGTTCGAGAGCGACTTCGACGATGTGTTCCGTCTCGGGGCGGGGAATCAAGACGTCGGGCGTAATCTCAAACTCGAGACCCCAGAATTCCTGCTTGCCGATGAGGTGTTGCGTAGGCTCGCCGGCTGCGCGCCGGGCAACCAGTTCGGAAAAACGGCGCTGCCCCTCCTCGGGGGGGGCGGTGTCGGGATGGGCGTAAAGAAAGACGCGGTCGCGTCCCAGGACGTGCATGAGAAGCAGCTCCGCCGCCAGCGCGTGCGACTGGACGCCCGCTTCGCGCAACTGGGCGAGCCCCTGCGTCAAGAGTTGGCGCACCGTCGGTCCTTGCGTAAGCTGGTTCATTGCATGAGGCGCTTTTCTGAGAGCTTACCGGCGGCTCGTTCCGGGCCAGCCGGAGATTATGCCTCGGCGAGTTCCTGTTTGAGGCGTTCGGCCTCGTAGTGGGTGATTAGCCCGTCCACCAAGGGAGCGAGCTTGCCGTCCATGACCTCCGTCAATTGGTGCAGGGTCAGGCCGATGCGGTGATCGGTCACGCGGTTCTGGGGAAAATTGTAGGTGCGGATTTTCTCAGACCGGTCGCCGGACTTGATTTGCCCGCGGCGCTCGGCGGCAATGGCCGCGTGCTGCTTCTCGCGTTCCAGTTCATAGAGGCGGGCGCGCAATACCCGCATGGCCTTGGCGCGGTTCTTGATCTGCGACTTCTCATCCTGCTGGGAGACCACCAGGCCCGAAGGAATGTGCGTGATGCGCACCGCGGAGTACGTCGTGTTTACGGATTGCCCGCCCGGCCCGGAAGAACAGAACGTATCCACGCGGATGTCCTTGGGATCAATCTTGATGTCAATTTCATCGGCCTCGGGAAGCACGGCGACCGTGGCCGCGGACGTGTGGATGCGGCCCTGCTGCTCCGTCTCCGGGACGCGCTGCACGCGGTGGACGCCGCTCTCGTACTTGAGTTTGGAATAGACCTTGTTTCCCTGGATGGCGGCGACGATTTCCTTGAGGCCGCCGAGTGAGGAGGGCGAGCTTTCCAATATCTCGACGCGCCAGCCTTGCCCCTCCGCGTAGCGCGAATACATGCGGAACAGTTCCCCGGCAAAAAGCGAGGCTTCGTCGCCGCCCGTTCCGGCGCGGATTTCCAGGAGAGCGTTCTTTTCGTCGTTCAGGTCCCTGGGCAGGAGCAAAATTCTCAACTCACGCTCAAGGAGGTCTTTGCGCTCGAGAAGTTGTTTCTCCTCTTCATGGGCGAACTGCTTCATTTCGGGGTCCTTGGCCTCGATGTACACTTGGCGAGCGCTGGCCAGGTCCCCCTGAATTCGTTTGTATTCGCGGTGCCTGGCAACCAACTCGTCGAGCTCGGCGTGAGCTTTGGCCAGCTTCTGATAGCGCGCGGAATCGGCAAGCACTTCGGGGGAGGATAGTTGCTGGGTAAGCTCGTCATAGCGGGCTTCCAGCTGGTCGAGTTTGTCGGATATCGGAATTGCGGGCATGGAACCTTCCTCCTCAAGAATACATTCCAGGGACTTTGGGAAGTGGAGAGCGCCGCGCCCGGCGCGCCGGACGCCTGGCGGGTCAGCTAATAGAAAGCGGCGTGCACAGCGATTCTCGAAACATAGAATAGCCCCGGGCGCCGCGCGAACGCAAACCCGCAGAGCCGCTAACGCAAGCTGGCCAGGTCAAATTCCAGGGCCGCTGGCTTCCCTCTCGGAGGGCTGACGATCACGGTGGCCGAGTCGGAGTCGAAGGCTTTTGCGGGGAATTCCAATTCGAGAGTGGCGCCGGTCGAGATACATCCATCATCCCCGCAGAACAGATTTGGGTGGCCCGAGGAAGTGGAAGGTTTCAACTCTTTATCCCGGCTGGAGACCTGAACATGGAAGGCTTTCCAAAAGCCGGATGCGCCCAGGACATAATCGTCGGATGAGCCGGATTGATTCCCGCTGGGGCCGGACATAAGAGTCGAGTTGGAGTAGAAACCTGTCTGATTAATCTGCACCACAACCTTCACCGATTCTTCCCGGTTCTCGTGATCGAGCCAGGCCTGCTGTGCGCTGTACCCCATGCTACGTTCGCTGGAGTCTTGGACCACCAGCGCGAAGGGAGTAAAGAAAGCCACGGAATAGATGTACGGACCGCTCTTGGGCGGGGGCAGGTACTTCGTGTACTTGTTCAGGAAGCGAGCCGCGGCTTCGTCACGGCGCTGGCCGAGGAGGTAGGCATCGCGCACAGCGGTGTCCGAAAGGGGCGTCTCGAACGGGAAGGCGGGCAAAGGCAAGGCCACCAGAACTGCGGCAAGCCAAGCGGCTGAGCGGATAACAACGCCGCGCGCCATCCTATTTCCTCCCGCCAAGAAAGATGCGCCGGGGAAGCGGCGGGTTTCATATGCGGCGTTCGGTGTTGGGAAAATCGAGCCACACCTTGACGCCGCAAAAGTGCGAACCTTCGGTGCAGATGGGCGTGGCGATGCCCGCGCGAAGATAGCAGGGCGGACCGATGTACCGGGCCAGCTCCGGCTGCGCCTGGCCCACCTGGTCAACCTCTTCCATGGAAGCCCGGTAGATCTCCTCCTGGGCGTTGAAACACGTGCGCATGGTCCATTTGTGCAGCAGGTGCAGGAGCGAACCAGATTCCACCAGGCGAATCGCCTTGGCGTTGGGAAGCAGATACAGCGCGAACTCTGGAGGGACGCCGCGATCAAGAAGTTCGTTCTTCGCCGACCAGGCGTCGTCCAGCGCGCGCCGATACATCTCGTTGGCGCGGGGGTTGCCGGCAATCAGGGCCGGAGTAATGAAGTCGGGTTCGCGCGTATCGGCCAGCGTGAGCACGGGACGCGAGGCCGGCACCATGCGGTGCCGTTGGTCCTGGCTGTCGGCCGTGTGGCTGATCTTCTTGGCAAACGTGTAGCTAGCGTGCTGCAGGGCGCGCATCGCGGGGGCGTGCACGCCGACATTAAGAGTCTGCAAGCGATACGGATTGCGCGCGGGGTTCAGCAAGCGCTCGAGGACCTCGCCGTCGCTGCACGCCTCCGCGGTCAGGCCCACGACCGCGCGGTACGCGTCCGCGATGACCTGGGGCGCCTGAGGAGAGTAGTCCACAAGTTTTGAAGTGCGCCCCTCGAGGCGTGCGTCGAACGCCCGCACAAACGCAGCGCCATCGGCGGGCGCGGCGGCCACAGCGCTCCACTCAGGAAGATCGCCGAGCGGCCCGCACTCGAACCGGTCGAAGAAGAGCGGGTCCACCTCGCGCACGCGCGCAGCCATTTCCCCGACGACTTGGCGGGCCTCGCTCGGTGTGTCGCAAGCCGCGTGCATGCGCCACAGGCGATGCAGCACGATCCCGGAAATCGTATGGACCATCGTGGTGAACGCAGCCACGGGAAGGACATAGCGCGCCACTTCCAAGGCCCGCTTTTCCGCCGCGCGATCCACCTTCTGCACGCGTCTCGCATGAGACATTGCGCTCAAATGCCAGATGTCCCCGAGGATGGCCCGCGCGTCGTCTGCGAGAAGCCGGCTCAGCTCGCGGTAATAATCCCAGGCCCGCGCCACAGCGCGCTCGTAGACGGCCCGCTCCGCCGCCCCGAACCGACCGCACAACGGGGGAACATATGCTTGCGCGCGCTCCAGCCGGACGTAGCGCTGGCTCTGTTGCTCGGAGTTGTAGAAGGGATGGGCGTGCAGAAACGACCACACGAATTGCCGGCTGACGTTTTCCAGGCCAAATTCGAAATGGGCGTGCTGGAAAACCGTGTGGTGGCCCCCAAAGAAGGTGGCCGAGCCGATGGTGATCCGCTGCTTCTCCGTGACTTCCTCGGCGCCGACGAGTTCAGGAGAATAGCAGGTGCGCGCCGCGGCGATGGCCGAGTCGAAGGGATGCGCGAAAGCGTTGCGCAGTGTGACGCGCGGCGCCGCAGTCTCAACCACATGTTCGGAAGGGATGTGTTCTGGCATGCTTGCGACCATAGCCCTGCACAGGAATTCTACACCGCGGCGCCAAAGGCTCGTGCCCCGCGGCAGACTCTACGCTGGGTCGCCGGGAGACGATGAACCTGGCAGCACCCGGAGATTCCGGGAAGGGAACCGGCAGTTATTTCTTCTGCGCTTCCGCTTTGGCGTATTTTCGCTGGAACCGCTCCACGCGTCCGGCTGTATCCACTAGCTTCTGTTTGCCGGTGAAGAAAGGATGGCAGTTGGAGCAGATTTCCACGCGCATCAGGTCGCCCTTGATCGTCGAGCGGGTTTCGAAGGTGCTTCCGCACGCGCAGTGCACCGTGACGCGATGGTAGTCGGGGTGAATGCCGGACTTCATGACGTTTCAGTCCTCCTTCGCCGGTTTGCACGGCCCTCCCGCTAGCGATCCACCGGGCGCGCCGAGTTGCGGCGAGAGCCTCTATGATACGGAACTTTCCATGTCTTGCCAATCACGGTGGTCTGCCTGGGAACTGGATTCTGTGCATGGCTTCGTCTCATTGCCGAGGTTCGCCGAAGAACGCCGGCGCAAGGAAGCTCCCTTGTCAAGGTGGCGATCTTCGCGTAGGTTTCCAGTTTATGCGAGTCGAAGTTTTCCCGACGACCGAAGAGCTGGGCCAGGAGCAGCAGATTCCTTGGCAGGACCCTGCAAGAGACGCGCGATTCGTAGACCTGCGCGAAAACCCCGCGGCAATTGAAACCATCGAACCCGTCCGGGAAAGCCGCGCCCTAGCTGGTTTCTTGATCGCTATCAATAGCGCGGATTCGCTATTCCTTACGGCCCGGGCAAGGACTTGGCTGGAAAAGCGGCCTGCAGGCGAGGACGCCTGTGCGTTTGCTGGGCAGATTACCTTCGCGTTTGCCGACACGCAGGCGAACTTCGATCGCCAGGCTTTCACGCTTCTATTCGAGAAACTCCGGGCTTTGCTTGCTGCCACAGAGACTTCCCCGGCGCTGCGCGTGCGGCTCGCGCTTCACCCCTGTCGCTATGGGGGCCAAGCTGGGCGCGGATTCTGCGCCAGCGTGCTAGTGGAGGCACACGGAGAAAGTGAAGGGCAGGCAAGACTGCGATGGACTCTGGGCTTGGCGCACGTGCAGCAAGCCTTGCTCTTTTCTTCCCGCATGCTGCGCCAGGAGCGGCGTCAGTCCATCTGAAGAAGAACCACGCAACAGGTCAGGACACAAAGCAGCAACCGACACGCAACGTCCCGGAGACGCTGCGCTTGCTCCACACGGGGCTCAATGTGACTCGCACGGGCGGAAGAATGGGGACGTGGAGCACGGACAACACCGGACCGGAAATGCTCTCCTGGGGTCCGAGCTCCAGCCCAACCCCGCCGAAACCGATGTCTATGACCTTTGCTCGGCGGTCCCCGCTCTCTCCCAGGACGGCGTAGGCGTTGGTTCCGGCCATGGAAACACGTTCTGCCTTGCGCTGTTCGGCCCGGCCGGGTGGCTGTGGAGCGGGCTTGGCTGCCGCAATACCGCCGGGCTCGCCTGCTGCGATAGCCTCGCTGGCCGTCACTTGCGGGGCAGGAGCAGGAACACCGGCGGCGCCCTGCGCTTCTGTGTGTGGCCGAAAGACACGAGGGGGTTCCGGGGGCGCCCCGGCTGGGGCCGCGGCACGCTCCGCCCCGCGACCGTGGATGGTGTGCTTCAGACGATACAGCCGCTCGTCTGCCACGCGCACCAATACCTCGGCCGTTTCGCCATCCTGCGGATAAACAGCCAACCCGTGGTCTATGCCTACGCCGAAACCAAGGTTAAGCGACTTGAGGGACTCCCTGAAAACGGCCTCGATGCGACGGCTGAGCGCCATGGACTGTTGCATATCGGTCTGCGGGAGCAGAAGAGCGAATTCATCTCCGCCAATGCGGAAAGCGGAGTCTGAAGTGCGCAAGGATCCTTTCAGTGTGGCCGCGGCGCATCGGAGAACCTCGTCGCCGCGCGGATGGCCGAACTTGTCGTTGACCTCCTTGAAACCGTGGAGGTCGAGAAGAACAAAAGCGAGCAAACGGCCGTACCGCCGCGCGCCATTCAGCTCGCGCTGGCAGGATTCCTCGAAGAGGCGCCGGTTGTGAAGCCCGGTAAGCGAATCCGTAGCCGCGTTGAACTGCAGCCGCTTCAAATCCTCGTATTCGATGAAGATAGGAACGTGAACCAGCCCCCCCGTGGAGAGCACATCCATGAGGGCTGTCTTGACTGAAATGGGACGTCCCATGCTTTCCGCAAGCTGCGCGCGCCGCTGATTCGTTTGCGTCCACACTTCCACGCATTGGTCTTCCGATAGGTCCAGGTGGGTAACCGCATGCAGGAATCGTCTGAGAAACTGACCCCGCGTAGGAACATCAAGTGAGTCGAGGGTGTCCGCGAGGAGCTCCATGTAGGAGTCCTCAACAGGCATACGCCTGACGGAGGGGTCAACGGTCGCGGGCATAAAGCCTTTCTACCGGACCTCAACCTACCCCAACGGGGATTTGGGATAGCGCGGAGCTACCTGGTCGAAAAGCAACTCAGAGACCATCCTGGCCAATACCTATCTTACATAGAACAAAGGCGATAGCCAACAACGAGCCACGGAATATGGCCATTCTGTGGAAACCCTTGTGGACATTTCTGGTCGCCGGGTGGCACAAACCTGCGCACTATAGGTGCCCCCAGTTTGTCCGGTCGCCAGTGGCTAGTCCAGCCGCTTAAGGAATTCCAGTCCAAAGAGGTGCAGCTCCCCGGAGACCGCATGGCGCCGCACTCTAGCCATCAGGGGCGGCGTCTCAGGGGGTACCAGCTCCGAAGCGGAAAGTGACGGAGCGGGGATCGTGACCTGGATAACTTGCTCAATCCCCATGAGATGCGAGGAAACAACGCATGCGCCCGTCGCACTGATGTTGATCGTCTTGGTCAATTCAAGGAAATCGCCGCCAGTGTCCACGCCGCGTATGAATACCGGGACTTGCAGCTTAATCCGCGGTGAACGAAGCCCGCGTTCCGCTTTCAGGTTCTCTGAGCTCTTAGACGGTTGGCCCCTCACAACATCCCCTGGTACGCCACGGCTAGTACTTGTTTTGAGCAGATTTGGGGCCACAGCCTGGTCTGGATCCATTCGCCAGTTGCTATCCAATTGATAGAAGATAAAGGAGATATGTGGCGCGGAGTAACCGCAGGACATGAACTGCCTGCTGCCTACGGGAAGATAGAGCAATTCCATTCTGAAAATGTGCAAATGACACCCGTTTACTATTGACAGTTCGGTCGGCCTTCTGCCAGCATGGCACGTCAAGCTAGGGAAAATATTTTCCCTCGACACCCAGGAGAAGGCCTTGTGGTAACGACGACTGCCTCCAGGAAGGGTGTTCCTGTCCTTCCTTTCGACATAGTGGGTGCCATCCTGGACACGCTGGATAAGTCAGTCCTAGTGGCCGGTCAAGACGGGCGCATCGTAGTGGCGAGTCAGCGCGCGCGCGAGTTTCTCAAGTCTTGCGGGTTTGCCGAAGCAGACGATGTGAACGTGCTCCGCGATGTGCTCAGGATTGCCCCCAAGGTCCTCCGCTCAAGAATCGAGAGTGGCGAACGGAACGTCAGCGTTGAACTCCCCTTTGATGAAGGAAGGACGCGCGCGACTGTCCAGTGGATGCCCGAGCCGGATTGGCTAGTGATTCAGTTCGGCGCCCAGGTACATCATCGGGCCCCTGCGGAAACCGCCGAGGTGCAACTAACTGTAAAGGAGTTGCTGCAGGAACGCGAGATCACGTATCGCAATCTGCTGGCTGCTTACTTGCGCCTGCAGGAAGTGAACCGCCAGAAAACCGTGTTCCTGGCTTCGGCCGCGCACGAACTGAAAACACCCCTGGCGGTCATCAAAGGCTACTACGATTTATTGCTGACCGGCTCGGCCGGCAAACTGACGGACAAGCAGAGAGACATCCTCGAGGAATCCAGGGAGAACTGCGAGCGATTAGTGCGCCTGGTCTCCATGTTCCTGAATTACTCGGCTTTGGAAAGCGGCAAGTTGGCGCTACACCTGCGAGAGAACAATCTCGCGGATTGCCTGGAAGAACTTGCTGTCCGCTGGCAGGAAGCGTTTCAGAAGAAAGGGGTGCGCCTGGAAACGAGGATCGAACCGGGCCTGCCCGTATTCCGCTTTGACTATCAGAAGGTGCAGCAGGCCGTGGCCAACTTGCTGGACAATGCCCTCAAGCACACGCCGGCGGGCGGCAGCGTCACCCTGCGCGCCGGGCCGCACTTTTGGGACCGGCGCGTCGCGGCACTGACGCCAGTGCAGGAGCGCCGCCGGGCGCACGCCCCCAAGCCAAACAGCGTGGAAGTGTCGGTTTCGGACACGGGACCCGGAATTGCCACCGAGCATCACCAGGAGATTTTCGAAGATTTCGTGCGCGTGGACCCCAATACCACGGGAATGGGACTGGGCCTGGCCATCGCCAAGCGGCTGATCCAGGCCCACCGGGGAAAGATTTGGGTGGACAGCACGCCCGAATGCGGCAGCACGTTTGCCTTTTTGATGCCGCTGGATCAGAAGTGACTGCTGCAAAGGAGAGAGGGAAACAATGGCGGCGCCAGAAACGATTATGGTCGTGGACGACGAGCCGAGCATCCGTAAGTATCTTCACACCTTGCTCGAAGTAGAAGGCTTTGAGGTCACCGCGCTCGGTTCGGGGAAGGAGGCGGTGGAGAG
>Ga0187771_10001333_pt1 | contig 16341 bp, 13 predicted proteins | sample 0116_SJ02_MP15_1_FD_133139 | JGI IMG/M metagenome (GOLD analysis project Ga0187771, IMG submission 133139) | Tropical peat soil microbial communities from peatlands in Department of Meta, Colombia - 0116_SJ02_MP15_10_MG | ecosystem: Environmental > Terrestrial > Soil > Wetlands > Peat | place...
CCCGCTATTCGTCGTCGTCCTCCAGCCGGCGCCCAAGGCAACCGGCATCATCACCGTCAATACCTTGAACGATGAGACCACGCCGGGCGATGGCGACTGCAGCCTGCGCGAGGCGATCAACAACGCGAACGCCGCGGCCGATACCACCGGCGGCGACTGCACCGCGGGCACGGGCAACGACACAATCGTTTTCAGCGTAAGCGGCACGATCGCATTGCTGAGCACGCTCCCCGCGATCGAAAACAATCTGGTTATCGATGGCAGCGGGCAGACCGTCACCGTCGATGGCGGCGGGCAGTACGGCGTGATGGTCGTAAGCTCGAGCGGCACGCTGGTTCTGGCGAACCTGACGGTCGCTCACGGCAACGCCACATACGGCGGCGGCATCTACAATCAGGACGGCACGCTGGAAGCCGCCAACGTCACATTCCTGGGGAACTCGGCGCAATGGGGCGGCGCGATTTCCAATGGTATCTTCGGCAATTTGGCGGTCGAGGGATGCACCTTCTCCGGCAACCAGGCTCAGTACGCCGGCGCCATTTATAACGCCGGCGCGATGGAGCCGCAGACGATAACGAACAGCACCTTTGCCGGCAACTCGGCGCAGTATAATGGCGGGGCCATCTTCAGCGACGTCTTCAGCGTGCTGACGGTGACCAACGTCACTTTCTCGGACAACACCGCGGCAAACACCGGCGGCAATATATTCAGCTATACCGGACATTCGCACAGCAGTCCGCTTACCGTCGCCAACAGTATATTGGCCAATGCTAGCCCGGGTGGTAACTGCCAAGGGCCGATCACCGATAGCGGCTACAACATCTCCGATGATGCCACCTGTAATTTCAGCGGAACGAGTGCAATCAATACCGACCCGATGCTCGACCCGGCCGGGTTGCAGAATAACGGCGGGCCCACCGAGACGATCGCGCTTCAATCGACCAGTCCTGCCATTGGCATCGTACCGCTTGCAGTTTCCCAACCTACCGACCAGCGCGGCGCGCCATGTCCCGCTCCTGGCTACTCGATATGCGACATCGGCGCGTACGAGTATGGCGGCGTAGTCCCCGGGCCAACGCCGACGCCCACCACGACGCCCACGGCGACAGAAACTTCGACCGCGACGCCATCCGCGACGCTGACGCCGACGGCGATTGCGACCGAAACGCCAAGCCCAACTGCTACGGCGACTGAGACGGCCACCGCTACGGAAACCGCGACGGCCACGGCGAGCCTTACTCCAACCGCCACTGCAACCGCGACCGCCACCGCGACGGCCACGGCGAGCCCTACTCCAACCGCCACTGCAACCGCCACCCCGACCGAAACGGCAACCGCCACTCAAACCGCGACTGAGACGGCGACCGCGACTCCGACTGCGACGCCTACACAGACGGCCACCGCAACTTTGACTGCGACGCCTACTCAGACGGCCACCGCAACGCTGACTCAGACACCAACGGCCACGGCAACTTCAACCGCCACCGCAACGGTCACCGCGACTCCGACAGTCACTGCCACCGCAACTCAGACCGCGACCGCCACCGCAACTCAGACAGCAACCGCAACTCAAACTGCAACGCAGACCCCGACGCCAACCGCCTCGGCGACCGCAACGCAGACAGCAACAGCTACGGCTACGTCAACGGCGACCGCGACTCCGACTGCGACTACGACACCGACAGCTACTGCGACTGCAACTCAGACCGCGACGGCTACTCAGACAGCCACGCCAACGGCCACAGCAACAGCGACCGCTACCGCGACCAAGACCGCAACTGCAACACTAACGGCTACGCCAACCTCTACCGCGACGGCGACCGCCACCCAGACCGCTACGGCCACCGCGACGCTGACGGCCACGCCAACGGCCACAGCAACAGCGACCGCTACCGCGACCAAGACCGCCACGCCGACCGCTACTGCAACGATCACCGCGACCCCAACCGCGACGGCGACGCTGACGCCGACGCCAACCACAACTGCAACTGCTACCGCCACTAAGACGGCCACGCCTACGGCAACCGCGACTCAGACTGCCACCGCGACGCCGACTGCGACCGCAACCTTGACTGCCACGCCCACCCTGACCGCAACTGCCACTGCAACCAAGACCGCAACCGTTACGCCCACGGCAACCGCAACTGCGACGGCGACTAAAACTCCAACGCCCACGCTGACCGCGACGCCCACGGCGACACGAACGGCAACCGCGACACGAACTCCGACCGCGACGCCAACAATATGCTTCGGACCCTTCTGCTTTCCTCTTCTTAGCGGGTCCTCAGGCTACGGTGTGGTACACGCCACACCGACTCGGACCGCCACACCGGCCTCGACGCCGACTTCCGATCCGCCCACGGGGCGCGCCTCTGGCCCGCGATGAAATGATGACATGGCCGCGCGCTTCAGCGTGCGGCCATGTGAGTAGTTCGCCTCGATTGGTTAATCGCGAACCGGGGCTGAATGACTATTCCCATCGGTAATCGGACAGCCTGAACCCTCAAGGTCCGCAAACTTTAGCGCTGGCCGGATCAATCCCACCACTTCATTGCGGGCCAGCTCTGAGCGAGATTCCATCCCTTCGGTCCGCGGCACAGGTAGATCGTAAAATGCTCCGAAGCCATCGCGTATGGATGGCCGACGGACTCCCTGGCCTCCACTTTGGCGAAGTATTTCTCGAGCTGATCGGGCGCCGGCACACCGAGCACGATCATCGTCTCGCCCGTGTAGCCCCGCGGACCCCAATACCAATAATTTACGTGGCCGCTGATCGCCTTTGGCAGGCCAAGCTTGGGACCGTAAAAGTCGATTGCACCGGCCTCTCCGTAATTTCGGCCGAGGATGGCGGTCCTTGCGCGCTCGTCCGCTGGCAATGAGTTGTACACTCGCGCGGCCGCGGCAGCCATCTCGGGCCAGCCCATCCGATCGGCCAGCATCTGCGGCAGCTCGCTCGCTTGCCGATGTTCGAATCGCGGCGCGGAGAATCCCATGAACCGGGCAAAGCGGACATGGGTTTCAGGCGGCAGCAGAGGAAGTGCGAGCAGCGCGGTAACCCCGCCCGCTACCGCCAGCAATCCCGTATACGCCCATCTGAGCCAGAGCCATCGCGCAGGTGCGAGCCACGTTTCGATCGCCACCGCTCCCGAAGCAAGCAACATGGGATAGGCCGGCGCCAGGTAGTAAAAGCGCCCTCCCGCGAGGAGCAGGATGATGAGCGCGAGCACGTATGCCCATCCAAGCGCGCGATACGGCCGGCCCGGCTCGCTCAGAAGAAAATACCAGAGACCGCAAATCCAGATTGGAAACGCGGCCGGCTGCATGCCCAGTACCTGCCAGCCGAAAAACTGCAACGGGTTGAAAGCTACGTTGCGCCCGCTGCGCTTGATGTTGGCGAGCATTTCGAGGTGGGGAAAGTGATGCTGAATCATCCAGATGAGATTCGGCAGGAAAATCACGAGCGCCGCCAGCCCCCCGAACAGGAACCATCGGTTCGCCATCAGCCGGCGCTCGGCCGTAATCGCAAGCCCGGCGACCAGCGCCAGGCCGAATACCAACATGGTATCCTTGTTCTCCAGGCCGATCCCGGCGAGCAGCCCGAACCACAGCCAGAGCTTGCCGTTGCCCGTCTGGATCATGCGGATGAGCACGAGCGCGCAGCCCATCCACAACAGCGGCTCGATCGAGTTCATCGACAAATAACTGCCGACCGTCAGATAGAACGGCGCAAGCAGGACCGCGACCGCGGCGAGAGCCTGCGCAAATCGTCCGCCGCCAAGCTGGCGCACCAGCGCGCCCGTAAGCACAACCAGACCGGCACTCGCGATCGCCGGAAAGAGCCGGATAGCCAGAAGCGAATCGCCAAACAGTCCGCGCGCGGCCCACGCCTGGAGCGCGGTCAGCGGCGGCATGTCGACGTACCCGAAGCTTAAGTGTTCGCCGCAAGCCATGAAGTAAAGCTCGTCGGTGAAAAATCCGTAGCCGCCGGGATTAGGCAGATGGATGGGGAATTCGAGAGCGGCGATATACGCTACGATCGCGGGACCGGAGGCGAAGCGATTCTCATTGACCATTGCTGGTGCCCTCGCCCTTCTAAACCGCAGCTAGCGGTCGGCCCACACGGAGACCCCGTTAAGGCGTGCGACATTGCGGGGATAAGCCCATCGCAGTACCGGAAGGTCGCGGTTATCGGGGCCGCCGAAATCGCGTCTGACTATTAGCAAGTGCGCGCCCTCAGTGAACGCGCGCACGCTCGTGCAATTGCGAGCATAATAGAGCACTACGAATTCGCACAGTTCTGGATATACAGCGACTGGCCGTCCAGCGTCGCTTTCGGAGGCCGCAAAGGCAGCCGCCTCCCGCCACTGGATACCCCACTCTCCCATCCCCTCATCCTGCGACCCATAGTATGAGGTGGCCCGAGCCAGGGCTAGACCGACAAACAGCGCGAGAACGGCCAGCCGAATCGCATTCGGCCGTATGCGCCAAATGCCCATCGCAATCAGAATCGAGAACGGAATCAGACACGTCAGCACGTAGCGCTGGAGGAAGTTCGGAATCCAGAAAGACAGGATGATGAGAAGCAGCGCCGCAACACCACGAAGTGAGCACGCAAGCAAGACGACGGGCAGCCACATCCAGAGCAGCGTCAACCAAATCACAGTTCGCGACTCCCGCCAGGTGCGAATTATTCCCCATACCGCGAGCCCGATAGTCAGCAGACACATTGCGCTCAGAGGGGCCGTGCGGGCGGCCTGGAAAAATGTAGTCACGCCGTTGCGCTGCCACGACTGCTGGCTTATGACGGCCATTCCGAAAGGATTGTTCAGGATTGAGAGCCCCGCGGCGGCCGCGCCCGGAATGAGCGAAGCCATCGACGCCAGAGCGCGGCGCAAGAACGGCGACCCCGGTTTCCAACCGTCCTGCCAGAGCAGGGCGAGAAGCCAAAACCACTCGACGATTAGAACCGCGCCGGCGATCATACTGGCCGCAACCGACAAGAATGCCAGGAACCCGGCACCGATCAGGTCGGCCGGACGGCCAAAGCGGACGGCCCGCAGGAAAAACCAGGCCTGGGCCATTGCCAAGCCCAGCACCAGGCTATACATCCGCGCTTCGCGCGAATAGTGAATCGCAGGGAGGCTCAGCGCGAAGATCAAAGCGCTGAGCGCCGCGATCCGATTGGTATCTTCTCGTGGCAATCCGGAAGAGAACACATCGAATTCGAGCAATTCGCGAGCCAGGACAAAGATGAGCAGTATAGCCACGAGGCCCAGAACTACGGACATCACCCGCATCGAGATAACGCTGTCACCGAAGGCGAGTATCCAGAAATGCAGCGCGAGGTCATGCAGCGAGAGTTTGCCAGCGTTCGTTTTGAACCCCACTCTCACCACGTAACTCACGGTGGGAGCCGCGGCCGCATACCACGATGCCGCCTCGTCGGCGGTCAGCTCATAGCCGCCGAGCCGGTAAAAGCGAAGGCACGCGCCAATCGCCAGGGCGAGGCCAACGATGCTCGCGCTTAGCCGGTCCGGCATCCAGGATTCGTAAGCGCGCTCGGGCGGCAGCTCGCCCGCGATGCGCGAGCCGGGGGAATATTCAGGCTCCGGCGAACTCATCAATGGATACCTAACCGCTCCGCGGCGTGGCGGGGAGGAATTGATTTTCACGCAACATTGCTAGCGCCCTCACCTGCGCTGCCGCAGCCGCCTGAAACCTTGCTCAGCGGTCCGACCACACGGAGACTCCTTCAAGGCGGGTGACATCGCGCAGATACTCTCCACGAAGCAGGGGAACATCCGGGTCACTGAGATCACCCGCGTAGTTTGCGACTATAATCAGATGCGCATCTGTACTAGGCGGCGGCACGATCGTGCTGTTGCGAGCGTAGTACTTCACTACATACTTGCAATAGTCCGGGTGCACCGAAATTGGCCGCCCCGCCTCGGCCTCGGACGCTGCGAACGCAGCAGCCTCGCGCCATTGAATACCCCACTCGCGTACGCCTTCCCCGGGTGAGGCGTAATACGAGGGTATTCGGGCCAAGGCCAGACCGGCCAGCAACGCGACAGCGCCAAGCCGAATCGCATTCGGCCTGATCCGCCAGACGCCGAGCGCGATCAGAATACAAAATGGAACGATGCATGTGAGCACGTAACGTTGGAGGAAGTTCGGAAACCAGAAAGACAGAATTATAAGGAACAAGGGACCAAGGGCGCGGAGGGACAACGAAAGTATTACCACCGGCAGCCACATCCAGAGCAAGGCCAGCCAAATTGCCGCTCGCGCCTGGCGCCAGCCACGAATTGTTCCCCATGCAGCGAGCCCGATTGCCAGCACGCACATGGCATTCAGGGGAGCCATGCGGGCCATCTGCATAAATGAGACGGCGCCAGCCCGTTGAAAAGGTAAGTGGGTTGCCCAATAAACGCCCGACGGATCCGTCACCACCATCAGCTCCATGGTGGCCACGCCCGGAATGAGCGAACCCGCCAGGTTCCAGGCGCGGCGCGAGAGCGGCGATGTTGGTCTCCAGCCACTGCGCCTGAACAAGCCGAGCAACCATGCGCCTTCCGCGGCCAAAACCGCAACGTTGGCGAGGTTGGCCGCCACTAACGGGAAGGACAGGCAAGCCGCCCCGAGCAGGTGGAGAAGACGGCCGAATCGGGCAGCACGGATGAAACACCACACTTGGGCCAATGTGAGGGCCAGGATTAGGGGATACAGCCGGGCTTCGCGCGAATAGTGAATCGCCGGGAGGCACAGGGCGAAGATCAACGCGCTAACCGCCGCTATCCGGTTGGCCTCGTCGTGGGGCAATCCGGAAGGAGACGGCACGTTCAATTCGAGCAATTCGCGAGCGACCGCGAAGACTAACTGTATGCAGAGCACGCCCAGGATTGCGGACAAAGCCCGCATCGAGACAACGCTTTCTCCGAAGGCGAGTATCCAGAAATGAAGGGCTAGCTCGTGGAGCCCGAGCTTTCCGGGGTTCAGCACCAAGGCCACCCTCACAACGTAGCCAAGGGTGGGAGCCGCGGCCGCGTACCAGGACTGCGCCTCGTCGGCGGTCAGCTCGTAGGCGCCGAGCCGGTAAAAGCGAAGGCACGCGCCAATCGCCAAGGCGAGGCCAACGATGCTCGCGCTTAGCCGGTCCGGCATCCAGGATTCGTAAGCGCGCTCGGGCGGCGGCTCGCCCGCGATGCGCAAGCCGGGGGACCCCTCAAGCTCCGGCGAACTCATCGAGCCTGCCTCACGTGGGACTTCCATTTCTCACCGCGTTCTCAGGGTCTAATCAACACAACGCGGTCCGCGAGGCAACGCTCGCGCTCGGCTGCGGGTCCGCGGCGGCGCCCGCCGATGCAGAAATTTATTGAAGCGGGGCCGCTACGCCCTGTGTCTTCGGGACTACTTAGGGAGGGATGAACCGTCGAACTCGGGAAGCTTCAATTGCGCCATGTATGCGTTGACGTAGAGCCAGTCTTCGAGCGCGGAAAAGAGATCGTTGCGTGTATCCTCGACGCTCTTGCCGTTCGCCCACAAACCGGGCAGACCCGGTATGTGCGCGTACCAACTCCCGTCGTCCAGCCGCTCATACTCGGCATGGCGCATCGCCGCGTGGAGGTATTCGGTTAACGCCGCCATGAACTTCAGCCTACCACCGAGCTTCCTCTTACGGTAGAGAAACCGGGACCCGGGTCCGCGGCGTCGCGCGGCGGGCGAGCGCATTACCTCAATTGACTGTTCGCGGCGCGTGGTCTTTAGTGACGCTCGACACCACCGCGCGCCTCGATTCGGCGCCGCGGATAAAAGCGAGGAAGCTCAATGGCTCGAATCGTGAAGCACGAGAGGAGCGTACCCTACGAGGTTCCCGAGGGAACCGCGCTGCCAATCCATATCTGCGCGTGCGGGCTTTCCAAGAACAAGCCCTTCTGCGACGGAGCGCATCGGCGCACTCGCGATGAGAATCCCGCCGAGACCTATGTCTATGACGATGCCGGGCGCGCGGTCGTGACGAAGCAATACTGAGCGCCGCCACCTGCTCGGTCCCAAGTCCGCTGCATAAGCCGCAGGCGCGCGCCCGCGGCTCGTCCCGCTTTTCCCCCGTGTGAATTGGACGGCCGAATGCGCCGGCGCAGGCAGCCTCGCGCGGGCATGCTCGCATCGGTATGTTAGTCGCACGCCCGAAGGTTGGAGATGGCGGAGCAGGAATCGATTGCGCACGATGTCGAGCCGGCAGGCGCGCCCGCCGCGCCAGCCGCGCCCGCGAATCTGCTTGCGATCGCCGCCGCGCCGCGCGTCGCAATCTCTCTGCTGCTCGCCCTCGGCATCGCACTCTACCTGGTAAATCTCGGCGGCTATCCGCTTTACACGAAAGGCGAGCCGCGCGAGGCGGTAACCGTGTTCGACATCGTTCACGGCGGCGGCGTGATCCTGCCGATGCGCGCGGGGGTCGAGATTCCGTCCAAGCCGCTGCTGATGCATTGGATCGCGGCGCTCGTCTCGATCGCCGCCGGCGGAGTAAGCGAATTCACCGTGCGGGCGCCGTCGGCGCTCTTCGCGATCGCGGGGATTCTCGTCTGCTACGCCTATGTCCGGAAACTCTTCGATGAGACCGCCGCGCTGATCGCGGCGGTGATGCTGGGCACGACGTTCCAGTACATGCAGGCGGCCACCGGCTCGCGCGTCGATATGACGCTCACGTTTTTTCTCGAAATCGCCTTCTTCGAGTTCATCGCGATCGCCGAGGGGCTGACGCGGCGCCGGATGCTTCTCTATGGCGCGATTGCGCTTGCGATGCTGGCGAAGGGGCCGGTCGGACTCGCGCTGCCTGCGCTGGTGGGCGCGACGTGGATCGTAGTGGAGCGCCGATGGGGGATAATCCGCCGTCTCGGCCTGGTGCGCGGAGCGATCATCGTCGCGGTGGTCGGAGGCGGATGGTACGCGGCGGCGGCGTGGACCGGAGGGGCCGAGTTCGTGCGCAAGCAGATCGTCGCCGAGAACCTGGTGCGATTCTTCGGCAGCCCATCGTTCCACGAGGGCCACGAGCATGCCTTCATGTACGTCGAGCTGGCGCTGCTGGGCGGCTTCATGCCGTGGACGTTCATGATGGGGATCATGGCGATGCAGGCATCGCGCCGGCCGCTCGCGATGAACCCGCGCATCGCGTACATCCTCACGTGGTTTCTGGTGGTGCTGGTCTTCTTCAATCTTGCACGCAGCAAGCGGGGCGTTTACCTGCTCGCGCTCTACCCGGCGCTCGCGACCATGATCGCGGTTTATCTGGCCGACGCGATCGCGCGGCCCGACGCGATTCGCCGGTGGATTTCGGCGCTGTCGGTCGCGACTGAGGCGGCGGTGGTCGCGCTTGGAGTCGGCGGACTGGTCGCGCTCGCGGCGCTGGTGGCCACGCCGGTTGCTATGGGCGAGGCGTTGAAGCGGTTCGGAATTTCGGCGCCGGGCTTCGTCCCGTGGCTCGGCTCGATGGTGCGCCAGCAGTGGGTGCTCGCGTTTGCGCTCCCGATCGCGTGCGAGGGGCTCGGATTGTACCTCGCGCGACGGCCGGTATCGCTCCAGCGAATAATCGCGGTCACGGCAGGCGCCGCGGCTTGCGTGACGCTCGCCGCGAACCTGATTGTCGTCCCGGCGATCGCCAACACGCTTACGCTGAAACCATTCGCGCGCGATGCGATGAGCGAGATCGGATCGGAGCGCGCGGGCTACCTCGATGCGCTCAACTACGACGTCGCGTTTTACAGCGGGCGGAATATCCCGATCGTCAAGCTTGGCGATCCTGACCTGCCCGAGTACCTGATCTGCTGGCGCGCGATCTACGAGAGCATCCCGCTCCTCCAGCGCGCCAGCTTGAGCGTCGTGCTGACGAGCAACCCGGCATCGCTCGACGGCACGGGCGAGATGGTGCTGCTCAGGCGCGGCGGGCCAGCCGCGCCGCGCAAGGCGCCCGCCGACGCGATCGAAACCCGGCTTGAGCGGCCGGACCGCTACGACATCGCGGCCCGGCGCATCTCGGCGATCGCGCTCACCAGCCGCGGCAGTACGACCGCCGAGGTTCCGCGCAAGCTCAGGTCGCAATAATTCGTGATTTCAGACTCGTAGAGATTGACCTCGATCAGCGCGCCGCCCCGCTGCTTCACTTCGAGCGCGAATCCGGCGGCCGGATAGACCGTCGCGGAGGTGCCGGCGACGATTACCAGGTCGGCGCGCGCCGAGTGCTTCGCGCACTGGTTGAGGACATCCACCGGAATCGGCTCGCCGAACGAGACGGTATCGCTCTTGAGCAATCCGCCGCATTGCGGGCACTTCGGCGGCAGCACCTCGAGGGTGATCTCTTCGCGCTTGAACCGCCGCGTGCAATCGAGGCATCGGATGAGCTTCCAGTTGCCGTGGATCTCGGCGAGCGTCTTCTGGCCGGCCTGGCGATGGAGGTCATCGATGTTCTGCGTGATGACGAAGCGGAGCACGCCCAGCCGTTCGAGCTCGGCAAGCGCGAGATGGCCCGCATTGGGCTTGGCGACGCTGAGCGGCTGCATCAGTTCGTTGCTGCGCGAGCTGACGCGGTCCTCCCACGCCTTCTTGGGATCGGCGAGAAACCGCTGGAAGCCGTTCATCGGGGGCTCGCCGTACTTGGTCCACAGCCCGCCCGGCCCGCGAAACGGCGGAATGCCGCTCTCGACCGACATCCCCGCGCCGGTGAGCGCGATCGGATAGTGCGCAGCGAGAATCATCCGCGCCGCTTCGCGAATCTCGCTGTCCGATGCCGTCGTCTTGTCCTGCTCTTTCACGTTGATACCGTCCCGGCGCGCCGCGCGCGCGCCATTTTCAGCTTACTACGCAGGAGACGAAAGTGAATGCGTATGCGCTCAGCCCCGCCTGCTCCGCCTTGAGCGTGAGCGATCCGTGGGCGACTGAATCGTTCGCAACCAGGTTGTACATCCGGGCGCGATCGACGGTGACGATCGCGCGGCCGTTCTCATGGCGGACATCATCGCCGGGTTCCTGGCCGTCCTCGAGCCCGATCTCGGCGCGCACCGAGCCGCCCTCGGGCGGCGCCATCACGAGATTCACGTCCTTGGCCGTGTAGCGCAGCGCGATCGCCGCGTCCGCGGCCTCCGCGCGCGCGCTCTCCTGATCGACGCGCCATGTTCCTGCGAGATAGGCTGCGCCCTCGGCGTGGCGGCCCGGATCGCTATACTCATTCGGGCGGTCGTGCACGGCGCCCTCGGGATTACCGAACAGCCCGCGCGCATAGCCGAGATAAAGCTCCGGGGTCACGCGGTAGCAGACCGCGCCGGGCCGATCGGAGTCGCGCACCGGGTCCATCGGCGGCGGCAGGTCGAGCGACGGATTGAGTTCGCGGAGCGCGGCCTGGATTGCGATTTCGGTTTCGTGGTAGCCGCCCTCGCCGAAATGGTAGTAGCGAATCCGCCCCCTCGCATCGATCAGGTATTTCGCGGGCCAGAAGCGATTCGAGTAGGCCCGCCAGATCGCGTAATCGTTGTCGAGCACGACCGGGTACTCGATATCGAAGCCGTCGATCGCGGCTTTGACGTGCGGCCCCTCGCGCGCGAACGTGAATTCGGGCGCGTGTACGCCGACGATCACGAGCCCGTCCTGATGGTAGCGCCGATGCCAGCCGGAGACGTACGGCAAGGTGCGGATGCAATTGACGCAGGTGTAGTCCCAGAAATCGACCAGCACGATCGCCTTGCCGCGAAGGGCGGCGATGCTGACCGGGCCGCCGTGCACCCACTTCCCGCCCTCGAGTTCGGGCGCGAGGATCGTTTCCGCTAAGTTGGGCATCGTGCTTGCGCGCGGGCTCGGCCGAGCGCCCGGCGGACGCAATCGTCAGAGCAGCTCGACCAGCACGCCGTTCGACGACTTGGGATGCACCACCCAGCGATGCTTGTCCCCCTCGCCGACCGGCGCGCGATCGTACAGGGTGAGACCTTTCTCGGTCAGGGACTTTCCAACGGCGTCGATATCATCGACTCGCAGGGCGAGCTGGTAGAAGCCCTCGCCGGACCGGGCAAGCCTGCGCGCCACGGCGTTGTTCATGTCGGCCTTGTTGGTCGGCTCCATCAGCTCGATGAACATCTCGCCGGGCTTTCCGTGCTGGGAGAGGAAAGCGCTGCGGATTCCCTCGACTGCGATGTCGCGGCGGCCAAACTCTTTCATCCCGTAATTCTCCGACCAGAGTTTAACGGCCGCATCGAGATTGCGAACCACGATTCCGATGTGACTGATTTGCGCCGCCATCGTTGCCTCCCTGCCCGGGGCGCCGCGCGCACGATGCGCGCGCGGCTGCGTTCGCCGCCGGCCAGCCGAGCGTATCATATCGTTCATACGCCGACTAAGCGGGATTCCACGCGCCGGCGTGTGCAAGCGAGCGCCGATCGCACCGCCGATCGCGATCGCGTCGGGGGTGTGGAAAAGCGGCAAGGCCGAGCGGCTCGAGAACCGCCCGGCCCGTGCCGATGCACGACGTGCGCTGGTTATTTACGGAACCTTTGGACCGAAGATGAGAAAAAGCGGCGCACCAAGGTTGCTTTTGTTCGAAGTCGAATCAATAAACGCCAACGGCTGCGGGCTGCCGCTTGCTCCAATCGATGATTTCGAAAACTGGGCGACGCTGCCGTACTCGTCGCTATCCGCATTCCCGACCCACAGGTTGCCCTCGGAATCGAACGTGATTCCGGCCGGGACATCGAGGCTGTCCGCGCTGGTGCCTGTGACGACGACCGGTTTCAGCGTTACCACCGGGGTTGGGCTTCCGCTGCTCTTCAATTGGCTCGGCGAAAACTTCACGATACTCCCCGCGTTGTTAGCCACCCACAGGTTGCCCGACTTGTCGAAGAGGATGGGTTCGCACGAATCAAGACTGTCGCTTACATCGGAGCTCAGAACGACGGTTGGGGTCTGCTTTCCGCCGGCCGCGAGTTGCGCCTTCGTGAACTTGAAGAGTTCGGAGGCGCAGTCGTCGGCAACCCAGAGGTCGCCCTTGGAGTCAAACGCAATACCAACTGGAGAACAGAAATCACTCGACGAGATGGTCATGTGCGGGTTTGGGGAGCCACCTGAGGCGAGCTGCGAGGAAGTGAATTCGTACAGTTCCTTATTATTCTCGTCGGCAAGCCACATATCGCCATACTTGTCGAACACCATCCCCTCGGGCCGATCGAGACCGGAGATTTTCACCGCCGCAGACGGCGCGTCGTTCGTTTTCAGACCTTTCAGTTGCTTGGAAGTGAATTTCGTCAGCGTGCCACTGCACACATTGCTGACCCAGAGATTTTTTGCGGAATCAAAAATCAGGCCCCAGGGACAATCAAGGTCCGGGCTTTTGAGCACTCGGCTCGGGCTTTGACGATCGATCCCGGTCAATCCGTGTCCGGTGAACTCCGATACGTAACTAGTATCGTCATTGGCGACCCATAGAGCCGGGCCGAGCGCGGGACTGGGGGACACCTCAACCTGGGCAGGATGCGCAGTGACCGCGGCCCCAAGTATGAAGGCCAGCGCGGCCAGGCTCGACGCGCACAGCACACCGCTCCGGAGACGAAACGACCTCGTACCCATAAAACAATCCTCCCTCGCACAGACGGCCTTATGTGCCTTAGCAGCCACCTTCTGGCAGCGCAATCCAGCGGTCATCACTGATACGCAGCAAGGCGCTGTATTGGTTCGTAGGGACCATGCGCGCCGAGTCCGGCGCGCATGGCGGGCGTGCGGCGCACCTAATCAGCCAGGCGCCGCGGCGGGCTGCGCGGGATTTTACGGGCGCGCCCTGCCGGCGCCGCACCTACAGGCTTGCGATGAAATCCTCGATCACGCGCGCGAGCGCGGCCGGTTTTTCGAGCAGCACGTGATGGTGCGCATCGGGGATCGTCACGAGCTGAATTCGCGGATTCGATTCGGTTGCGGCGCGCGCGCCATCCGCGTTCATGATTCGGCTGCGCCCGGCCCGCACCAGCAGGGTCGGGATTCGAACCTGACGCAGTGCATCCATCACTTGGATCCCGTCGCCGCGATAGAAGCTCTCGCGATCGAACTTGAGCGTGAAGCGCCCCTCATCGGTGCGGGCGAAGCTCTTTTCGGCGATCTCCAGCAGAGTCTCGGGCGGGACGCTTCCCTCCCGGGGCATCAGGCGAAACCGCGCCTTGGCCGTTTCGAGATCGGGGTACGTCACGATCGGCAGCGACTTCAAACGGCGGAAATAGCGGTCGCTCGCGCGGCTGGCGGTAAGCGACCCGTCGATCAGGACCACCCCGCGCGCGCCCCCCGGATGGTCCCGCGCGAAGGCGAGCACCGACATTCCGCCGAGGCTGTGACCGACGATGATCGGAAGCTCCCCGCGCGGCCCGACGTGCTCGGCGAAGCGCGCCAGGTCATGCGCATACAGGACCACCGAGTAGGCCGGCGGGCGCACCCATTCGCTGTCGCCATGACCGCGCTGATCGAGTGCGAGCAGCCGGTACGCTGGCGAAATTGCGCGCGCGACCGGATGCCACCACCATGCATTCGCGGTGCTCCCGTGCAGCAGGATTACGGTGGGCCGTCCCCGGGGATTCCATTCGAGGTAATGCAGGCGGGGCTTGCCCGGGAGCACGTGGCTTAGCGGTTCAATCATTCGAGACCGGCAAAGAATTCGTTCAGCGTTGCGATGAGCCCGTCGGGATTATCGAGCATCACGTGATGATTCGAATCGCCGATCTCGGCGAGGCGTCCCTTGGGCAGCGCGGCTGCGATCTGGCGCGCCGTGTCGATATCGACCGAGAAGCTGCGCGTGATCTTCACGACCAGCGCCGGGCAAATAACCCCTCGCAACTCCGCCCACATGTCGAGCGGCTCGCGCACCATCGTGCGGCGATCGAGCTTGTGGATCCAGCTTCCATCGGGCAATTGTTTGAACGAATGCCGCGCGACGTGGTCGAGCACTTCCCTTTTCGCGAGCGTCTCGCGCGGCAGCAGCCGGAAGTTTTCGACCGCCTCCTTAAGCGTTGCGAACCGGCGGGCGGGGCGCTCAGACATCCCGCGCAGAAACTCGACTGCGCGCTCGCTGTAGTCGGGGCGGCTATCGATCACAACGATCGCCCGGGTCCTCCCGCTATGCTCGGCGGCATAGACGAGCGTGTTATGCGCGCCCATCGAATGGCCCACGATCACCGGCGCTCCATTGCCGAGCTGACCGATGACTTCGGCAAGGTCGCTCGCGTAATGGCGCGAGCCGTAGCCCCACTCCTGCGGCCATTCGCTCTCGCCGTGGCCGCGCTGGTCCAGCGCGAGCGCGTGAAAACGATCGGTGAACGCAGGCGCAACGAAGTCCCACCAATGGGCGTGAGCGGAGCCGCCATGGACAAACAGCAGCGGAGGCTTGCCCTCGCCGCCATAGTCGAGGCAGTTGAGCTTGAGTCCGTTGACGTTGAAGCGACGCTCTCTCATAGCGGTCCTGCGATCGTTTGCGCGCGAGTTGCGCGGGCCGCAGCCGAAGACAATTGCTGCGTTAAGGCGGCTTTGCAACCCATCGGTTTCGTGACAATCTTAACAGAGGACCGACCCCACCGCCGCCCCGACATGCAAAACCCCCTTCGCCTCAAAATTATCGCGGTCGCACTGGTGATCGGCGCGCTCGGCATCGGCGGGCCCGCGGCCGCTCAGGATTCCAACTCCGCCAAGGCGCGCGCGCTGGTCGATGCCGCCATCAAGATGACCAATGGCGATGAGGCCGTAAAGCTGCTCTGGCAGGCCACCGACCTCGACCCCGCGCAACAGGACGCCTACGTCTACCTGGGGCTTTACTATCAGGCAAAGTCGGATTTCGCCAACATGGTGAAGGTCTATCAGAAGCTGGCCAAGAACAATCCCAACCAGCCGACGGCCTACATCAATATCGGCGAGGCGTACATGTCATTTTCGCCGCCGCGCACCCAGGATGCGCTCGTGTACTTCCGCAAGGCATACGAGATCGATCCGAAGAACTCTTTCGCCGCGCTCAGGATCGGCGAAATTCTGGGCCAGAGCGGGAACAGCCCGGAGGCGATCAAGTATCTTCGTCAGGCGCTGGCCGACAGCACGAAAAATCCGGCGGTCTCCGCTGAGGCGGAGAACGTTCTCAAGCAGATGGGCGCCCTCTAGCGCGATCTCGACCTTTTCCCCGCAATCGAACGCGGGAGAAAAAGAAAATACCCCCTTCCTGACCTTCCCCCGCAACTGAATGCGGGGGCAGGGATAAGAGAGCGGAGTGCGCGCTATGTGCGTGTTCGCGTCGGCTGAATGTTTGAAAAAAATAGTGGGGCGGGCCGCCGTGCCCGTCGTGAATTC
>Ga0187771_10001335_pt1 | contig 16335 bp, 12 predicted proteins | sample 0116_SJ02_MP15_1_FD_133139 | JGI IMG/M metagenome (GOLD analysis project Ga0187771, IMG submission 133139) | Tropical peat soil microbial communities from peatlands in Department of Meta, Colombia - 0116_SJ02_MP15_10_MG | ecosystem: Environmental > Terrestrial > Soil > Wetlands > Peat | place...
CTTGCAGATATTACTTGTTCATGCTCTCAATTGCATATTGTCCAAACATTGCCAGTCTGTGTCATATTAGTCCTGCGTCCATTTCAAGTCAATAATACACAAAACTGGTTAATCTCATGGGTCATAGCAGCAAGCAGATGCGTATGCGGAATACGTGGAAGACGATGTGGGAGATATTCTGCGTTACTTCGGTCCGAATTTGTACAGACCTCCGGGGTAAGGTTCAACCTTGTCGGATAATGCCTGGATAAGACCTGTATATCTTTTTGACGGAAGGATGATTTCAGGAAGGGAATTTTCTCGGTCCGATCATCAGGAGTGCGCAGAGCCACCCGAACGCCGCCAGCGCTCCCCAGGGGGTTACCGCTGGAACGGCGCTTGCCGGCGCCGGTATCACGCTGTTCGAGGCCGTGGAGACGGAGCCGGCGCCGAGGGCATTGGTGGCGGTGACGGTGAAGGTATAGGCGGTGCCGTCGACAAGCCCGGTCACGGTAATGGGGCTGGTGGCGCCGGTGGCGGTTATGCCGCCCGGACTGGAGGTAACGGTATAGGAGAGGATCACTCCACCGCCGGTGGAGGTTGGAGCGGTGAAGCTTACCGTGGCCTGATTGTTGCCGGCAACAGCCGTCACTCCCGTCGGGCTCTCCGGAGTGGATGCGGGGGACAGGTCGGCCAACAGGTTGGCGCCGTTGAAACTACCCCAGCCCGTGGCGTTGTCATATCCCGGACCTGCCGCAAAATAGAGGTTTGTTCCTTGTGTGACGTCATGAAAATCCGACCCGTAATTGGAACTTTCGGCAATTTGGTATATCAGGGGATTGGCGAACCCCAGCAGCGGGTTGCCGTTTGCGGCACGCAGCTGATTGGCGCGGGCGGCAAATGCCGCCCAAAGGGGCGCGGCACAACTTGTGCCGCCGTAAATTTGCCAACTCCCGTTAAAGTAAATGGAATAGCCGGTGTACTGGTCGGCGTTGAGAGAGACATCCGGCACGTTCCGCATGGTGGAAGAGGCTGCCGATGCAATGCCCTGCTGCCAGGACGGGATGCTCCAAACGGTGCTGATGCCGCCCCCCCCTGCCCCGCCGCTTATGGTGTTGTTCACATTCCAGGTTGTTTCGTAATTGTAGGCTTCCCCGGAGTTGACATACAGCTGGGTTCCCCCGACCCCCACCATGTAGGGCTGGGATGCCGGGTCGTCGACGCTGAGCGTGGAACCGTTGTCATAGGCGCCATCATCGCCGGAAGAAGCAAAGATGGTCTGTCCCTGCGAGGCCATCTGCATGAAGATGTTATTCTCACTGGTAAGGAAAGGCGGGGTTGAAATGGACTGGGCCCCATTCTCGCTCAATCCCCAGGAAGTGCTGATCTGCTTGGCCGTATTGTCCGTAGCGATCCGGTTATAGGTGTCGATGACACCCGTTGCGGAGTTCGGTCCCTCGTAAACCATAATCTGGCTCGCTCCGGGAGCCAACGCCATCTGTAATTCAATATCCAGGGTCACCTCGTCTGCGCCGCTCCCCGGCCTGTCGGAAAAACCATCAATCCTGACATTTTTCAGTGGTATGGAAGGAAGGCCGAAATAACCGGCGTAGCTTGAAATGTCACTGGCGCTGTAGCCGTCAAGCTCGAACAGCCCGATGACCTGGCCGCTGCCGGTGGCTGTCGTTCCGGCAAGGTTGTATGCCGTCAGAATATCGGTGGGGGAGAGAGCGCCGCCGGGGCCTGTGCCGATCTGAAGCGGCGACATGTGCGCCGATCCGGCGGATATGACCTGGTTATGGGGATGCCAAACGGCAGCATTGTCAAGGCCGACCACACCTATTATCCGGGAAGCAATGTCACTTGGCATGGCTGGATCGTTATCCGGGGCGTAAAACGTTCGGCCGTCCTTGGCCTGATATTGCTGGAGGTGAATGGCAAAGGCGCTGCCGACCGTCCCTGCTGCGCCGGCAACATCCAGGATGGCACGATTGGGATGGGTGCCGGCAATGGCAAAGCCCTGGCTTTCGGCATAGGATTTGACAGCATCGTAGTCTGCCTGGCTCGGGCCGAACCTGTCGCTGAATTCCTGGGCAGTCAGGTAATGGCCGTAGTTCGGGTCGGCGGGATCGTATATGCGTGCCAGCAGTTCCCGCAGCTCCGGTTGATTACGCAGCGGCAAGGCAATTGCCATGGATATTTGGGTATCAAGCGGGACTCCTCCCAGATTCTGTGCGGCGGCAATGGCCTTGGCGGGAACGTGCCCTTTCACCCTCACGGAAGCCGGAACAGGATCGGCCAGGCACGGAGTGGCCGCCCTGCCGAACGTAACGGCCAGGATAGCGGCAACCCCTGCACAAACCTTCAATATCCCGCCTGTAGAAATGTTCACGGTTGCGTCCATAAAATGGCAATAGCCTGCCCGGTCATCGTCATGATCGTAGCAGGCTTCCCGGTTCTTCATCAAAGTCGGCAAAGTACCAATAATAGCGATCGTTACTTGTGCCACTCTATACCGCAAATGGATATGTTCAGTGTCGGACAGGCAACAATGATGTAAATAATTCCGTCAGCGTTGTTATGGTATTCGGGCAGGAAAAGGTTTTCGGTTTTCACCGGCGAGGTCTATTTGAGATCGAAAAAACAGCGCCCCTGGGAAATAGCCCTGATTCGCTCCATTTCACGACGTGCAGTTTCGTTCAGCTCTTTATCGTCAACTTGGCTTAGCTTGTACAAGAGCTCTTCTATCTCATGCTCGACAAAGGCAGTATCCTTGTATTCACGTATGGCTTTGATAGCTGCCTGTCTACATCGTTCCAAATTGCTCAGCGTGCGGCTGGCCATTTTGCCCCCCTTGAAATAACAACCATTTGTGCTCACTATAACACAACCGGATTGCAGTGTGAACATTTTTGAGACTTGATTGCGGCACGTCACGCCAGTCCATCATTCCCCTTCGGCGCATCACCGAGAAGTTTTTCCACCCGATCGCAAACCAGGCCGGCCAAAATATGGTATAATTACATTGAAAATAATACTTATAATAAATATAATTAATAATATCTAATTAGCAGGTTTATACCTGCCGAAAAGGAGAAGCCATGAAGACGGAAAAGCCTAAGACCAAGAAAAAAGAAGTGTCTGAAACGGTCACAAAACAAGCAAAAACTGACAGCGCTGAGTTGAAAAAAAAGAAAAAAGCCGAAAAGGTTGACGAGGCCCTGGAAGCGCCCAAGACCAAGAAAAAGGAAACATCCGGTAAAGGCGGCAAGAAAGCGGCTGAACCGAAGGAGCAGAAGGCGCCAAAGGAAGATAAGGTAACCAAATTCCTGGTCAGCATGAAGAAGTCGGTGCGCAAGAATGTCAAGAAAGAAGCTGCCGACGCCGGCGTCAGCATGAATGAGTATATCGTGGCAGCGGTCGAGGAGAAGTTGAAACAGTCTCTCGAATCTTGAAGTTGTTGATCAAGTGGATGTAGGAAATGCCGGATGATGCCGCTGAATTCGCAATAGACTAATGCCCAACGTGCGGAAAAACATTTGAACCGCAAAGACGCTAAGAACGCGATGAAAAATCATTCAATCGTCGTGACCCAAGTCTTTCACCTGTTTGATTCGAATTGATTATGAATGTCTTCGTGTCCTCTGCGTCTTTGCGGTTATTAACTGCCGGTTTAAGAATGAAATCATCTCTCCATCGGGTCAATGACCATGACCGAGATCGAACGCAAGTTTTTGGTAAAGCATCTGCCTGCCGGCGTGCAGGGTGAAACACGGATACTCCAGGGATACCTCGCTCACGATGAGCACATGGAGGTGCGCATTCGGCAGCAGGGGGGCAGGCATATCCTGACCGTGAAGGAGGGGTTCGGGCTCATGCGGCGGGAGACCGAAGTCGAGATCTCGTCCCGGCAATTTCAGGCTCTTTGGCCGTCAACCGAAGGCAGGCGATTGGAAAAAGTCCGCTCCGTGGTCGATCACGGAACGTTCCGGGTAGAGGTGGACCGCTACCTGGGTGAGCTTGAACCGTTGATTGTCGCTGAAGTGGAGTTCTCTTCGGTCAAGGAAAGCGAGATTTTCGAGAAGCCGGACTACCTGGGGCAGGACGTCACCGATGAATATGCGTACAAGAATGTTTCCCTTGCAATGCATGGCATTCCCGACGGGGCGGCCCTGAATTACCAGATTGGGGCGCTCCCTTATTTTTTCCGCGGCGGCCGCCTTTACCTCGTTATCGTGACAAACTCATCCCAAACCCGCTGGATTATCCCCAAAGGGCAGCCGGAGCCGGACATGTCCCGGCATGATGTCGCCGTCATGGAGGCCATGGAGGAGGCAGGGGTCATCGGGAGTTGCCTCCACGGACTCCGGATACCGTGTCATCGCAAGGGGGAGGAGACGCTCCATATTTTTCCGCTGAAAGTTACGACCGTATTGAAAAAATGGCCGGAGATGGACTGGCGGAAACGTGCGGTGCTGCCTGCCGACAAGGCCCTGAAGATGATCAGCGACCCGGAACTTTCCCAGTGTATCGAGCGCCTCACCTCCCGATTGCTCGCCTGATCCGTCATTATATATATTCTGAATCCGTGACGCCTCCATGCCTTCGCTGGTCCGGAAGACCTCTGCCATTGCGTTTGAAAATTTTTCAGCAAACAGGCAGCGGACCAGCCGGGTGAGTGGGTTGCAACGGCATGGCGGCGTGCGGGCCCCGGCTCTTCCGGACACTTCGGCATTGCGGCGTCACGGATTCAGATATATGTGTATGTTTTCTTGTTTTTGACAGGTCTGGTCTCGGCCTTGTGCCTGTTCAGCATGACTCCCAGCAGTTTTTCCTTCGGAAGCATGGCAGCGGTGCGTTTGATGTCGTTAACCGGGGTTTTCCCCTCCTGCACGACCATGAGGATATGGTCAACCAGGGGGGCGAACACGAGGGCATCGTCACCGGCGGAAACCGACTGCATGTCGAAGATGACAAAGCGGTCCGGATAGCGTTGCTTCATGTCCGAAACAAGCTCCTTCATGCGCGGCGAACCGAGAAGTTCACTGCTGTCCCGCATCAGCCGCCCCCCCGAGACAACGGAAATTTTTTCTATGCCGGGCCAGAAAAAAAGATCGGCCACCGGGCACTCGTCCAGCAGATAATTGATGAGCCCGCAAGCGCTCTGGTAACCGAGCTGCTTGTGGACATCCTGTTGCTGCAGATCGCAATCCACCAGCAGAACGGTTTGCTGAAACTCCTTGGCCATGGTGAAGGCCAGATTGATGGCTGTCGTGGTCTTGCCGTCACCCGGCAGGGCGCTGGTCACCATGAGCGAGTTGCCGCCAAGCGCCTGCATCTTCTGCAGAATCTGGGTACGCAGTATTTTGTAGGCATCAACAACATTCTGCTCCGTCGTGTAGGCAATGCAGTGATTGGAGGTTACCCTTTCCGGTTCAAGCGCAATCATCCTCGACCGGTCGTAGCTCGGCGAACTCCATCCGGCCGGTTTCAGCTTTTCGGTTTCCGGCACAGCCTCTTCTATGACTTCGGCTGCGACGTGCGCCGTCCCAAGATCGGCTTCCGGCACGGCCTCTTCGATGACTTCGGCTATGGCATGCGCTGTCCCAAGGTCGGTTTCCGGGGCCGCCTCCACTCGTTCTTCAACAGGTGGGACTGCTGCAGGCGCCTCCATTCGGTCTTCGACAGGTTGGGCCACAGGCGCCTTCTCTTCCGGTATCGTTTTTCTGAATTTTGCAAAACGGTCAAAGTCCGCCATTGTTCCTCCCGGCACTCGGCAATGATTACGACAGAGGCCTGTACCTTGCAACACCTAAATCGACGCAAAAAGTAGTCCCCTCCCGCCAGGAGAGGGGGAACATTTGCAAAATATTAAGTATTACAAGGCACTGGCTTTACAGACTGAATCGTCTCCCCAGTTTGACCCAGACGATGTCAAGGTCCATCACAAAAAAGTGAAACAGCAGCACCGCAACAACCAAAACTACACATGAACAGCAGACCATGAGGCGCATCTGGCTCCGCCAGCGGGAATGATCGCCCGGCGTCACAATCTCGGGAATCACGCCAAGCACCTGTAGCCCGAGAGACCGGGCAAGTTCGTCACTGCCGTAAACGGCCTGGTCGTTCTGCTCTTTCAGGGCCGCGGCCGCGCAACCGCCGCCGATACCCAGCACGAAACCGACCACAATAATGGCCGGGATGTTGGGGCTGATCGGTTTTTCCGGCAGCCGGGCGGAATCGATCAAGGTAAAGCGCTCGCCCATCTGCTCCTTTTCCAGGCCGTGCGCTACGCGTGCCTCCATGAATTTCTTGGAAAGATCATCGTATTTAACCTGAAGATTGTTCCGTTCCATCACGAGGTTCTTGTACCCCTCCTCCACCCGGGGGCTTGCCCCGATCCGGCGATGCATGCTGTCCCGTTTCTGGAAGAGATCCGCCTGAATCCTCCTGGTTGACTCCAGTTCGGCACGGTTGGCGGCCAACTGGGAGGCCAGATTGGTATACGACGGGTTGTCGGGTTTGCTGTCCGGCGTATCCCGATCGGCGCCGCGGAGCTGTTTGGAAAGTTCGGCGATGTCCGCTTTGGTTTTTACCACATCCGGATGCTTGTCGGAAAATCTGCTCCGCAGGTCCACCAGCTTCATCCGGAGTTCGTTGAGCCGCGTTTTGTCCTGGTTGGCGGCCTCGGTCGGAATGGTGGCAAGCTCAGACTGGAGGTAGCCTTCCTTTTCCCGCAGGGTGCGCACCTGTTCGCTGACCTGCCTGATATCCCGGTCGACATTGTCGAGCAGCTGCAGGTTCAGCTGGGAGAGCTCAGGCAGGGCATTGATATTCTGCTGTTTGTAGCTTGCAATCTTGGCGTCGGCTTTTTCCAGCTCCGCCTGGACGCTCTTCATCTCCTCTTCCATGAAGCGGGTCGTGCCAAGCGACTGTTTCTCCCTGGTTTTAAGGTTCTCATTCAGGTAAAGGGAGGTAAGTTCGTTGGCCACCTTCTGGACAAGAGCGGGGTTCCTGCCGTCATATGAAACCGAGAATGCAATGGTTGCCTGGGCCGGCCGGCCGGTACGGGGATCTACGACATCGGCGCTGATGGTGTTGAACTTGATGTCCTTGCGCATCTTGGCAATTATTTCTTCGACGGTCTTCTTGTTTTTCAGATCGGCATAGAGGTTGAAACGGTTGACAATCTCCAGCAGCCGCGACGACCCCATGATCTGCTGGTTGATGCTCTGCAGCCGCTGGTCGGCAAAGGTCGTCACGTTGGTGGAGACATACTCCCGCGGAATTTCCTGCTCCTCGATGAGGATCGTCGAAGTCGAGCGGTAGGTCGAAGGCAGCAGGAACGCAATGCCGATGCTCAGGAGGAGAATCGTCGCGAACGGCCCCACAATGTACCACTTTCTCCTCTTGGCGATGGCCATTATTTCCTGGAGGTTCTTGCTATCTTGTCCCATGATAAACCTCTTCCGTCAGTGTGTTCGAACCGGGATGATATCTGAATCTGTCATGACTTGAGAAGGTCAGCAACACTCTGTTCTGGTGCACCTGCGTACCGTAATTGCGGAACGACTCGTTGTAGAAGGAATACTGCATGCCGAGATCGAAGTAATCGGACAGCCGGTACAAGAGGGAGGTGAAGGCCTGGAACACCCGCGCATCGGTCCCTGTCGCCCCGAACTGGTTGTCGGATGATTTATTGATGACGTACGAAGTGCTCGCCTGCCAGCTGAACCGCTTGGTTTCGGTCCGGCTCACGGCCAAGGACACCGACGTGTTTTCCGTTGCCCCGATCTGCCCCGACCCCGCAGAGAAGTTACGGTTTACCGAGATGTTCCCCTGCCCCTTTTCACCGGTATAGGTGACGCCTGCCGATCCTATCCACCCCCAGTTGTCGACCGACTGGTCGACCATCACCAGGGCGGGAAGACTCAGGATCTTGTACGTTGAATAGGTATAATTCGCCCCGCCGTTGAGGCTCCAGGATATCTTCTCCGTGATCCCCCGGGCGGCTCCGACGGTAAGGGCATAGTTGTTGTTTGCGGTTGTACTGTATATGGCCCGGGAGAACGAGGCGGTGACCATCCCCTTGAGGAGTGGAGCCAACGAGCCAAGATCCACCGTGTACACGGACGATGCGTTGTGGACAATGCTGCCGAGCAGAGCCGGGTTGACGTACGTCTGGTCCTGGTAGGAGTAGTTCAGGGTTACCGAGGAGAGCTGGTCCAAGGTCACGCCCCCGCTGCCCGACAGGTTGAACGACTGGGAACCGGAGCTGTAGGCCAAGCCGGTTACCGGATTGATGCTGGCCGGCTGGTTGGTGTGGGAATATCCGCCGGCGGCGCCAAGAGAGGTGAGCGGCGACACCCGGTATTGCGCCTGACCCTGTACCTGCTGTGCGGACGAACTGAGCGTTTCGTTTTTAGCATACTGGAACCAGTCCACACCGGAGGTGAGCGAACTCGTCAGCCGCTCGGTGTTGAGGGACATGCCGAGGGTCGGCGCCACTGTGGTGATGAAATCGCTCTTTTTGGAACCGTATGACAGCATGATGTTGTCGTTGAACTCCTCACGCAGGTCGCAGTTCGGCATAAGAATGATCTCAGCCCCCCATGAGCTTTGGCACGGGATTACCTGAACTCCCGTGATGACGGCCGCTGCCGCCATCACGGGGAGAACCCGCCGAACCTGCTGAAACGTGACGATAGGATGCCTCATGAAGTCACAGCATCTCAAGGAACAACGATGACATCACCGCGACGCAGCAGGATGTTGTCCTCAAGGTGTTTGCCGGAAAAGACCTCCGAATACCTGAACGGGTACACCAGGGTAGCCTCCTTGTCCTGGCGGAAGATTTTGATATCGTCTTCGGAGGCATACGGGTTGAGGCCGCCGGCAATGGTAAGCGCCTGCAGGACCGTGGTGTCGGCCACCAGCATCTGCCGCCCCGGCGCGTTGACCCTGCCGATAATGTAGATGAAAAGGCTGTTCAACTGCTTGACCTCTACGGCAATGTCTGCATCCACGATATAGTTGCTGAACTTTTCCTTCAGATCGTTGCGCAACTCGGCCACCGTTTTGCCTCCAGCCGCTATTTCCCCGACCAGCGGCATCTGGATCTTACCGTCGGGCAGCACCAGGACCGTCCGGGTCAGCATATCGTCGCGCCATACCGTGATGCCGAGTTGGTCGCCCGGCCCGATGATGTAGTCCTGCCCGAACCTGACCGCCAGGCGCTCGGTGAGATTCTTCCAGGTTAGGTCTATCATCTTCTGTTCGTTGCTGCCGGTTGGGGCGATTTCGCCGTTCTTTTTCATCGCGCCGTCATCGGAGCGGAAAAACGAGACGAGCCTGCTCCAGACGGACTTTTCCCGGGGACGGGCCGGAACACCGTCAATACGGGCCGGGACCTGGGGCTGCGCCGTCTCCGCTGTCGGCGGGGCACTTTGACCGGCTGTTTTCGGCTGAACGGTTTTATCCACCTGCGCCTGGTCAGTGCCGGAAGCAGCCGGGGCGGCATCGCTACTCTTTTTCTTCGTGCCGTCATCAGAATTTAAAAACCAGAAGAGCCTGTTCCAGAAGGACTTTTCCTGGGGATGGGCCAGGACCTGGGACTGCTCTTCCTCCGCTGCCGGCGGGGTATTTTGGCTGGTTGTTTCCGGCTGAACGGTTGTATCCACCTGTGCCTGGTCGCTGTCGGGAGCGGCCGGGGCATCTTCGGATTTCACACTCTCCACTGAAGCTCCCTCATCGTCGGCACAAGCATGACGGCCGGGTACAAACGCCACCAGCGCACACAACAAGAGACAAGCAACAAGGCGATGCATTCCAAGCGTAGTCATTGTTCACCCTTATTCCTGTAGGTTGAATTACGGTATCCGGCCCGAAATGAGTAATTTATCCTTCTTACGTTACGTTCAGGTGACCATTGTTAAAAAAAGGTGTGAAAATTTGCCCGTTCCCACGTTCGTGAGCCGTGGAAACGATGTCTTGTCTAGAGCGTCTTGAGTGTTTTCTCCGCTTCGTCGCGACCGGGAAACGATGCCGCCCCGGCCAGGGCTTTTTTCAGGGAGTCCCTGGCTTTTTCCCGTTGCCCCGCCTTGTATTCGGCCATCCCTGCGTGGTAGTTGAACAGGGGGTTCCCGGGAGCGGTAGCACGGGCCTTTCCGCACATCTCCAGGGCTTGCGGCAGATCCCCTTTCTTGTAACATATCCAGCCCAGGGTATCCTGTACCGCCGGTTCAGACGGGCTCATGGCGAGAGCCTGCCTGGCCAGCGAGGCTGCCCCCTCCAGATCGGAAGAACTGCGCGCCTTTTCGCTCTTCAGATACGCGAGATCGTTCACTATGCGCCATGATTTGGAGTTGCAGCGGTAGGCTCTTTCCATTTCCGCTTCCGCCTTGTCGAGCTTTCCCTGCATGATATAAAGCTCGCTGCATTTTACATACCCCACCGGCAGGTTGGGCACCTTGTGCTTGAGTTGCAGAAAAACGGACTCAGCCCGTTTCATATCCCCGGCATGGACAAACAGGTCGCCAAGATCGCTCATGACCTCAAGGTCGGACGGGTTGGCCGCCAGTATCTTGTTGAACATCTCCTCTGCCTGCTTGTAATCCTTCTGCATCATCAAAACCCGGCCCAGCCCCCTCTGCAATTCACGGGAGGAAGGTTCAGACTTGAGGGCGGTTTTCATGACATCCAGGGCCAGACTCGGCTCATTGTTGAGCAAATGAGCCTCGGCCAGCTTGATCTGGGCCTGAACAAGCTGGGGCGAATCGGTCGCCACGGTGCGGAACTCGGGCACGGCGTTGGCGCCGTCCCCTTTTGCAAGGTAAATGGAGCCCTTGGTCATGTGCGCTTCGATGTTCTTAGGGCTCTCCTTGATGACGTCGTCGGCATACCGGGAAGCGGTCTCCATATCGCGGCGAATGAAATATATCTTCGCCAGGGTGGTCTTGGCCTGGATGAGATCCGGCTTGTCCAGGTCGCTCCCGTGCGCCAGCGCATCTTTCAGGGTGGCAATTGCCAGGTCCGCCCTGCTGGTGTTGGCATACAATTCACTCAGGGCGAACCGGAGTTTGAAATTCTTGTTGATGGCGGCGATCCCCTCCTTCAGTTCCCGTTCCGCATCGTCAGGCCTGTTTTTCAAGACATAGAAGGCAGCAACCTGCAGACGCCGGTCCTGGTCCTGGGGGGCAGATGCAATGCACCCCTTGAGGGTCTCCACCGCTTTTTTCTGATCCAGGTTCCAGTACAGGCCGGCCAGGGCGATGACGTGCCGAAGCTCTTTCGGCTCCAGAGCAATACACTGCCTTATCAGGGCGGCCGCTTCCTCGGTCTTGCCGGAACGGGCCTTGAGTTCGGCAAGGGGGTAGATCATGGCGACCGACGACGGATTTGCGGCTACCCCTTTGCTCAAGGCATCCTCGGCGCCTTTCAGGTCGTTTTTCAACACATAGGCCGATGCCAGCAGTTGATATGCATCCGGCTTGGTCTTGCCTTTGGCGATGATCCCTTCAAGATACGGTATGGCAGTCGCCAAATCTTTCTTGGCGACGTAGACCGCCCCTCTGAGCAACAGTCCGTCCAGATTGGCGCCATCTTTCTTAAGGATCAGTTCGGCTTTCTCCAGCGCCTTGTCCGGCAGCCCGCCGCCCAGGAAGATCTTGCCGAGCTGGTACTGGGCCTCCAGGTCGTTCGGATTCAGTTCGACCGCCTTGCCGAAGTACCCGTACGCGGCCTTGACGTTCCCCTCTTTCATCTCCAGAAGGCCGATCATGCGATAGGCATCGGCAAACTTGGGGTCAATCTGGATGGCGTTTTTGAATTCCAGTCTCGCCTTGACGAACTCCCCCTTGTCATACAGGGTCTTCCCTTTGTTGAAGAATTTGGCTTTTTTCGCTTCAGGGCCGCCACACGCGGCAACCATCAGGACCATCACCAGCAACAGACCCCATCGGGACACCAGGTTACGCATAATCATGCTACCTCCACAGATTGGTATATCACTCTCTTCACATCGCCCGAAACGCCAGGACCAGCAACGCCGCCATGGTGGACAGGGCGATCAGGCCGTATTTTCCCCGCATCTCCGCCAGCAGCACCTCGTAACTGAAATAGAGCATGATGATCTTTGCCGCGACCATCCCGACCTGGTACTCCTGAATATGCTCGTCCGGAAGGTTTGGCACGGCCACGGCAAGAATTATGATCAGGAAATCCATGGGAGAGCTTTTGAAACCGCTCTTCCGGCGGGAAAACTTGGATATGATCAGGATCAGGACGCTGAAGATACCGAACAGCATGCTGAAGATGCTGTGGGGAACGCCCCGGAACCATGGTGCGGTTGCGGTCTCGTCAAGATACACGGTGAACGGGATCAACAGATATAATACTATGCGGAGCACCTTGCCGTACCACGGCTTCCCGAAATTGCGGGGCAGCGCCAGAAGGAGCATTGCGCCCAGCGCCGGCGCCACAAGATAAGGTGGAACCCTGTCGATCGTGACGCAGCTCATCAAGAGCAAGCTCGGAATGCCGTACACGAAGACGGGAAAAATCTTCATGATCATGACGCCGTTGCGTTTCAGGAGCCTGAGATGCGCCGCCACCCTTGAATCAAACGGGGTAAAACGCCTGAGCGTCACCCCCCTTTTCCTGGAGAAGCCGAAAATCATCAGGACGATCGCGCAGAACCCGAGATATCCCGACAGCAGCAGCCAGTCGGAGAAATAGCGGAGCATGAACGCAGCCAGCACCAGGAACGTTTCGAGCACGTAGATGACAACCACCGACTCTGCATGGTGCAGTCCAAGTCCCAACAGATGATGATGGAAGTGATTCTTGTCGGCGCGAAACGGTGATCGGCGCTGCACGATGCGGGTTATCATGACCGTCAGTGTATCGAGTATGGGAAATCCCAGGAGCAGAAGCGGCAGTACCGGGCTCAACGTGGGACTTCCCTGGGTCAGGGAGATGGAGAGGGACGCCGCTGAAAACCCGAGAAACTGGCTGCCCGCATCCCCCATGAAAATGGAGGCGGGATGGGTGTTGAACCGGAGGAAACCGAAGAGAACGCCAACCAGCGCCAGGGAGATGAGACCGATGGTATAGCTCCCCTCCAGGTAGGCGATGTAACCGATGGTCGCAAACACCAGCATGCTGATGCCGCCGGCCAGGCCGTCCAGTCCGTCGGAAAGATTGATGGCGTTTGTGGCCCCCACGATCGCCAGCAGGGTCAACGGCAGCGAGACCGGGTCGGTGAGGCGGACACTGTCGGGAAGGAGCGTGCCCAGGCTTCTGATCTGCACCCCGCCACCCACGATCACAATCAGGGCGGCCATGACCTGGGCAACCAGCTTGATCCGCGGGGGGAGATCGTAGATGTCGTCCAGGAAACCGGCCACCACGAGCAGCAGTGCTCCGGCCAGAAAAAAGACGACGAACCGGTCCGAGCTGAACCAGTACAGAAGCGGCGCAAAAGCGCCGAACGCCATCGTCACTCCGCCGATCCTCGGCACCGCCTGCCGATGGACCTTCCGTTCACCCGGCAGGTCCACTGCGATATTGCAGCGGATGGCGACGGTTCGCAACAGCGGCATCATGGAGATTGTGATCAGCACCGCCGCAAGCAGGGTCGTGAGGAATATCATTTCCCGCTTCTTCCGGGGAGATAATGATCCATAAGCGGCAGTACCGCTTTGGTGAAGCTTTGCAGGCGAGCTTCGGCGCCGGCGAGGCCGCCGGCACGGTCGACCGGGGTTATGATCCGCACCAGGGCGCCGTCGGTGCGGCGGGACACGATCGCGTCCCAGAAGGCATAGAGCTTCAGCTCCATGAGATTATGGAGGATGCGGCCCCGCTGCGGAAACCAGTAATAGACCAGGAGTTGCTGATCGTTTTTGTCCATCACCGCCCGCTCGACCCTGATGTTCCCTCCGTCCCGAAGCGCCACGTCAACAAGCCCCGAGGTCTTGAACTCCCAACCGCTCCCCGGCAGGCACGATGCCGGGGAATGGGAGGCGGTCCCTCCCCGCTGGGACTCGTAGTAGGCAACGTAAAAGTTGACATTGCCCCCCGCGGCTCCGTGAAAATCCATGAGGAGATAGTCGCTGAGCCCCAGTTGGTCCAGGTAGATCTTTTCCAGGGTCTGCCGCCCGCCGCTCCATTCCCCCACCTGCCGGGGAAAATCGGCGAACGGCCGTTTCAGCGGCGTTTTCTCCCGGTAATCGACGGTCGTCGAAAGCGCAGCCGTGCCGCCCAGCAATACCAGGGCCGGGATGGCAAGCAGCAGGGCATAACCGGCGCCGCGCTGCCGGCCGGCAAGCACCGGCAGCGCTTCCCGGGGGGGCTCTGCCGGCTCCTGCGGGCAATCGGGGAACAGCCGTTTCAGCAGTTGGCGGAACCCCAGCAGCAGAGCCAGGCTCACCATGAATATGAACCAGCCGGAAAAGTCGTGGAAGAACCCCTCCGCGACGCCTGGCCCCCAGAACCGGTACAGGATGCCGACCGACGCGATGCGCAGACTGTTGGTGATGATCGACAGCGGGATGGAAAACAGGACGAGCAGAAGGCGTTTCCAGAATACGGTCCGGTAATAGTAGGCGACCAGAATGCCGAGGACAATGAGCGGCAGGGTATAGCGCAGGCCGCTGCAGGCATCGACCACCTGCAGCCTGGTAAAGCCGAGATCGATGACATTGCCCTCGCGATACGCACTCATGCCGCACATCTGCAGGATAAAGACGCCGAGGCGGGAAGAAAGCAGCTTCAGTTGCAGGGTGAGATTGTTGCTGACAAAACCGGGAAACGGGAACATGGTTATCAGGAACAGAAGAGGAAAACCGATCGTTTTCATCTTGTTCCACCCGGTATACATCCACACCATGCCGACCAGCACGCACCAGGAGGAGAGATACATCGTATAGAACTCCCCGCCCAGTTCACCGAGCCAGTACAAGGCCACGCCCACGGCGAGCATGCCGCCCCCGCTCCAGGAATGCCTGGTTTCCACCGCTGCGAACTCAGCCCGCTTTTCCCGGAGTATGAACAGCGACACCAACGGTATAATGTAGCAGTGGTTGTAATCATCCCCCTCCCAGAAACTTATCATGATCCGGTAGGTCGGGTAGTAGACCGCACAAAACAGCACAAGGCAGACCGCGGCATAGGTGAGCGGCAGCAGATAATTTCTGCCGGCGGGTACGGCAGCGTCGCCGGTCACGCCCGACGAGCCGGAAATACTCATGTGAAACCCCTTTTCATGAATTCCGAACTTACTTTAACGGCTCTGCCACAGTCACGACGAGATTCTGCTGTTGCTACAGGAAGAGGCTAATTATAATCGCAGAATGTTGACGATTTATTACAGGAGGGTAAATTCTGGGACACATCAGAATGGCGTTAGTTTAAGCGTTGTACGATATCTGTTCCGGTCTGGTATCTCCTTCATCACTAAATCAATTCACCATCTATACGTACTGGTGCTAAAAATATTATAACGCCACATAATATACCCATTATATATGCTAATAACCGTAATGGGTGCATAGGAAAATATAACTTACTTAATGCATCCTTACACATTAATACAATACATTTACATAATCCTTCTCTTATCATATTTTTCTTAGAATATACAAATATATTCCTTACAAGATAAAAATAAGCTTTAGTTTTCATTGATTTTGTGCTGGCTGCTCCGATATGTATCATTGTAGCATTATTACATTTAATTATTTTCCAATTATTTCTACTCATTCGCAAGAGATAGTCTGTTTCTTCATAATATAAAAAATATCTGGTATCAAACAATCCAGTGTCAATAACAACTTTTGATCTAAAAAGCATACCACATCCACATATCCATGAGACATTAATGTTTGTAATTTGCTCATTGTCACATTTTGCGTCTACTCCTACTTCATCTACAATATTTGGCCCTACAACGCCTATCTGATCATCGGATTCAGCTGCTTTCACCAGATTCGCGAGAGAATTATCTTCCATCACAGTATCAGGATTTAAGATCATAATATACTTTGCACCCATATATGATCCATGCAATAATCCTTGATTTACTGCATAAGCAAAACCCTTGTTGTGATTGTTTTTAATAAATTCAATATGATCAGGTACTACTTTCAGTACATTATCAGTTGAATTATTGTCTATTAATAATATTTTTTTATTATGATAAAGTTGTTTTTCTATAGATTGTATACAACTATCAATATATGATTCAGAATTATATGTAATTATAACACAAAGAACAAAAGGTTCATCGTCATACTCTCTTACCTGTTTCATGTTATTATTACTCATAAAATACAAGCCTCTTAAGAATCAGATAAAGAA
>Ga0187771_10001336_pt1 | contig 16328 bp, 15 predicted proteins | sample 0116_SJ02_MP15_1_FD_133139 | JGI IMG/M metagenome (GOLD analysis project Ga0187771, IMG submission 133139) | Tropical peat soil microbial communities from peatlands in Department of Meta, Colombia - 0116_SJ02_MP15_10_MG | ecosystem: Environmental > Terrestrial > Soil > Wetlands > Peat | place...
CAAGCTCCAATATCGGGACTGCCCGGTCGGATGTGACCATGGAGGACTTCGGCCGCATCGCAGACAACATTAGGAAATTCAATATAAAGGGAATCATCGCTATTGGAGGCTGGGGCACCTACCAGCATATTGAGCAGCTTGTAAAAATGCGTGCCGGTTTCCCCGAGTTCGACGTTCCCATCATGCTTGTGCCGGCGACCATCGACAACAATCTCCCATGTACCGAACTGTGCATCGGTTCCGATACGGCTCTCAACAATATTGTCGGGGCGGTCGATAAGATCCGCCACACGGCAGGGGCCACAAGACGCGCGTTCATTGTGGAGGTAATGGGAAAAGAATGTGGATTTCTGGCGCTCATGGGCGCTCTGGCTGCGGGCGCCGAGAAGGCTTACCTGCCTGAGACCGGCATCAGCCTTGCCGAATTGAACAGCAACGTCGTGGAACTCAAAGACAGCTTCGCATGCGGAAAGCGCATGGTTATATACGTGCGCAATGAACAAGCCTCGCGTCATTATACTACAGATTTTCTGAGAAGGTTGCTCGAAGAGGAAAGCAATGGTGAATTCGAGGTGCGAAGCGCTGTGCTTGGGCATGTTCAGCGGGGCGGCTTTCCCACGGCGTTCGACAGGATTCTTGCCGGAAGAATCGGCGCAGAGGCGGCAGGCGCACTCCTTAAGTCGATGAAAAGCGGTTCCAACGAAGTCCTCGTATTCGGATTGAACGAAGGCAAAATCAAATCATGTGCGTTTTCTGAAGCGCTGGAGCAAATGGATACAGTGCACGAAAGGCCCAAAGTTCAATGGTTTCTGGATCTCTATTACATGGCCCGCTCGCTGGCAAAGAGCCGGCCGTGTGGTGGGGATCGACCTGAAACGGCACAAACTATATAAGCCGCTCTAACCCTTGTTCTCATCGCTATCCCCTTGTATACTTCTCAGGATTGCCAAAAAGGCGCTCATCAAAATTGTGCGATGCGGGAACTGATGAATCCAGCTATTCTGGAAGTAAAAGACTTGGAAACATATTTCCTGACCGAAGCAGGTGTCGCGCGAGCGGTCGATTCGGTCAGCTTTAAGATGTCCGAGGGACGTGTGCTCGGGATCGTAGGCGAGTCCGGATGCGGCAAGAGCGTGTGTGCTCTTTCAATTCTGCGCCTTGTCCCTTCTCCCGGGATAGTTGCCGGTGGTGAGATCTGGTGGCGGGGCAAAAATCTGCTCTCGATTCCCGAAAAGGAAATGGAAACGATACGTGGAAATGAAATCTCGATGATTTTCCAGGAGCCCATGACCTCCCTTAACCCTGTCTTCCGGATCGAAGAGCAGATCGCTGAAGTCCTGTTGCGCCACAAACACATCCGGAGAAAAGAGGCCCGCCTTGCAGTAATCGAGCTTCTGCGGCGGGTGGGTATCCCATCGCCCGAAATCAGAATGAGGGACTATCCGCATCAAATGAGCGGCGGCATGCGACAGCGCGTCGTGATAGCAATGGCGATAGCCTGCAGTCCTCGCCTCATTGTTGCGGACGAACCCACCACTGCTCTCGATGTGACCATCCAGGCGCAGATACTGTCGCTTCTCGACAATTTGCGGCAAACACAGGGAATGGCGATTTTACTTATCACCCATGACCTTGGCGTAATAGCCGAGATGACTGAGGAAGTCCTTGTAATGTACACCGGACGGGTTGTAGAACATGCGGGCGTAAGAGAGCTTTTCGAGAATCCGCTCCATCCTTATACACAGGGACTCCTGCGTTCGATACCCGCCCGCATGATAGGCAAGCAAAAAAGCAGGCTGGAACCAATACCGGGGGTCGTTCCCAGTCTGCTTGCGCTCCCGCCCGGATGTAAATTCAACACCAGGTGCCCATGGTCCTTTGACCGCTGCTTCCGGGTGGAACCTGAGTTGACGCCGACCTCCGGGGGACACTCGGTGCGCTGTTGGCTCTATGATAGTGAGTAGTGAGCAGCGAGCAGAGAATACAGAAGCCCCTGTTCTTTTCTGTTCGCTGATTACTCCTCACCGTTCGCTGAATTTTGGAGGACTGTGCTTGCTTCAAAAATCGGAGCTTGTAAAAATCAGCGCCCTCAAGAAATACTATCCCGTAACACGGGGTCTTTTTCGCCGTCAGATCGGCACTGTTAAAGCTGTGGACGGAGTTGACCTGGATATAGCAAGGGGTGAGACTCTGGGGCTTGTGGGAGAGAGCGGATGTGGGAAGTCCACCCTTGGCAGGGTGGTTCTGGGCCTTGAACCTCCAACGGAAGGCAGGATTTTATTCGAAGGACAGGACATTTCCTCGACAAGCGGCGAAAATCTGCATCGGCTCAGAAGGCGCATGCAGATTATATTCCAGGACCCCTACTCCTCGCTTAATCCAAGGCAAACAGTTGGGCGTATCATAGGGGAAGGGCTGGTCATTCACAAAATAGGGACCACGGAGGAGCAAAAAAAAATTGTGCGCCAAATAATGGAAGTGGTCGGCCTTCGTCCCGAGCACATCAACCGCTACCCGCATGAGTTCAGCGGCGGTCAGCGCCAAAGGATTGGAATAGCCAGGGCCCTGGCGCTTCATCCCGAACTGGTCATCTGCGACGAGCCGCTTTCAGCCCTGGACGTTTCCATACAGGCTCAGGTGATCAATCTCCTAAAGGATTTGCAGCAGGATTTCAACCTCACCTACCTTTTTATCTCCCATGACCTTTCGGTCGTGCGCCATATCAGTGACCGGGTTGCGGTCATGTACTTGGGGCAGATCGTCGAACTGGCCGACTCCGTCGAATTGTTCGGCAACCCCAGCCATCCTTATACACGGGCGCTGCTTGACGCCATCCCACTGCTGGACCCCGACCGCCCAAAAAAACAGCGGAGCCAGACAACGGAATCGTCGGAAAGAATGCTTCCGGAATTTTGCGCCTTTCAACCTCGCTGTCCTCAGTCCGAACCTGGTTGTGAAAAGGCGTCCCCAAAACTCCAGGAGATATCCCCCGGCCACTGGGTAAAGTGCCTGCTTTACGATCCGGTTTCCTCATCTCCGGTAAGCTCTTAAAGGAGAAATGAATGAACTTTAAGATAATCGATGCTCACGCACATTGCGGCCGTTTCGACTCTTTCCCTCCCCAGGACCTTCCTGAATACCTTTCCTATATCCGTGGCAGCGGTATTGAAGGGGCGGTGATGTTCTCTCCTGTAATAGAAATCTACGACAGGTACGATCCGCATTTCAGGGATACGGAAGAATGGAGGCGGAGAAGGGCCCTGTCAAACGAGTATCTCCTTTCACTTTCCCGCGGGGGAAATCTTGAGACCTCCGAATTTGAAGTATACCCATATTTTTTCATCTGGAACGACTTCGCCGTAGAGCAGCTCAATCAAGCGCACAAAGGGATAAAATGGCATAGACACCCCGGCGAGCCGGTCTACAATTATGAAGATCCCAGGTGTGCGGCGGCAATCCGGGAAATCCGTAAATGCAACATGCCGGTATGCCTTGAGGAAGAATTTGAAAATACGCTCTATTTCATTGAGAAACTGGCGCCTGGAGTAAAAGTGGTAATTCCCCATTGCGGAATGCTCAACGGTGGTTATGATCTTTTCCGCCGCAACGGCATATGGGAAATGTCAAACATTTATGCGGATACCGCCCTTGCTCCTGTTGGCGACATCAAAGACTATATCTCCCGGTATGGATATGAAAGGTTGATGTTCGGGTCTGATTTTCCTTTCGGGGACCCCCCTTCCGAGTTGCATAAGATACTGCGTCTAAACCTCGCCGTAGAACAGGAAGAGGCGATTATCGGCCTCAATGTCGCCAGGTTGATCGGGGAAAGCAACCCATTCGCAAATAAGAAGACTCTTTGAATGCGTTTGAAGTGCTCTATTTTTAAAGTTAAGCACAAATTATGCTGAATATAACATTGAGAAAAGAGTCGTAATGGTTTTCATCGGCAAGAAAGTCTTGTAAAATGACACCCATCCGATTATCTCGCTCGACAGTGTCAAGTTGGGGTCCGATTTTGAAATGGCGGGCAAATATGACGTGATAGTCATCGGGGCGGGGCATGCGGGCTGTGAGGCTGCACTTGCCGCCGCGCGTCTGGGTTGCAAAACCCTGGCTATGTCGATTTACCTTGATACAGTCGCGCATATGCCCTGTTCGCCGTCAATAGGCGGAATCGGCAAGGGCCATCTGGTGCGGGAAATAGACGCGCTGGGGGGTGAGATGGCCAGGATTTCAGACCGCACCGCCATCCAATTCCGTTTGCTCAACACAAAAAAGGGGCCTGCCGTTCGAGGCACACGGACTCAGAACGACAAAGTGCGCTATCGAACTGCTATGAAGCATGTCTTGGAGCTTCAGCCAAATCTCGAATTGAAGCAATGCATGATAGAGTCTCTGCTTGTCGAGGATGGAAAGATATCGGGAATAATCGACCAGTTTGGAGTTTTCTACGAGTCGGCGGCCGTTGTTGTTGCAACAGGCACCTTTCTGCACGGCCTGATCCACATTGGAAAGAACCGGATTCCATCGGGAAGGGCCGGCGAGTTTCCGTCCATCGCGCTTGCCGAGCAATTGCAGGATCTCGGATTCGCATTTGGCAGAATGAAAACGGGGACGCCTGCGCGAATCCTCCGGCGAAGCATAGATTTCAGCTGTTTTCGCGAACAGCACGGCGATCCGCAAGCGAGGCCTTTTTCCTTATTCACGGAAAATCTTTCTCTCCCCCAGGTCCCCTGTTACATCGGGCGTACCGCTCAAGGCACCCATGATCTGATCCGCCGCCATATACATCTTTCTCCCCTTTATAACGGCGCCATCCGGGGAGTTTCGGCGCGCTACTGCCCATCTCTGGAAGACAAGGTGATGAAGTTTCCCCAGAAGGATTTCCATCAGATAATTTTGGAGCCTGAGGGTTTGGATACCGAGGAGATGTATGTCAGCGGCACTGGCAATTCGCTCCCGGTGGAAATTCAGCTCAGTCTGATTCATTCGATACCGGGGCTGGAATATGCCGAGATAATGAGACCCGCCTATGCAATCGAGTATGACTTCATTGAGCCCACACAACTCTATCCCACGCTTGAGACAAAGCTGGTGGAGGGTCTTTTCCTGGCCGGTCAGATAAACGGAACTTCCGGCTATGAAGAAGCCGCTGCTCAGGGAATGTGGGCAGGTTTGAACGCCGCCCTGAAGCTCCAGAAAAGGCCGCCGTTTATCATGGACCGCTCGGAAGCCTACATTGCCGTAATGATTGATGATCTGGTCACCAAGGGTACCAACGAGCCCTATAGAATTTTCACTTCCCGCTCCGAGCACCGCCTTTTGCTGCGGGAAGACAACGCCGATTTGCGGCTTCTGGGGAAGGGATACGAGCTTGGACTTCATGGTTATTCAGTCTACAGGGATCTCTTGGATCGGCGTGAGGCTGTGGGCGCCGAATTGGCAAGACTTCGCAAAACTTTTGTGCGACCCTCTTCCCGGGTAAACGAAATGCTTGCTAAAAGTGGCTCTAATCCGCTCGATGAACAGGTCTCGCTCGAAAAGCTGCTCAAAAGGCCCGAGCTTGCCTACTCCGATTTGGAGGCCCTTTGCGGGACCGATTCGACGCTTCCGGGCAGAATTAAGGAACAGGTCGAAATCGAGTGCAAATACGAAGGCTACCTGCGGCGGCAGGAAGCCGAGGTGAACAGATTCAAGCAGATGGAACAGATCCGGATTCCGCCGGATTTCCCTTACGATCGAGTGCCGGGTTTATCTAATGAGGTCAGGCAGAAGCTGGAGGTAGTGAGGCCGATTTCCATTGGACAGGCGTCACGTATACCTGGAATGACTCCGGCAGCCATTTCTATTTTGCTCGTTTTTCTCAAGCGTTTTAGGCAGTTGCCGTCTAAAGCGGAAACCGCTGCTTAGGGATATACGTTATTAGGAGATTTTGCTTGCTTAATTTGTGATTTACATATAATAACAGTTAGGGTCGAGTCGATCTATCGGTAAGCCTGATCCCTGCTCCACAACCAAAAGGGGGAAAGAGATCATGGAGGGGAAAAACGACAAGGACTTCATTGCGACCCTGAGAGAGCGTGGCCTTCAGGTAACCTATCAGCGGTTGGCCATCTATCAGGCCCTGTATTTCACCCGTGAACATCCAAGCGCTGAAGTTATTTATCAGCAGGTCAAAAAGCGCTTCCCGATGATTTCTCTGGGCACTGTCTACAAGACGCTCGAAAGATTCTACGAAGTCGGCCTCATTCAGAAAGTGAGTCCGATGACCGAAGTTGCCCGTTACGATGCCATAACCGATCCCCACCACCACATGGTCTGCGTTGAATGTCAATCTATTCATGACGCCAGTTTAGCCGAGGAGCCGGCAATAAAGGTTTCCGAGCAGGACGGGTTCCGGATAATGAGGCAGCAGGTGGTTGTTCATGGATATTGCCCGGCGTGTAAGGGCGATACTGATTGCGAGTCTTAGGGTTTTCTCAGGCGCCGACCCCTGTGAGAAAAGGGCCTGCTATCCTGCGTTTAGTGAGAAGAACGATTTGGTTCGTGTCCTTGCGGCGGACAATGGACTCTGCCTGTTTCGAGTCCGCCCGTTTGGTCCCCACAGCAGGTTGCGCCCAAAAAGGAGAATTAATCGCCAATTTGTACCCGCTGGGCGCAACCTGAACTGGTGTCAATGTGTTTGGTAGGATCCTCCCCCGTTAGTGGCTCGAACGTGTTTTCCTGCTGCTTTCGAATCACCCGGCATTGCGGGGACGGGGAAAACCCCTGGTTGGTCGGCTCCTGCCGCTTTGTGTTTCTGAGCACCAGCGGCGTCCGGCGCATCCAAAGAATCTTTGGCTTCCCTTTCCCGCAGCATCTCACCTCCGGCGGTTTCTGTTCCCGCCTCGTCCGAGCTGCCTTCAAGCAGGTTCATCAAACGGTTTACGAAGCCAAGCATTTGCTCTGCCTGTTCTTTCAGCTGAGTTGAAGCGCTTGCTGCATTCTTGGCGTTCGCAGCATTTTCCTGGGCAACTTTGTCAATACCTTCAACCGCCTGAGCGATCTGTTGGACGCCCAGCGCCTGTTCCTGCGATGCCGAGGAAATCTCCCTGACCAGGTCGCCGGCTTTGGAAACGCTTGAGGCGACTTCCTGGAATTCACCGCTCATGCTTTTCACCAGGTCGTTGCCGGTCTGTATCATAGTGACATTGCCCTCGATCAGTGCGGCGGTATTCTTTGCGGCTTCAGCTGCACGCATCGCGAGGTTTCTCACCTCATCGGCCACAACTGCGAACCCGGCGCCCGCCTCTCCGGCGCGGGCCGCCTCCACTGCGGCGTTCAGGGCCAGGAGGTTGGTTTGGAAGGCAATTTCATCGATGGTTCTTATGATCTTTTGAGTCTTGTCGCTGGCGCTCGAAATCTCATGCATGAATTCCATCAGCCGGTTCATCGACCCCTCGGCCTTCGAAGTGATTTCTCCAACGTGGTGCATCAGCTTATCGGCCTCAGCGGCATTTCCGGAGTTATGACCCGTCATTGTAGACATTTCTTCGAGAAAGGCCGATGTCTGCTCGATTGCAGCCGCCTGGCCGGCAGCTCCCTCGGACATTTGTCCGCTGATGGCCGCTACCGCTCCGGAAGCCTCCCATGCGCTTTCCGTGGCTTCGTTCAGACCCGAGATCACGCCTTGTATCGGGCGGCTGACGACCCTGGAGACGATCAGGATGAGAAGCAGAACAACTCCCAGGCTGCAGCAGAGTCCTATTAAGATATTCTTGTTGCATATGTCGCTGTATGCCTCAATCACGCTGTTGCTGTTCCGCTCGACGAGCAGTCCGCCAAGGACTGAACGATTGGACCCGTGGCAATGGTGGCAGCGCTTCTCATTTTGGAGCGGACGCAGCAAGCTCAAGAAGTGAATCCCGTCCCGTTGGTCGTGAAACCCGGACTGGGGCCTCTCTCCGGTTGTCAGCATGTTGTCGATCCCCTTGGCAAGGTCCGGCGATTTGATAGTGTCGGTTAACAGGGAATTAGTCCTGTCATGTTCCGAAGTGTAAGTGATGCGCGTGTCGAACCCAAAAACGTAGACCTTGACATTGTTGCTGTTCTTTTCGAATTCCGCCATCTGCCGCATGATGGTTTCGCCGTCTCCGATCGCCATCGGGTAGAGGATGCTGTTGTAAATCGCATCTGTCAGAATACTTGTCGAGGCCTCACGTTGTTCACTCATTGATTTTTGCTGGTAGTAAACATTTAACCCGATGATCGTTGCAAGCCCGACCATAAGGAGAACGGCGACCCCAACGACGATTTTTACCTGCAGGTTCATTTTGATTGACTTCATCAGTGAGCGCCTCCGTAAACCAGGGGTTTATATTTGAATGCGCCGACACGTTCTGCGTTGTGGCAGCACTCGCAGTCTTTTGTGGTGAGTTTCCCTTTGATGTCTTTAGGATCGCCTGTTTCTGCGTGAATGCCGCCCGGGCCGTGGCAAACCTCGCACCCTGCATCCTTTAGGTGGGGAGTTTCATTCTCGGATCTAAAACCTCCCTCCTTGCCGTACCCGGTGGTGTGGCATTCGAAACATTTCTTCAGTTCAGTTTCACTCAGCCCCTTTCTCAGGCGTAAGATGCTCTGGAACGAATGGGCCTTCTTATTGAACTGTTTGAAGGTCGCGTACTCGTTTGCGTGGCATTCCTTGCAGCCTTCCGACCCTACATATTTGGCCTGCTCGGCGCATCGTGCCCAAATGGCAAACAGGAAAAACAAAGTGAAAAAGAAACCTGTGAAGAGGATCGTTTTGAAATTGTTCATGGCGCCGCCTCGATTGAAAAGTCAGTGCAAAATAGAGACCATGCTTATTCGACAGCGTTGCCTCTGCCATTTAAGAAAAGCCAACCACCATAAATCGTGAAACCTCAATATCTTATTTTTTGAAACCACGAACTTTATTTCGGACGGTTGAAAATATTTCTTTAAAATTTTTTGATGAAAAGTGACCTTTGACTTTAATCCCCGTCCTTCTTATTTTCAAAATCCAAACCAACAAATCTGCGGCCGGAATTCGGTGCGGCCGTCCTCTTTGATCCATAACTTTCTCAAACCAGGGAGCGAAGAAATGTCGAAGACGGAAAAGGACCTTATGGATGCCTTTGCAGGAGAATCTCAGGCAAACCGAAAGTACCTGGCCTATTGTCAGAGGGCCGAAGATGAGTTTCTGCATGGGGTGGCAAAGCTCTTTCGGGCCATCGCCGAGGCTGAAACAATACATGCCATAAAGCACCTGCGCACAGCAGGCAAGGTAAAGAGCACCAAGGAAAACCTGGTGGACGCCCTCGCCGGTGAAACACATGAATTCAAGGTCATGTATCCGGAAATGATAGCTCATGCCAAAGAAGAGGGGGAAAAGTCCGCCGAAGTCAGCTTTGACTATGCCAACAAGGTGGAAGCCTACCACGCGCAACTCTACAAACAAGCGCTCGCCGACCCCGATAAATTCCCGGTGCAGGATTATTACATCTGTAAGGTTTGCGGTTACACCGCAGCTAAAGAAATACCTGACGTATGCCCCGTGTGCGGCGCAAATACGAAGGCGTTTTTCAAGGTTTGATATTATAGATTAAGGGATTTAGGAATTGAGGGGTCTGGGAATTTGTTTTTTGATCCCGAATCCCTCACTTACCAATTGCTCAATTCATTTTTGCGCCCGGTATGCCTTCGAGGCCGCGCGCTTTTCGAACCGCCCTCAGGATCGCCTGCTGTGCAGCTATTACTGCCAGTGCGCCGATAAGGCTCAGTTCTACACCCTCCAGGCTCCCGCAGCTCAAGGCGAAAAGGGCGTCCCCATCGTATTGGGTGTGCACGGGATAAATTGCCCTGGCAAGCCCGTCGTGGGCCATCTGGGCTATCTTGGTCAACTGTACCTTGTTTAGCAGAGCGTTAGTCGCAATCGCACCCACAACGGTGCTTCCACCGGCCGAGAAGCTTCCCAAAAAGCCGGTCATTTTCCTGAGCTCAGGGGCGGTGTCAGCCAAATCGCTGCTCTCGGGGCTCTTTCTTGCCCCGGCGACTTTAAGGCCCGTATCGGGATCGAATATTTCTCCAAATGAGTTCACAACTATCAACGCCCCAACTTTTAGCCCTGCCGCCCCGTGGATCAAACTGCTTCCAACCCCTCCTTTCATGCAGCGGTCGAACCCAAAGAGCTTTCCGACCGTCGCTCCTGTGCCCGCGCCCGTGCTGCCTTCTTCAACGGGACCCGCCGATGCGATTCGACATGCCTTAAGGGCCAGTTCTGAGTCGGGATACACCCCGGTTCTATTGACCCCAAGGTCAAAGATGATCGCCCCGGCGACGATGGGCACCACTCCGTGACCGGTCTCAAAACCTGCATTGCGTTCCTTCAGGTATCTTCTAACCCCGTCAGCGGCGCTCATCCCGAAGGCGCTTCCTCCCGCAAAGAACATTCCGTTCACTTTATCGACAAGATTGAGAGGGTTCAATGTGTCGGCCCCGTAAGTACCGGGTGCGCCTCCTCTTATGTCGACACCGGCCGCTGCTCCCCGGTCGGGCAAAATAACCGTGCAGCCGCTCGGAGCTCCCTCAAGTTTGGCGTGGCCTACCCGTAACCCTTTTATGGCGGTAATGGTGTCGTTTTTCATTGTGAGGTCCCCCGATAGTGTTGAAGGAGGTGCCGGTAGATTTCTTTGCCTATTTCCATGCCGGTTTCAATGATCTCGGGGCCGAACTGCCGGCCGGTGTTGGTCCTGAAGGTTTCGATGATGCGAACGGTGCCCGTCATTCCCCAGGGAAATCTTTCGATTATTTGCCGCAGGCTTAGGGCCTGGTGATCCATAATGTGCCAGAGCGTGTGCGTAAATGTGTCGGCTCCCCACCGGAACTTGTCGGCATCGTAGAGACAGTCGCTGATAAGCTGAACCCATTGGCGGCCTGTGGCCGAGGAAGCCGTGAATGCCTCATGATTTCTTATGGCGTTGCTTATGCAGGCAATTTCGTTCTTGCTGAGCGCAAAGGCGCCGAGAATGCTTTCCGCTCTCTCGGCTCCGCGCTGAGCGTGCCGTTTTTGCTCATCTCGACATATATCGTGCAGCACCCCCGCATAGATTCCGTTCACCATGAGCCGTTCAACGGCAAGCGGCTTCATCCTGTCCCTGGAGGTCTCAATATGGATAAGCGCAGCACAGTCTATGCTGACATGCGCGCTGTGCAAGGCGCCGTGACCGAGCGCTTCGTTGCTGCCCGGCTCCAACATCCGTCGCAGGCGCACGACGCCGGGATGTTTATAGAAAAGCCTTCTGGCGATCGCAAGCGGCGCCCTGAAGCGCGTGTAAAATTCGGGAAGCGGATGTTTTGATGCGATCCTTTGTGCTTCACGTTGCAATTTGCAAATGACTTCGTTCACCCGTAATTCCCATCGCGATGCCGTTGACTTAAGCTCAATGCCTCTTCACAGAAGCCCGAATTTTTCAGCGATAAGCCGTCTGAAACGCGGTGTATACAGCAGTTCGAAAGTCTCCTCTTTCCCGGGAAAGAGCTTCCCAGCCCGCTCCCTGACCGCCTGAACCACCCGGCGGGCCTCCTCCGGGGACATGGCTGACTGAGCTATAAGGGCCAAAGAAAAATCGACCAGTCTCCTGAGATGTCTGATCCGTTTGTTCTCTTCCCTTATTTCAGCCTCCGAATATTGACGTATCGCTTCATTGTTTTCCATCTCCATTGCCTCTTTCTCACTTTATAAATTTCGTTCTTTTTGTAATCATGGCCTGTGAGTCCAAGCCGTCATGAATTTGGAGTTCGGGCCGCAGGAGGCGATCCGCGATTGAGATTGCCCCAAGCTCGGAAAATGATTATCAATCAAGCCTAAACGGTGAAAACTTCCAAACTTTATCAGCTTTAGAGGCAAATCGGCAAGAATTAAGAAAGGGGAATCCTATGGGACCGGTGGAAATTAAACAGGGCGTTTACTGGGTCGGGGCCCTTGACTGGAATATTCGAGACTTTCATGGTTATTCCACACCGAAAGGGACCACTTATAACGCCTACCTTGTACTGGACGAAAAAATCGCGCTTTTCGATACGGTCAAGAAGCCTTTCAAAAATGACCTCGTCGAATCCATAAGCAAACTGATCGATCCGGGGCGAATCGACTACCTGGTCGTAAATCACGTGGAGATGGATCATTCGGGCGCTGTGCCGGACATTGTGGAACTGGTTCGGCCGGAAAAGGTGATTTGCTCTCCGATGGGCAAAAAGTCCCTCATGGACCACTACGACCGTCCGGACTGGCCGTATCATGTGGTCGAGACCGGGCATACCCTCAGCCTCGGCAAAAAGACGGTCAGTTTCCTCGAAACCCGCATGCTCCATTGGCCGGACAGCATGATGTCATACATACCTCAAGACAGGCTTCTGATTTCCAGCGACGGCTTCGGACAGCACTGGGCGACCAGCCGGAGGTTCGACGACGAAGTGGATGCCTGCGAACTATTTGGTCACGCCGCCAAGTACTACGCCAACATCCTGCTGCTTTTCTCACCCCTGGTCCAAAAACTGATTGCAAAGGTTTTTGAAATGGGGATCGACATAGACATGATAGCTCCGGATCACGGCCTTATCTGGCGGAAGGACCCGGGAGGGATCATCGAAGCGTATCGGAAATGGAGCAGGCAGGAAAGCGGCAGAAAAGCTCTGGTCATCTACGATACGATGTGGCAGGCTACCGAGAAGATGGCCTGTGCAATCGCCGAAGGGTTGAAAGAAGAGGGCCTCGACTTCAAATTGCTCAGTTTGAAGCTGAATCACCGCAGCGACATTATGGCCGATGTGCTCGACTCACGGGCGCTTGTTCTGGGTTCTGCGACGATAAACAACGGTGTGATGCCCGCGATGGCCGACCTGCTTAGCTATATGAAGGGTTTGCGGCCGGCAGGCAAAGTTGGGGCTGCCTTCGGCTCCTATGGCTGGAGCGGCGAAGCCGTGAAGCTCATCTCGGAAGCCTTGCTGGAAATGAAGATCAACCTGGTTGGCGAAGGGCTCCGCGTTAAGTATTCTCCCGGCAAAGACGACCTCGACAGGTGCTTCAAACTGGGCCGGCAGGTGGCACAGGCGGCTTTGGGCCTGGAAACCGGCAGATTGCAAGCGCCGGCCATCCCTTGAGTCTGTGGACACGAAGCTCCTCTGTGCCCATCAGCCTCCAGGACAGGTTCATGTGGGAAATCCTTTTTGTTTGCTACGGAAATGCCTGCCGGAGCATAATGGCCGAGGCCCTTGCGCGCCATTTTCTGGCAGACCGCGTTCAAGCAAACTCGGCAGGACTCGCTCCGACCGGCTATATTCCGGCCTTCACCCTCCAGGTGCTGGACGAAGTGGGCATTTCGACCGACGGACTCTACTCGAAAAGTTTTTTCGCTGTGCCTCTCGCGGAGATCGATTACCTTGTAAATCTTACCCAAATTAAGGTTGAGCCGTTTATACCTCGCTACTTTTACGGAAATCTTATCTCTTGTCCTGTCAGCGACCCCTTCGGAGAGAGTATCGAATCGTACAGGGCAGCAAGAAGAAAGGTTGAACGGCTGATCAGGCAAAAGCTTCCCAAACTTATCTGGGGCGGTGAACTGTAAGCAGTGAACAGTGGAACAAAGGCTTTTCGGGCCTCTCCATGAAGAGTATTTGTCTTGTCATCGCTGTAATGATTATTTTCTTCCCGGCCGGCCTCTATTCCGCTGCCGAGACCGACTTCGACACGGTCATAAGGAACGGGCTGGTATATGACGGCGGCGGCAGCGCTCCGTTCGAGGCCGACATAGGAATTAAGGCCGACCGCATTGCGGCGGTTGGCGATCTGAGCGGGGTGTCCACCGGGACCGTCATCGACGCCAAGAGCCTTGCCGTTGCCCCGGGATTTATTAACATGCTCTCCTGGTCGACCGCTTCGCTGATAATAGATGGACGCTCGCAGAGCGAACTCCGCCAGGGGGTTACCACTGAAATCCTCGGCGAAGGCAAATCGATGGGGCCGCTCAACGAGGAAATGAAGCGCCGGATGATTTCCTCGCAGGGCGATCTCAAATTCGATGTCTGCTGGACCACTCTTTGTCAATACCTGAGCTGGCTCGAAAAGCGGGGGATATCCCCGAACGTCGCTTCCTTCGTTGGTGCAGGCACTGTCCGGGAATATGTCGTCGGAGAGGAGAATAAAAGGGCGACCCGGGCCCAACTCGATAAGATGTGCGAACTGGTAGGACTCGAGATGGAAGCAGGGGCGCTGGGCGTGGGCTCCTCGCTGGGATATGCGCCGGATATGTTTGCAACCACCGGTGAGCTTATCGCTATGTGCCGCACTGCCGCGAAGTATGGAGGCATGTATATCTCTCATGTTCGAAACGAAGGTGACCGTCTGATCGAAGCGGTTGAAGAATTCCTTCGCATAAGCCGGGAGGCCGGGGTCCCGGCGGAGATTTATCACCTTAAAGCAGGCGGTCAAAGGAACTGGCCCAAAATCGACCGGGTAATATCGATGATAGAGGAGGCCAGAAGCAAAGGCTCCCGCATAAGCGCCGACATATATCTCTACACGGCAAGTTCGAACAGGCTGTCGTCGAGGCTGCCCGCCTGGGCGCACGAAGGCGGAGACGAGGCCCTGCTCAAAAGGCTCAAGAACCCGGCGCTTCGAAAAAAGATTGCATTAGAAATGCGCCGGCGCGGTCCCATGCCCAAAACTATACTGGTCGGCTTTTCTTCCGAAAGCCTGCGCCCGTTTACCGGCAAAACCCTCGAAGAGGTCGCGCGCATTAGAGGCAAAGACGAGATCGAAGCCATGTTGGATCTCATTTCTGAAGACGACGCCCACACTCGAGTGGCCGCATTCGTAATGAGCGAAGAAAACATCAAAAAAGAGCTTCGGCAGCCATGGGTATCTTTGGGATCTGATGCCGTTTCAATCTCGGCCGAGGGTGTATTTCTAAAGCAGTCGAGCCACCCCCGTGCCTATGGAAACTTCGCAAGGCTTCTCGGAACCTATGTCCGTGATGAAAAGGTAATTTCCCTTCAGGAAGCAATCCGCCGCATAACCTCTCTTCCTGCCGAAAACCTGGGACTGGACCGCCGTGGACGGATCAAGCCGGGCTATTTTGCCGATCTGGTGGTCTTTGACCCTGAAACCATTGCCGACCGTGCAACCTATGACAACCCCCACCGGTATGCGACCGGCGTAAAACATGTTCTGGTTAACGGCGTCCGGGTGATCGAAAACGGGGAGCACACCGGGTCCAAACCGGGAACGGCGCTTTGGGGGAGGGGGAAAGTCAAGTGATGTAAACACCTTTCAAGCAGGTGCAACATATTGAGTTAAGCAACCGAGGAATTGTCTCGCCTTCTTGCCTTAATTTGGTATGTCAAGATTAGGTGGTCGGATAGATACGACGCCGAAGTAGAGACAAAAGACCATGATCACTATCGATGAGCACATTTCAATTACGGAAGATGAGCTGGTTTTCACTGCTTCTCACAGTAGCGGACCCGGAGGACAGAACGTAAATAAGGTGACCAGCAGGATAACCCTTTGGTTTGACGTGCTAAGTTCGCCGAGCCTTTCCCCGGAGCAGAAAGAGCTGGTTATGCGCCGGCTCAAAACCAGGATTGGCAAGGACGGGGTATTGCGAGTCATATCGCAGCAGACGCGCAGCCAGGCGGCCAACCGGGAATTGGCGCTGGAGCGGTTTGCGGAGTTGATCGGGGAGGCGGTGAGGGTGGCGCCTATGAGGAGGAAGACAGGAGTGAGCAGGGCGGTGAAGGAAAGGCGGCTGGAGGAGAAGAGGCAGCGGAGCTTGTTGAAGGGTGAGAGGTCGAAAAGAGTTCCTATCAAGGACAGATTAGATTAGATTTTGACTTCCCGGATTTTCTCGTAGACAAAATCCCATTCGCCGATTCCAACCGATAGAAATCCAGAAGCAGGATCAAATGCTACTGCAAATGTAAGATGAATCAAAGTGGTCTGGAAACCAGACATAACTCTTCCAAAATCATCCTCCGTGAAGCTGCTAAACGAATCTACATCGCTGTTGTCTAATACAAGGGAACAAATTTTCTCTGCTGTATCGGTTCCAAATCGGCGTAGAAATCTATCCCTAGTACTTGCTTGCATAAATTAGCGCAACATCTCAGAGGTACTCGAAACTCGTCATTCCGGCATGCTTTAAGCGGGAATCCGTGCGCCTGGGAGCAGGCGCGATCTGAGAGGTGCAAGTCCTCTCTCGGGAGATGTCCGCTCCCGATAGTCAAAGGTAACTGCGTCGCCGTGAGGCGGGGTGGAGAGCAACCCGAGA
>Ga0187771_10001337_pt1 | contig 16323 bp, 13 predicted proteins | sample 0116_SJ02_MP15_1_FD_133139 | JGI IMG/M metagenome (GOLD analysis project Ga0187771, IMG submission 133139) | Tropical peat soil microbial communities from peatlands in Department of Meta, Colombia - 0116_SJ02_MP15_10_MG | ecosystem: Environmental > Terrestrial > Soil > Wetlands > Peat | place...
CGTCAGCACGCCGGCGTGGCCGACCGAGGAGGCGACGTACCACGGCAGGAAGAGAGCGGCGGCCAGGAGAATCCCGCCGAGGATCACCAGAGCCCTTCCGGCTCCCCACGGAGCCGGGGCCCGGTCCGCTTCGGGCATCATCATGGTCCCTCCGTTCGACCGGAGGAAGGCGGAGGAGCGGGGCTCTCAGACGTCGGCTCGGCCGGCTTCGTCTCGACCCAAGGACGGGGCGCCTCGGTCGGGGGCTTCGGACGGCGGTATCGGGTGAGGAACCAGGCGCCCAGGAGACACAAGACCGCCAGGGTCAGGAGGAACACGTAGGGGGCGTAGTTCGGTGTCACCGCGAGCGGGTCGAAGACGACCGATGCCTGTCCGTTCGGACCGGGGAGCTGGTGATTGCCCGCCCGGTCGACCGCGACCGTCTGGAGCTCGTAGAGGCCCGGAACGGGGGCCTGGAAGGCAATCGGGCTCGCGGTGAACAACGTACCGTTTTCGTAGGGGACCCAGTCATGCCCACCGTCGACCGAATAGAGGAGCTCAACGCCCGCCACTCCGCTCCCCGGCGCTGGGTCGACAGCCGTGTACGGGATGGAGAGGCTCATTCCGACCGCTGTCGAGGGGAGGGATCCCACGGTCGAGAACGGGGCCACGGTGTCGATGAGGTAGCTCTCGACCGCCGAGAACCCCGCCGTCCCCCCGCCGGGGGCGACCGCCTCGACCCGCCAGTAGTAGGTCCCATCCGGCAGGGCGGGAGGCGACCAGACAGTTGCCGCGATTCCGGTCATCGTGACGGTCCCTGACGAGAAGTCCGCGCTACTCGAGACCTCCACCGTGTAGCTCACGCTGCCGTTCGGCACCGGGTTCCAGGAGAGAGGAACGACCGAGTGGTTGAACATGGCGCCGGTAAGGGGAGCGGTCGGGACCGGTATCGGGAGCGGGACCACCATGAACGGGACCGCTGGGGCGATGTTGCCCGCGAGGTCCCAAGCAGAGAGGTTGTGGTCGCCGGGAGCTGCGTTGGTGGGGATCGAGTAGACCACGTCTAGCGCGCTCCCGTCGGCTGCCGACGCGGCGCCGGTCGCGGTCCCGTTGCCGTCCCACGCGATCGTTACCTGGCTCCCGGCAGCGAACCCGGTGAGGTTCACGAGAACGGGTTCCCCGGGGTAACCGATCGCCGGGGTGACGGCGATCATCGGTACGACCGTGAAGTTGGCCACGTTGGTCGCATCCCCAAAGGCGTCCGTCACCACGAGAGCGTGGAGGCCGGCGGGCTCGGGGGGCATCAGGAAGGAGAAGACGGCGGTCCCGTTCACGTTCGAGGTTCCACCGAGCCCGGTCGGCGTCCCGTCGATCGAGAGGGTGGAGAGGCTCATCGGGGCGAGGCCTTCCGCCGTCGCAGCCACGGGTGTTCCCACGGGTCCCTTCACCACCGAGAGCCGGAGCGAGGGGATGATGGAGAACGCGGCGGAAGCAACGGTGGACGTGCCGGTGACGAGCGCGTAGACCGAGTGCGGGCCGAACGTGCCGACCGGGATTGTGATGGTCGCCGTGAAGTTCCCGTAGGGGTAGCCCGTAGCTCCCGGTAGCGCTGCGACGGTCGCGAGCAGCGGTCCGGTGGTCGAGTTCCAGACGAGGTCGATCACGTGACCGCTCGGGAACGTGGAGCCGGTCACCATGACCGTCGAATTGACGGGGCCCGAACCGGGGGTCAGGGTGAGCCACGGACCGACCACGAAGGTCGCGGTCGCTCGGTCGCCCGAGGCGTCGGTCGCAGTGACCACGTGCGGCCCGGGAGCCGCTCCCGCCGGGACATGGAGACCGGTCAACGTTAGCGCTCCCCGGTCCGAGGTGGTCCCGTTCCCCAGAAGGCTCTGCGTGAGCAGCCCGAGGTCCCAGATCACGTTCGACGCGCTCGTGGCGGCGAACCCGACCATCGTCGCCGAGAAGACACCTCCCGGGGGTCCCGTGGTGGGGAAGAGCGTGAGGTTGGACTCGTCGATTGTGAAGAAGGCGATCGCCTCGGTGGTCCCACCGATCGACGCCGAGACTTCGTGGAGACCCCGGCTCGCTGACGGGGCGGTGAAGGCGAGGGTGAAGGTCCCGTTTGCGAGCGTCGTGACATTCCCGAGCGAACTCGCCACGGCCGTGCCGGAATCCCAGAGGAGGTTCACGAGCGACGTGGCGGGCAGGCCCTCTCCGAATGCCGAGATCATCGGCTCCCCCACATAGCCGGTGTTGGGAGTCACGCGGAGACTCCCGAGCACCGTGAACGTGAAGTTCTCCATGACGGAACTGCTGTAGAAGACCTGAATCGTGTGGGCGCCGGCGACCGAGACCGGGACGGTCACGGCGGTGGTCGCCGACCCGGTTCCGTCGGTGAGTGGGGCCGCGAGGACCTGAGCGGTCGAGAGTCCCGGGTCCCAGATGATTGAGAGGGGGGCGAAGGCCGGGAATCCGTCGACCGAGACGGTGGTCAGGGAACCGACCACGCCGGCGCCCGGGGCGACATACCCGCCGGGGACGAGGGTGAAGTAGACCGAATTGATCGCGAAGTTGCCCGCATCGTCGGCCGCGGTCAATAGATACGTGCCGTACGGCTCGTGGGGTACCCGGAAGGCGCAGGCGAACCCTCCGACGTTGCTCGTGAACGCGCCGTTGCAGTTGCCTCCGGGGGTGTAGGGACCGAACGAATACGCCACCGAAGCGAAACCGTCAAATCCGGTGCCGGTGACGTCGACGATGTTACCCGGGGCCGCGGTCAGCCTCGACAGCGTCTGGTGCGAAACCACCTCGAACGGGGCCGAGGCGGTGGCTCCGACCTCGAACGCCGAGACGGTCGCCGTGCCGTTGGGCGCCGCTGGCACGCTGAAGGAGTCCGAAAACCCACCGGTGGTCCCGACGGCGCAGGCGGCGCACAGCACGACCGTTCCGGCGGAGTCGTTGAAGTCGATCACGACCGTCGTGCTCGCGATGAAGTTGCTGCCGCCCACGGTGATGGAGGACCCGACGATCCCGGCGGTCGGTGCGACCGTGACCGTCGGCGTCGGCTGGGCCAACACGCCGGGGAGGACGGCGACCGTAAGGGACCCGACCATCAAGAGGGCACCCAGTATGGCCCAGAAACGGACCGAGCCACTTTGGACATGGAGGATCGGGGGGGTCGTGCTCGCGCGCGCGACGGGCTGCTCGTCGGGATTCATCTCTGTTCCACTCCCTGCACTACGGGTCGGAACGCTTCAGACTCCGAGTACCCAGAGGCGCGACGTGCCCGTTGCGGCGGGGTTGACGAACACCGATCGAGCACCGTGACTCGAGGCGAGGTCGCCCATGCGGTCCGGCTCAATCGACGTTCTCTCTTGGCTCGGGTATTTCAGGGTTTGTCTCGCCATGCATCGAGAGGGACGCCGCCGATGGAGCACGGATCGGTTCCCCCCGAGGGTTCTCGGCCCCTGCTGTAAACGTCGGAAGGGGTCCAAGCCCCGAGCAGTCCCCCTCTCCAGGGGCGTCGCAAAGCATCTTACGGAGTCGGGCAAGTCCGGGGTCCGTGGCTCGGCGAACCCCCGTGCCACACTCTGGTGACCTCTTCCGATGAAGGCCATGAGATTGGTGGCGGAGGGTCAGCCCCTCCGCGAGGCCACCCTGGATCTGCCGCAGTCCCCACCGGGGGGAGCCCTGGTGAGAGTGGAAGCGGCCGGAGTTTGCCATTCGGATCTCCATCTGATCTCCGGTGCGTACGACCTGGGAGACGGCCGGAAGCTCACGACGACCGGCGGTGGAAGCGTCCTCCCGCTCACTCCGGGGCACGAGATCGCCGGTCGAATCGAGCGGCTGGGAGCGGAAACGGGCTCAGCCGGGCCCCAGCTGGGAGACCGAGTCGTGGTCTATCCCTGGATCGGCTGCGGCCATTGCCGCAAGTGTGCCGCCGGGGCAGAGAACCTGTGCGAGGGGTCCCAACGATTTCTCGGATTCATGCGGGACGGCGGCTACGCGGAGTACGTTGCGGTTCCCGATGCCCGGTACCTGGTCGGGGTCGAGGGCCTCGATGCTGCGCATGCGGCGACCCTTGCCTGCGCAGGGCTGACGGCGCTCAGTTCGATCCAGAAGTGCGGGCTCCGTGCGAATGACCTCCTCTTCTTGATCGGTGCCGGTGGAGTCGGAAGCACTGCGATCCAGATCGCGAAGAAGGTCATCGGGGCGAAGGTCGCCGTGGCGGATGTCGACGCCGCTCGTCTCGCGCTGGCCTCGAGCTTGGGCGCCGACCACGTGTTCAACACGGCCGAGGTGGAGGCCAAGGAACTGGTTTCCCAGCTCAAACGGCTCAACGAGGGGCGGGCCGCCGACGCGGTGGTGGATTTCGTCGGGACCCCCCGGACGGCCTCACTCGGCCTTCGCCTCCTCGGCCACGAGGGACGCCTCGTCCTGGTGGGGCTGGTGGGTGGCGCGGTCCAGATGTCCCTGCCGATGCTGCCGCTCTTGGGCGCCGAGGTCCGGGGGAATTTCACCGGTACGCTCGCGCAGCTGGTTGAGGTGGTGCGGCTGGCCCGGAACGGGACGGTCGCTCCGGTGGTCAGCGAATCGTACCCGCTCGAGAAGGCGAACGAGGTCCTGGCACGGCTGGAGCGAGGAGAGATTCGGGGTCGCGCGGTCCTGACCCCCGGATAGGCGCGTCGAGAATGCCGGGGGTCGGGGCCGCCGACTCGACCCGCAGGGCGATTCGAAGTGGGCGTTCGCTCAGGTAGAGCTCCCGCCGAGGACAACCCCGCACTTCCGACAGAAGATGACGTTCAGCCCAAACGAGGTGAATCCGCCGGGCCCCTTGAACGTCCCCACATCGTTGAGGCTCAGTGGTTGTTTGCAGTTGGGGCACCAAGGGAGGTTGCCGCTCGCCGGAGGCGCGGACATGTCGGGCCGACGGCGCAGGGGTCCATCACGGTTTCCCGACCGCTCTGACAGACCCCGCGATCGCTCCAGTCACGGAAGCTCCCCCAGCAGGAGTTCCCAGGGAACGAGCTCGCCCACGCGCAACACGCCGGAGCGCATCCAGGGATCGGTCGCGAGCCGCTCCCGCAGGACGTGCTCATCGGAGGAGCGGAGGACCAGCATCGCTCGGTGACGCGGACCGCCCGGGAGCGGGCCTCCCAGCAGGACGACATGGTCCGCGAGGAGCTGGTTCATGAACTCGGCGTGCTCCGACCAGCCCTCCTGCTCTCGCATCGGCCGCCCTTCCCTCCAACTCGGGCCCTGCTCGTTGATGACGACAAAGAGGGGCATATGCTGCCTCGCTCAGCGAGTCCGGCTCGACCGATGCCGAACCTTCCCCCGGCCCGTTCGGCCACGGCTCTTGGAGGGGTGGGACGTCCGCGCCTTTAGGTACGTTTCCTTCCGGATGAAGGAGGCAGGCGCGCCGAGAAGCCAGTAGACGTTCCCATCCGGGTCTTCGAATTTCGCCATGCCTCCCCAGGCCTCCTTCTGCAGAGGCTCGGAAAACCGGACGCCAGCGCCTTCCATCCGACGTACCATGCCCTCGAGGTCGTCGGTCACGAAGGCGACTCCCGAGTTCCCGGGTTGCACGGGCTCGAACCCCTCGCACAGGTGAAGGACGAACCGGTCGCCGGGCGGTGCTACCATCAAGGCATGGTCACCCTGCCCGACCCAATGCACCGCGAATCCCAATTTCTCGTTCCACCAGACGGCCGCCGCCTTCGCGTCGGAGACGGCGATTGAACAGTCGGCCAGTGCGATCATCCTTGACCCTGGCCTCGCGTGAACGCTGATGGTCTTTAATCGAGCCGATTAGGTCTTGAAACGGTACGGCGGTGAGTACCCGACCGGCCTCTGACTGCTCGAACGGAGGGCGGTGCGACCGAGCCCAGTCTGAGGAGGCGGGCGCTAGGACCGCATTCAAGGATCTCGATCACTTCTGATTGTGTGCAGCAACCGGCTGCCTCTGAGGCGAGTTCTGAACCGTCACCGGCTCGACGCAACGACCTGCCTCGCCCCAGCGGGTCCGCCAGGCGCTGTCACTTGTCGAAGATCACGATCCGGGAGCGCGCTCCCCTAGCGACGAGCTAGGACGTGCTCTCCCGACGTTCGACCCGCGACCGACACGGGGCGATGCCGGGGCCAGGATTCGAACCTGGGAACTCCTGCGAGAGCAGATCTTGAGTCTGCCGCCTTTGGCCGCTCGGCCACCCCGGCTCGACGGCGGCAGGAGTCGGCCATGCTTATTCTTGTTCCGGCTCCTCTTCCGACGGTCGTTCCTCTTCCACCTCGGAGACCGGCCCCACTAGTACCTCATCTTCCCGCGCAACGAGGGGCCGGAGCTCCGAGCTGGTCTTGGCCGGTAGCCGCGGAACGCGACGGACCGGCGTCCGGCGCTGGCGCCCGCAAACGAGGCAGGTGCGAACCCTCCGTCCGTCGCGGAACCTCGTACGGACGGTGCTGCCCTCGACCCAGTAGCTCGAGCAAGCGCGGCAGTAGAGCTCTCGATACTCCGAAAGCAAGCGGACGTTGTAGCGCATCCCGATGCGACGGGCGAGGCGAACGTACCGGTCCGATAGCTCCCGGTGATGGGAGGCTGCCTCCTTTTCGGCGAGTGCGAAGAGGTCGTCCACTCGCTCGCGAGCGATGCGGACCATCGTGCCGGTGCGCCGGCCGCGCCGCCCGAGGCGCTTCACGCCTGCGGCGTCTGGCATACTGGGCAATAGACCGCTGGCCGGGAGATGAGGGTGCCGCAACGAATGCAATACTTGGCGTTAGGGGGCGGAGGAACCGGCCCGACGGCTCCGGGCACGGAGGCCACCGGGTACGCATACGCTCCCGGCGGGGTCACTGGCCCAAACCGAGGGGGGGCGCTCGGGTAGCCGGGGTACGGTGGTGGAGCGGAGGGAGGAGGAGTTGCGGGCGGCGGATGAGAGGGAACGGCTTGCGAACTGGTCGGCGACCCGCTGGCCGGGACCGCGCCCGGCTCGCCCTGCGGCAATGTGTAGCCGCACTTCGCGCAGAATAGGGCACCGTCGGGCGCGAGCTCGCCGCAGTGGAGACAAACCGGCACGTCTGAGGGTAAGGTTAATGCCGTATATCACCGTCTGGAACACGGTGAGACTCCGGTCGGTCGCTCTCGTCACCCGGGACCCGTCGCTCTACCACGAGCTGGCGGGGTTTCTGCGGGAGCGTCGTTTTCCTACGGTGAGCCTGCTCCCTGGCGACCGCATCCCCGACCGGGTGGCCGTGGTACTCACATCGCCCGACGAGGTCCCGTTGATCGACCATCCTCACGTTCTCGCCGTCCGCGAGGGCGGGGACCGTCGGACTCTCGGCGCCGCGGTCGCCCACGCTCTAGGCCCCGGGGAGTTGGACGAGGAGATCATCGTCGGGATCGACCCCGGTCCTCGACCGGGCTATGCGATCCTCGCGGGCCCTACCTGCATCGGGGAGGGGAACCTCGAATCGCCGGAAGCGACTGGCTCCTTCGCGGCGCAGCTTCGTCACCGCTTCCCGGGCCGGAACGTCCTGTTCCGTGTTGGGTCCGGAGCGCCCCACGCTCGTAACCGCATCGTGAACTCGCTGCTGACCCACCACCGTTTGGTCGAGGTCGTGGACGAAGAAGGCACCACTCCCCGGGGGCGGCGGCGCCCGCGGGACGCGGCCGCGGCTCGCTCCATCGCAACCACCCGGGGGCACGCGGTTCGACTCCCGTTGCCGGTCACGTTCACCCCCGGCGAGGTGGCGAACCTTCAGCGGCTGAGCCGGGAAGGAAGCGGTGGCCGCGTCACGATCTCTCGCTCCTCGGCGCACCGGGTGCTGTCGGGCGAGCTCTCCCTCTCCGAGGCCGTCGACCAGGCAGTCAGCCGGCTGAACGGGCCGGCGCCCCGGGTGGACCGGACGACGCCCCGCGAACCGATTTAACCCTGCCCTTGGTCCGCGGGTTGTGAGCCTCTCTCCCGAGTTCGAGCGACGGGCGACCCGCCTCGTACTCGACAACGCGGTCGCCCACCAGGGGATCGCGCAGGCGGCCCCCGTCGTGGGGCGGCTCCTGGCGACCGACGCGTCGCTCCGTCCGCACGCGGAGGAGGTGCGGGAGTTCGTCTCGAGGGTGGTCGCGGAGTTGCGCGGCCTCCCCGTCGCCGAACTCGAAGACCGCCTCACGAGCCTAGGCGGGCCCGAGGCGGGCCGGCCGAAGGAGGCGCGTTCGACGACCGGCGATTTTCCGGAGCTGCTCGGGGCTGTTCCCGGGAAGGTGGTGCTCCGGTTGGCCCCGTTCCCGAGCGGCAGCCTCCACATCGGGAATGGTCGGATGCTGTTCGTGAACCAGTACTACCGGGACCGGTACCACGGCAAGCTCCTGCTGGTTTTCGACGACACGGCCGGCACCGAGGAGAAGCGGGTCGAGCCCGAGTTCTTCGACCTCATCTTGGGTGATCTCGAGCTCGCGGGGGTCCGCCCGGACGCCATCTACTACAAGTCGGACCGGATCGCCTTCCACTACCCCTGGGCCCGTCGGGTGATCGAGAAGGGCGCGGCGTACGTCTGCCGCTGCGCTCCCGAGACCCTGCGCGACAATCGGGCGAAGGGCGTCGCCTGCGCCGAGCGCTCCCAGACCTCGCCCGAGACGATGGACGAGTGGGAGCGGATGCTCTCGGGGGCGTACGGACCGGGAGAGGCCGTGCTCCGGCTGCGGACCGACCTCAACGACCCCGACCCGGCCTTCCGCGACCGCGTCCTCTTCCGCATCAGCGACGTCGACCATCCGAGGGTCGGCCACAAGTACCGGGTCTGGCCGCTGCTCGAGTTCTCCTGGGCGGTGGATGACGTCGAGCTCGGCGTCACGCACGTGATCCGCGGAAAGGACCTCGTGATGGAGGACAAGATGCAGCAGTACATCTGGGACCTCCTCGGGGTGAGGGGGCCCCCGTTCCTTCATTTCGGAATCCTTCGCGTGCGGGAGGCGAAGGTCTCGAAGAGCAAGTCCTACCGGGAGGTCCGTTCCGGGCTCTACGATGGCTGGGCCGACCCTCGCACGTGGTCCCTCCGTTCCCTCGACCGCCGGGGCATCTCGATGGACGCCCTGCGTGAGTTCACGCTCTCGTTCGGTCTCTCGCTCGCCGACATCGAGGTCCCGGCCGAAACGCTCTACTCGGAGAACCGGCGACGAATCGACGCGACCACCGTCCGCCGAGCGTTCGTCGCCGAGCCGGTCCGGGTCGAGGTCGAAGGGTATCCGTTCGACCTCCCTTTGGTCGACCTCCCCAACCACCCCGACCGCCCCGAGCTCGGCACCCGGGCCACGCCCGCGGGTCCCGTGTTCTTCCTCGCCCGCGCCGACCTCGAGAAGAACCGGGGCGCCGAGATCCGCCTGAAGGACCTCCTCAACGTCCGGCTGCCGGCCGACCTCCCGCCACCGGGAGCGGCCCTGCGGGCCACGTTCACCAGTCGCGAGAACCGCCGGCTCCCACGGCTCCAGTGGGTCGGCGTGAACGGAGCCGTGCCGGTCGACCTGCTCGGCATCGAGGGGGACCACCGGCTCGGGATGGGCGAACGCGCCCTCCGGGACGCTCCCCCCGGTGAGATCGTCCAGTTCGAAAGGGTCGGGTTCGTCCGCGTCGAGCGGGACCAGGCCGCCGGCGTCGACCCGGTCCGGGTCGTCTACGGCCACCCGTGACGGGGGCCGACCTTCTTGTAACGGAAAGGTCCTAGGGAGCGGGGCGGCGATGCGGTTCCTTCACACCTCGATCACGGTCCGGCACATGGACGAGAGCCTCGCCTTCTACACGGAGGTCCTGGGGCTCGAGTTCGAGCGGCGTCGAACGATCCCCGAGAATCACGCGGAGATCGCCTTCGTCCGCGACCCGGCGAGCGGCGCTCGGGTCGAGCTCACCCACTGGGACGGGAAGGACCAGTTCGACGCGGGCGAGCAGTTGGACCACCTCGCCTTCGAGGTCCCCGATCTCGACCGGTTCCTACTCAAGGTGCGGTCGAAGAACGTTCGGGTCGCGAAGGAGCCGTACCGGATCTCGGGGAGCAGCTCTCGGATCGCGTTCATCATGGACCCGAACGACGTCTGGATCGAGCTCATCGAGCGGGCGCCGACCACGGGTTGAGACCGGTCGTGGCGGACGAAGGCCGGTCGCTCGCGACGACCTCAGGGGGTCGCCCCCTTCTCGCCGTGTTCGGCGCGACGTTCTTCGTCCGCTTCGCGTTCGGCATCACGCTCGCGGTCTTCGCGAGCTACATCTCGGGGACCTCGAGCGGCCTCGGCCAGGCCGAGGTCGGCACGGTCGGCCTCGTGAGCGCGATGGCACCTGCGGGAGAGTTCTCCACCGTCCTCCTCTCCGGGGTGGCCGCCGACCGGTACGGGAGGTTCCCCGTCCTCTTCTCCGGGATCGCCCTCTCGGCCGTCTTGTTCGCCGTGGTCGCGGGGACGCGGTCGGTCCTGCTGCTGGGGGCGATGAACCTTCTCTTTGGGGTGGCGAGCGGCGCGATTCTCGCCGCCAGCCTCGCGGTGGTCGCCGACCGAGCGGGGGAGGACGAACGCGGCTACGAGATGGGGCGGTTCGACGCGATGAACCTGTTCGGCTGGGTCGGCGGGTTCGCGTTCGGGTTTGCCGCCCTCGGCTTCCTTCCGAACCGGGAGCTCGGACTCGTCTTCCTGGTCGGGAGCGCGGTGCTCGCGGGCGGCCTTGGAGTCGCGGCCCTGCTTCTCCGGGGGACCCCGCGACGCCCCCCCACCCCGGCGTTCGATTTCCGGCGGGTCGTGCGATCGGCGTTCCGGGGGAGCGTGCTCCTCGTCACCCTCCCGTGGCTCGTCATCTACATGCTGATCGGGACGGCCTTCGTGTTCCTCGGAAAGGCCGCGACCGGCGTCGGGGTCCCGACCGGCGACCTGGCCGCGGCGATCGGAGGGGGCGGTGCGTTCCTCGTCCTGACCCAGCCGTTCTTCGGGCGGCTCGCCGACCGGTGGGGTCGGATGCGCCTCATGGCCATCGGGGCGACCGGATTCCTCCTCGTGATGCTGTTCGCCAGCCTCGTGGTCGCCTTCGGCCCCGAGGTCCCGATCCTCATCGCCCTCGGGGGAAGCGTGCTCATGGCGCTCGCCTACGGGCCGGCGGCGCTCGCCGCGCTCGCCGACCTCGCGAGCGCGATCGGGCGCGCGACCACGATGGCGGTCTACTCGCTCACGATCTCCCTCGGGATGCTCGGGGGTCTCGTCGCCTCGACTTCGCTGTTCACCGAATTCGGGTCCAAGGGACTCTACCTGTTCTTCGGAGGACTCGCGGCGGGGCTCCTCGTCCTGACGGCCGCGCGCTACCGCGAAGTCGCCCGGGCTACGATTCCGGCTCGATGATGATGTGACGGAGGACCGGGAACGCGGTCCGGAGCGACAACGTCACCTCGTCGATGGTCGACTCGATCTGGTCGGTCGTGAGCCCGTCCTGGAAGTTGATCCGAAGCGCGAGGAGCGCGTCGTCCGGCCCCAGCTGCATCGACTGGAGGGAGCGCACCTTGGCAACCCGGGGGTTCCGCTCGACCACGCCGAGCATCTCGCGCGCCACTACCGGTTCGAGGGCGCGGCCGATGAGATACTCGCGGCTCTCCGCGGTCAGCACGAACCCGGTCGCGACCAGCAGCATCCCCTCGACCGCGGCGGTCGCGCCGTCGATCGCGTAGTCGTGCGTCCGGTAGACGGCGAGCAGCCCCCCGACCGCGACCACGGCGGCCCCGATCGTCACGAGGTCCTGGTAGAAGATCGCCTTCAGCCCCTGGTTCGCCGACTCGAGAAGCGCCTGGAGCGTCTGCCGCGAGATCCGGAGTTCGCGCAGGGTCACCCAGATCCCGGCGAGGCTCACGAGCAGGGTCGCGACCACCACCAGGAGCGCCTCCCCGATGTGGGAGACCGGCTGCGGGGCGAACATCTGGGTGACGCCCGTGACCAGGGCGACGATCCCGGCCGTCGTAAACGTCACCACGATCGACACGAACGCCCAGAAGAATCGCTCCTTCCCGAATCCAAACGGGTGGGCATAGTCGGCCGGCCGGCGGGAGAGGTAGAGCCCCCAGAGGAGGAAGCCGCTCCCGGCGAGGTCGGTGACGGTGTAGATCGCCTGGGACAGGACGGTCCGGCTGCCCGAGAGGAGCGCCACTTCTAGGTTGACCACGAAGAGGGCGAGGTTGAGCAGCAACGTGGCCGCGATGACGACCTGCGGACGCATCGTATACCGGGAACTCGGCCGGTTCGCGCTCCTTACGGGGACGGCCGCATAAAGGGTTCCCTCGAGGCCGGGAGCGGCCCGTCCCCGACAGACGAATCGTTAAATCGCACGAGCCCGTGGACGACCGAGGTTCCCGATGAGCGAAACATCCCCGCCTGCGCCCGCGATGCGGAGCCCGTCCCTTCCGACGGGACCGTCGCCGCGGAGATACCCCCGGCCGGCCCTCTCCTCCCTGGGCCTCTCCCCGGGCAAGCGGACCCGGCTCAAGCGGCTCCTGTACCAGTATGGTCCCGGGGGCGGGACGCTCCTCATCCTCCCCATCGACCAGGGCTTGGAGCACGGGCCGGTCGATTTCTTCGCGAACCCGGACTCGCTCGACCCGAAGTACCAGTACGAGCTCGCGCGCGAGGGCAAGTTCAGCGCGATCGCCCTCCACATCGGCCTCGCCGAGAAGTACTTCCACGAGTACGCGGGGGACGTCCCGCTCATCTTGAAGCTCAACGGGAAGACCGCCGTACCCTCCGACAGCCAGGCGTTCAGCCCGCTCACCGGTACGGTCGAGGACGCGGTGAGGCTGGGGGCCGACGCGGTCGGTTATACGGTCTACGTCGGGTCCCCGGCGCAGGACCGCGACTTCCGGCAGTTCCTGGACGTCCGCCAAGATGCCGAGCGGCTCGGGATGCCCGTGGTCGTCTGGGCCTACCCGCGCGGAGAGGCGATCGCCAAGAGGGGTGGGAAGGAGGGCCTCTACGCGGTCGACTACGCCGCACGGGTGGCCCTCGAGCTCGGCGCGGACATCGTGAAACTGAACTACCCCGTCGCCTCGGAGAAGGACGCGGAGAGCCCGGCGCCCTACAACTCGCTCCACCTCTCGGCGGACGAAGCGTTCCGCAAGGTCGTGGAGAGCGCCGGCCGGGCCCTCGTCCTCGTCTCGGGCGGTGAGAAGGTCGGCGACCAGGAGATGCTGAAGAAGGTCCGCTCCTCGATGGACGCGGGAGCGACCGGCATCATCTTCGGGCGCAACCTCTGGCAGCGACCGAAGGCGGAGGCGCTCCGGGTCACGCGCGAGATCCATGCGATCTTCCGGGAGTACGCCCAGCCTCCCGCCTGAACGGCCGATCCCGCTCCTGCTCCTCGTCGCCCACGAGGACCATCCGAAGGCGTGCACCGGCCGTCGACTCCTCCATCGGGGGAAGGTCCGTGAAGTCGCCCGGCTTTCGGGGCTGGTGGCGCGTCCGGTCCTTCTCGACCCGCACGCCGCTCGACCGCTCTCCCGGGAGGACCGGGAGGCCGCCGAAGTGGGGGGCCTCCTCGCGGTCGACTGCTCGTGGAACCGCCTCGCCCGGCGGGGCGGTTTCCCCACGACGGTGGAGGCGTCGCCCCCGGGCGGGGCGGTCCGGCGACGGCTCCCGTTCCTCATCGCGGCGAACCCTCAGCACTTCGGCCGGCTCGGAGAGCTCAACACGGTCGAGGCACTGAGCGCGGCCCTCTACGTCCTGGGCGGGCCGAGGGCGGCGGCCCACCTCCTCGAGGGGTTCCGCGGGGGCGCTACCTTCCTCGAGCTCAATCGCGACCGGCTCGACCGCTACGCCGAAGCGCCCACGGCCCGCGACGTGGCGGACGCGGAGCGCGCGCTGTTCGGGTCCACGTAGAGACTACTCGTTCTTCGGCGCCCAGAGCGCGATGGCGAGGATCGCGGCCACCGCGACCGCTTCACCGAGGATGGTGGGAAGCGCCGCCGTCACGAAGTTCGGGGTCGGGTAGTAGATGGCGCTCATGTAGAACGCCCACGCCGCCCCGACCACGAGGGCGAGCCCGAAGACGAAGAACGGCGTAATGCCGCGCTCCCGGGTGGAGGTGACCGCGCTCATGGGCTCACCCACAGGACGCCCCAGAGACCCATCACGTTCCCCGCCTCCGACCCGGTCATCCAGCTCGACTGCCCGCTCGGGTCGTAGACGTACGGGATGGGGGTCACGAGCCCGTAGAGGTAGACCCCGGCCGCGAGGCTCATCGATTCGACGTTCCTCGGTCCGACCTTGATCGGCGCGACCGTGCCCGCAACCGGGTCCAAGGTCGCCACCGAGTGGTTCGTCGGCCCGGTGACGCTCACGGTGTAGACGCCGAAGTCGTAGGGGAGGGTGTCGTTGTGGGCGTTCAGCCAATTCTGCTGGCCATTGGGGTCGTTGGTCGTCACGTTGACGAGGTAGTTGTCGATCCCGATCGACGCCATCGGTACGGTCCACGCGAAGGAGACGGGACCGGCGGGGGCGATCAGGGTGGGTCCGGGAACGGAGGAGTTGAAGATCCCCTCCTGGTCACTGACCAGCTGAGTCCCGGCCGCCGACCAGACCGGCGGGTTGTAGACGTCCCCGGCTCCGGCCGCGGCGCTGTAGGCACCGAGCGTGCTCCCCCCGGCCGGCGGGAGGACGATGAGCACCCCGACGTCCTGCCCGAACCAGGGGCCGTTGAACTCGGCGTTCGGCATGCCGTAAACCCCCGGCTGGCTCGGCGCCTGGAAGAGCTCGTACGACCAAGTGTAGGGAACGACCTGGACGTCCACCACCGGCAGGCTCCGGAACGGGATGTAGAACCCTTCGGTCGCCGTGGTCGCGGTCGCGTTCACGGCCACCCATTGGCCGGCATGGACGACCAGCACGTTCGCGAACGTCCCGGTGATCGGACCGGATTCCTGCACGTTCCAGTAGTACTGTTCACCCGTCAGGGTCACCCATTCGGTGCCCGCGGGGGCGTCGGCCGGGCTCGTGAACAGGTTGGAAGTGGAGAGGGCGGCGGGGGTCGCCGCCACGATCACGGCGACCAGGAGGACCGCCACCGTCGCGACCCAGGCCCGCTCGGCACCCTCCCGCCGGGCGCGGGGCATCTTCCGCTCGAACGGCACGTCCTTGATGGGGACGGTCGGGTGGGGATGGGTCGACGAGGCGATGGCGCGGATCGCTTCGTTGAGCGAAAGCCCCTCGGCGTGCACCTCCTTCCCTCGGAAAATCGTGAGCACGATGTTCCCGACCAGGAACAGTTGCGCGAGGAGCGTGATGATGACGAACACCATGATCATCACCTGGTCGAAGACGAGACTCGGGTCCAGCTGGAACATGAACCCGCGTCGCAAGATGCCGTCCGTCCCGAGGAAGTCCATGAACATCACGAGACCGGCCCAGCCGATCGCCGACCCGGCGAAGTGCGCCTGGGCGAGCCGGGGCGAGTACCAGAAGCGGCCGACCAAGACGGGCAGGAGGGCGTAGGTGAGGGCGAACGCTCCCGCGGTAATCGAAAGGAGCGCCAGCGTGTGGAAGTGGCTCACGATGAAGAGCGTGTTGTGGAGGTCGACGTCGAACGAGATCGTGTTGTTGTCCGGCCCGGTGAGCCCCCCCGCGATCGACCCGGCGAACGAGAGGGCGAGGAACATCGTCACCGCGTTCCACTCCCATTCGGAAGCCTTGACGCCCTTCATCGTCATCCAGACGGTGAAGAACGTGATCGCCGACGGGATGATGATCGCGAACGTGAGGACCATCGTGAGCCACGCCGACCACACGGGCAGGGAGGTGAGGTAGAGATGGTGAATGGCCAGGATCGGGGTGAGGACGGTGAACATCACCGCGGCGGCGAAGGCGAACCGGTAGCTGTAGATCGGACGCTTGGCGAAGATGGGGACGAGGAGGTAGTAGGCGACGATCGGGATCAGGAAGAGGAGATAGACGATCGCGTGGCCGAAGAACCAGAAGACGAGCTGGTTGAGGAGCGGCGCGACCGGCCCCACCCCGAAGTAGTTGAACGTGTCCCAGACCGCCGAGGCGAGGACCGTCACGTAGCCGAGCGGGATCAGAATCACGGTCGCCAGGATGAACAGAAGGAACGGCGGGAGGCGTTCGGTGCCCCGCAGCCCCCCGTGGGCGACCCACCAGTCGCGTAGGTGCACGATGACCCACGCGGCCCAGATGATGACCGAGGCACAGAGGAGGATCCAGCCGATGTACCAGAGCGGGCTGATGACGTAGCTCGAGAGCCCGCGGATCCCGAGCGGGGAGTAGAAGTACCAACCCTCGGCCGGGAAGTAGTTGTCGTTGAACTGGGGCATCAGATAGAACGGGCC
>Ga0187771_10001338_pt1 | contig 16318 bp, 12 predicted proteins | sample 0116_SJ02_MP15_1_FD_133139 | JGI IMG/M metagenome (GOLD analysis project Ga0187771, IMG submission 133139) | Tropical peat soil microbial communities from peatlands in Department of Meta, Colombia - 0116_SJ02_MP15_10_MG | ecosystem: Environmental > Terrestrial > Soil > Wetlands > Peat | place...
AAGCACAAGGAGTTCACGGTGGCCACGGATGTGCAGGTTTACTTCTGCGATCCGCAAAGTCCCTGGCAGCGTGGCACGAACGAGAACACCAACCTGCTGCTGCGGCAATACTTCCCGCGAGGGGCGGATCTAGCTCCCATCACGCAAGCGCAGCTCGACCAGGTCTCGCTGCGCTTGAATCAACGCCCAAGAAAAACCTTAGACTTCCAGACGCCTGCGAGTAAACTGCAAGCCAGTGTTGCATCGACCGTCTGAGCCGGCAGGGAATTACGGCTTACGACCATGCACCCAGCTCCAGGTTTTCAATGGAGTACGGACACTACAACCACGTCAGGACCAACTTCTGCCCAGAGTGGAGTGTCCAGAAGGGCTGCTAAAGGTCCCGCGCCTTCTGCTCCGTGGACTTCACCTTAGGGAATGTTCACAGGCGGCGCTACGTATGTATGGACAGATCAAGACGACTACTGATCTTTGGCAAACTAGATGCCGTACTGTACTGTAAGAGGAGGAGAATGGTGGAAAATCTTTTCCCACGCGCTGCCGTTTGGCTCATGACTTTGGTGACAAATACTACCCTCCTTTCTCTTGGGTCTGATGCTTCTCGATAACCTATTAATTTACATACGGTTAGGCCAGTTCTCAGACCCTCCAAAAGCAGGGAATATAATCGTTTTGGCTACTTGATTGCTATCTATCTGTCACAGAACAGGTCTCAATGGAATAGGCTGGGTTGTTGACCTAAGTGCGGTAGCTTATCCACCCGCTGAGCTCTAGGGACACCCACAGATCGAGATCATCCACGGGATTTTCTCCTCCTCAGTCTTGAACTGTTTAAATAGCCAGCGAGTCTTTATTTTAGCTTGTGTCAACGAGAAATGAGATTTAGGAAAACTGTCGCCAACCCTGCCTCCCCAGTGTGTCATTTTTAGAGGGCAGGTAATAATTCTATGCCCAATCACTTGGATTTGGTTCCCCACTGCACTGGAGAAACGGCTGCCCGTTGCAACAACCAAATTCCTATGAAAGTCGTTTTGGTCGGCGATAACAGAATGAGTCCAAACTGGGGGCGCGGTGCAGACCTCGCCCTCTACCAAATGCTGTCCGAAAGGTTTGAAATCATTGGCACGATTCCTGGAAGCTATTTTCTTCTTCATTGTGCCGGGTTCGGATATATCAGAACCTTCACGCCAGCAAGATATAACCGTATCCTTCTAGATATGATCTGCCACCGTGAGAAGAAGAAAATATTCAACTGGTATGCGAGCCTCGAGGAGCTTTTCGGGGCTAAAGACTTCATTGCGGAAGACCCGCAGGAAAGCGTTGATAACTTGATCTGTTACAGGCACCGCTATCCTCAACTGGCCGCTATATACAACCTAATTTCGGACGCCGACCTAGTAATTGTTAACGGTAATGGCGATATGGTTCTGACGACGCCGCCAAGACGAGAAGCTCTTTTCCTTCTGGCGATGTCTCACTTGGGTACGATCCTTGGCAAAAGAGTTGCTTTCATAAACTCGATGCTCTCTGATTGTCCGGAGACCGGGAGAAATCAACGAACTCTCGAGGCAACGAGAAGGGTCTTATCAGCGTGCCAAGCCGTCAGCTTGAGAGATCCCAGCTCACTGGCGTACGCGGCCAAGGAAATGCCAGACGTAAAATGCGGCTATATTCCGGACTCGCTTTTTTCGTGGTACCCGCTTTTCGAGAATCCGGAGCTTAATTTGCCCGCGAATGGCGATTTTTCACTGCCCTTTCCTGAGCGGAGTCAAGATTTTGGAAAACTTGATTTTTCCAAACCTTATGTTTGTATCGGCGGCAGCGGACTAGCTGCCAAATGCGGGGAGAATTTGGTTCAGTATTTCACCCAACTGGTCATCCGCTATAAGGAACTCGGGTATGTTGTCTATCTCACTGTGAATGATGGCCCTGATTCATTTCTTGAGAAGGTCGCTGATTTGACTGGGGTGGGAATAATCCATAAGGGAACGTCCATATTGCTGGCCGGGGCAATCCTTGCGAACGCCAGGCTGTTTATTTCCGGGCGGTACCATCCTTCAATTTTCGCATCCTTGGGGGGGACGCCGTGCATCTTTCTAGATTCACAGGCCCATAAGATGACTAGCCTGCAGCAAGTCATGGAATACGGACAGCAGCGTCAATTTCCCTTATTTTTCTCTCGGCAGGATCTCGAGGAGATCACATCATTGTCGATGGAATACATTCGGCAGGGCGAATCATTGCGCAGCAACATCAGAAGCGTTGCCTCGAGGCGCTGCTTCGAAGCCCGCAACATAGCGCAGTTTATCCAGGACCGTGCATAAAATCTCAAATGATCGGGGCTCAGACCTGAATACCTTATCCAAGGAGCCGAACGTTCAGAACGGCTTGCAGACAATCCAAGAATGTAGGCCAGCAGTTTAGGTCACTCACACAAAAAGAGGCGCAAAATGAATGATAACGAAAACAACTCCTTTGACTGGAGCCAAAAGTCAGTGTTAGTCACTGGCGGAACCGGGTCTTTCGGCAAGAAATTCGTCGAGCTCTTGCTTAGGGAACACCCCCCCAAGCGGCTGATCGTTTTCAGCCGGGACGAACTGAAACAGGATGAAATGCGCCAAATATTTCCTGACGATCTATTAAGCGATCGCACTCCCATGCGCTATTTTATCGGTGACGTAAGGGATGTGGATCGCTTGCGACGGGCCATGAACGGGGTAGACGTGGTGGTACACGCCGCTGCGCTGAAACAAGTGCCGACCTGCGAATATAACCCGATCGAAGCCGTAATGACGAACGTGATGGGCGCGCGGAACGTCATCGAGGCGGCAATTGATGCCAAGGTCAGCCGGACGATTGCAATCAGTACGGACAAGGCCGTGAATCCGGTCAATCTATACGGTGCCACGAAGCTGGTGGCAGAAAAGCTTTTCGTTCATGCCAACGTTTACAGCGGTTACGGGCCGAGCCACTTTAGTTGTGTTCGTTACGGGAATGTTGTGGGAAGTCGAGGCAGTGTTATCCCGTTATTTCTAAAGCAACGAGCGAACGGAAAACTTACCTTGACCGACCCGCGCATGACACGTTTCTGGTTGACTCTGGAACAGGGCGTCCGCTTGGTAATTAAGTGCATTACCAGGATGCGCGGCGGGGAGGTGTTTGTTCCCAAAATACCGAGCATGAAAATGTCGGATTTGGCAAGTGCGATTGCACCCGGTTGCATACAAGAGTGCGTAGGGATTCGTCCAGGTGAGAAAATTCACGAAATTTTGATCTCCGAGGATGAGTCACATAATGTCGTGGACCAAGGCGACATGTTCGTCGTAAAGCCATCGATGGTTGGTCTTTACAATGGATATGTTGAGAACGGGCCAAAACTAAAGAGAGGGTTCAAATATAGCAGCGACACCAACGACATTTGGCTGGATGCTGAAGGGATCTTGAGGCTAGTCGATAGCCATTAATATGCAGGAAGCTAATACCAATGCACTCGCCATAGCTGGGGGAAAACCAGTACGACAAACTGTATTGCCCTACGGAGCCCAGTGGCTTGACGAGGACGATATCGCCGCCGTCAATGAAGTCCTGCGTTCCGAATGGCTAACCACCGGTCCGAAGGTTTCAGAATTTGAACGAGCGTTCGCCGACTTCGTCGGTGCGCAAGAGTCAGTCGTAGTCAGCAGCGGTACTGCGGCACTGCACGCGGCATTGCACGCTCTGGAGATCGGTCCTGGAGACGAGGTGATCGTTCCCGCGATGACCTTTGCGGCTACCGCCAACTGTATCTTGTTTCAACGCGGTGTGCCCGTCTTTGTCGACGTCGATCCCGAAACACTCCTTATCGATACGACCGACCTCGAAAACAAAATCACACCTCGGACGAAAGCCATTCTCGCAGTAGATTATGCCGGACATCCGGCAGACTACGATAGACTTGTTGCTGTCTCCCAAGGCCATGGAATCAAACTCGTAGCCGATTCTTGCCACGCTCTCGGCGCCACATATCGAGGGAGACGATTAGGCTCTTTGGCAGATCTGACCGCGTTCAGTCTGCACCCTGTGAAACACATCACCTCAGGAGAGGGTGGTGTGATCGCTACAAATGATCCTCAATTGGCGAGGAGCATGCGATGCTTCCGCAATCATGGCATTACAACAGATCACCGCCAGCGAGAAGCTCAGGGATCGTGGTTTTATGAGATGCAAAGCCTCGGCTATAATTATCGGCTTAGTGATATCAATTGTGCTTTGGCGCTGAGCCAACTCCGAAAGCTGCCTGCTTGGGTCGTAAAGCGCCAGCAAATCGCAAAATCTTACGACGACGCATTCGCTCACATCGCCGAAGTAAATCCTCTGCTCGTTCGTCCGCGTGTGTCACATGCTTATCATCTTTACGTCGTCCAGTTTGAATTGTCAAAGCTCCATGCCGACCGCTCAATGATTTTCCGATCTCTTCGGGCCGAAAATATCGGTGTAAACGTCCACTACATCCCGGTTCACCTGCACCCGTTTTATAGGACTCAACTTGGAACGGGGCCGGGATTATGCCCAGTCGCAGAGGCGGCCTACGAAAGGATTATCACCCTTCCCTTGTTTCCGCGAATGACCCAAGATGATATTAAGGACGTGATTGAAGCCGTGCACAAGGTTTGCAAGGCGTATGCAAGATGAATGCAGCCAATCCACCCCGCGAATCAAAAGGACAGGCGATACCCCTGAGAACGCTCGTCCTTGGAGGAGGCTCGATCGGCGCACGCCACCTAAGCAACCTCGCGGCTTCCGGCGTGGCCCCTCTGGCTTTGGTGGACCCCCTGGAGGAGCGTCGCACTAGGCTTTGCACAGCCGGCGCCGTTACGGGATTCGAAACAATCGAACAAGGACTTTCCTGGGATCCGGAGCTCGTGGTAGTGGCCAGCCCCACGAGCCTTCACATCGAGCACGCTCTGGCAGCGGCGCGCTGCGGCTGTCATCTCTTCGTTGAGAAACCACTCGCGCACACCCGGGATGGCCTGCCGGAACTCATGGCCGAGGTCAGACGCAATGCCATTGTTTCTCTAGTTGGTTGCAACATGCGCTTCCACCCAGGACCGCTTAAGATCAAAGAGCTGCTGGAACAGGAAAGCATCGGTAAGGTCCTGTTTGCCCGTATCCACAGTGGTTCCTACCTCCCCAATTGGCGGCCATCCCAGGACTATCGCCAAACGTACAGCGCAAATGCTCGAATGGGCGGAGGATGTATCCTCGATTGCATCCACGAGATCGATCTGGCGTATTGGTACATGGGCAGGGTTGAGACTACTCTCTGTGCCGCTGAGCATCTTAGCTCGATGGAAATCGATGTCGAGGATGTAGCTATGTTAGTCTGCAAACATGAAAGCGGCGGTCTTTGTGAAATCGAATTGGATTACGTTCAAAGGACCTACGAACGTGGGTGTCACATCGTAGGCGAGGAAGGAACGATAACCTGGGATTTCGGGAGCGGTTGCGTCCGCCATTTTGCTGCTAGGCGAGGAAGTTGGACTACGTTCGTGCAGCCCGCAGGATGGGAAATCAACCAGATGTATTTGGATGAACTGAACCACCTGCTTGCCTGTGTTCGTCAGGGATGCCAAACGACCCTTCCCATATTTCAAGCAGCCGAGGTGATGAGTATAGCTTTCGCGGCCAGGAAATCAGCAGACACGGGCCGCCGTATTTCGACGAAGGAAATGTCGTGAAGGTATCTGCGATCATACAAGCACGCATGGGCTCTAGCCGGCTGCCAGGAAAGGTGATGGCGGAGATTGCTGGAAAACCCATGCTCCAACGTGTCGTGGAACGTGTCGCGCGCGCCAAAAGACTTGATGGAATTGTCGTGGCTACTTCTGTTAATTCTGCGGATGACCCAGTGGAGCAGCTGTGTAAAAAGGTGGGCACGAACTGCGTTCGGGGAAGTGAACAGGACGTGCTTGATAGGTATTACCAAGCTGCATTGCAGCACCGGGTTAATTGCATCGTGCGCCTCACGGCGGACTGCCCGCTCGCCGATCCCCACGTGATTGATCGCGTCATCGGAGCGTACATTCCTGGCGAACGGGATTACGTTTCAAACATCGATCCTCCAACTTTCCCCGATGGATTGGACACCGAGGTATTTTCCTTCTCTGCGCTCGAGCGAGCATGGCGCGATGCAAAGCTTCCTTCGCAGAGAGAACATGTGACCCTTTACATCCGCAATCATCCCGAGTTGTTCCGCCTGGCCAACGTTGTCAACGAAATTGACCTATCTGCGATGCGCTGGGTGGTAGATGAGGCTAGAGACCTTGAGTTTGTGCGCGAAGTTTACCGCAGGTTGGGCAGCAATATTTTTTCCACTGAAGATGTGTTGAAGCTTCTTTATGAAGAGCCCTACCTCCAAAAGATCAACGGCAGTATTATGCGAAACGAAGGGCTGCTGAAATCACTGGCCCAGGATGAGGCGGCTAATGAAGGTTAGAAGCATCAACGAGATTTCGACGATCGCTGGCCAACAGTTGTACGCGAAGGCGAAGCGGCTCATTCCGGGAGGAACACAACTGCTGTCAAAGAGGCCGGAGATGCTCTTGCCGGATCTGTGGCCCTGCTACTACTCCAGGGCGAAAGGAGCCAGGATTTGGGACTTGGATGGCAACGAATTCCTGGACATGAGTTATTCCGGCATAGGGTCTTGCATTCTCGGATATGCAGACTCGGTTGTGGACCGAGCCGTGCGCAAGGCAATTGCCGGTGGTACGATGGCAACCCTCAACTGTCCGGAAGAAGTTGAATTGGCCGAACTGCTTGTTGCGCTGCATCCTTGGTCTGAAATGGTCCGGTATACAAGGAGCGGCGGTGAAGCCATGGCGGTGGCAATTCGAATCGCACGCGCTGCGACGGGCCGGGATAAAATCGCGTTTTGTGGTTACCATGGCTGGCATGACTGGTACTTGGCGGCCAATCTCGCCGAAAACAGCAATTTGGATGGTCACCTTCTCCCTGGCCTATCTCCGACCGGCGTGCCAAGAGGTCTTCAGGGCACAGTTTTGCCCTTCCAATACAATAAGGCTGACGAGCTCGACGAACTTGCGCGGCAACATCGAAATGATCTGGCGGCCATCATCATGGAACCAGTTCGGAACCACAATCCCGACCCCGGCTTCCTGGACCAGGTTAGGGCGATCGCGTCACGCGAAAGTGCTGTGCTGATTTTCGATGAGATAACTGCTGGCTGGCGCTTGACCACTGGCGGATCCCACCTGACCTTCGGCGTGAATCCTGACATCGCTGTGTTCGCCAAAGCCATGAGCAACGGATACCCGATGGGTGCGATCGTGGGTATTCGCAGCGTCATGGAAGCCGCCCAAAACAGTTTTATCAGCAGCACCTATTGGACGGAGCGCACAGGCCCGGCTGCGGCAATCGCGACGATTCGAGAACACAAAGCCAGAGAAGTCGCCAGCCACCTTATCGCCCTTGGGGCTCAGGTCCAGGAAGGCTGGAAGGCGTTGGCCCGCAAATGGAATCTTCCTCTGGAAGTTTCGGGCATCGCACCGCTGGGGCATTTCACTTTCACAAAGGAAAACCAGCAGGCGATCCGCACCTTGTTCTCCCAATTAATGCTTGATAAAGGGATTCTGGCCACCAACGCGTTTTACGCCATGTATGCTCATTCCAGGAGACACGTATCACGTTACTTGGAGGCGGCTGATGAGGTTTTCTCGGTTTTGACAAAGGCGATTGGCGAAGATGCCGTGGAGCGAATGCTCAAGGGACCTATAGCGCATTCGGGGTTCCGGCGACTCACGTGAACCAGACTTCCACCCTCCTTATTCGTGCTGATGCTAGCCCAGAAATAGGAACAGGACATGTGATGCGCTGCCTTGCGCTGGCCCAGGATTGGAACACACAACGTGGAAACGCTGTTTTTGCTGTTGGCAGCATTCCCGAAGGCCTTGACAGACGGCTGAGATCTGAAGGAATGTCCGTCACCGAAATTGCAAGTCCTCTAGGTACGGAAGAAGATGCTGCAGAGTTAATCGCCGCGGCTCGGCAACTAGGTGCGGAACGAATCGTTCTGGATGGCTATCACTTCGGAGCGAGATACCAACAGACCGTCAAAGAGGCCGATCTAAGAGCCCTGTTTATCGACGACTACGGCCACGCGGAGTACTATTTTACTGATCTGATTCTCAACCAAAATCTTTACGCTGACGAGGGCATGTACAGACGACGGAATTTGACCACGCAGTTGTTGTTGGGAACTCGGTACGCTCTGCTCCGGCGTGAGTTTCTGTCCTGGAGCAACTGGTCGCGACCCACACCCGCAGTTGCCCGGCGGCTCTTAGTAACCCTCGGCGGCAGTGACCCACACAATACAACTTGCAAAGTGATTCGGTCTTTGTGGGATGTGAACGTGCCAGATCTTGAGGTCAAAATTTTACTCGGCCCCGCGAATCGTCACCAGGAAGCCGTTCGACAAGCATCGGGGCAAGCCCCGTGGCGATTTGAAATCCTCACACCCCAGGTCGACATGGCTGGAATGATGGCGTGGGCTGATCTGGCGATAACCGCTGCAGGAACCACCTGCTGGGAGATGGCCTTTATGGGATTGCCGACTGTGACCGTCGAGTTGGCCGAAAACCAGCGGCGCATAGCACAGAGTCTAGCGGAGGCCGGCATATCATTTAATGCTGGCTGGCACTCGGACCTGGACTTAGGCCATTTGACAGAAACCATTGCGCGCCTTGTCACATCCGCCGACGAGCGGGCCGAATTGAGTCGTCGGGGGCGAGCAATCGTCGATGGCTTCGGGGCGCGTCGCGTCGCGCAAATCCTCGTGGGCGCGGACGCGGGGGTCTGTTGAATGCGAATCCTCCTCTTTGCAAACAATTGGGTGGGTTGGCAAATTGGCGCGTGGCTTCGAAGCCAAGGCGAGGAGATCGTCGGCCTGGTGTTACACCCTCCGGCTGAACGGAAATATGGGAACGAGATTATAGCAGCGGTAGGTGTAGACGGATCCAACATTTACGACGGGTCGCAGCTCAGAACAACTGACACGGCAAACAATATCAAGCGCCTTGCACCTGAAATCGGCATTTCGGCATTTTTCGGGTATATCCTGCGACGTGGAATTCTAGAATTGCTTCCATCAGGATGTGTCAACGTTCACCCCGCGTTTTTGCCGTATAACCGTGGCGCGTTCCCGAATATCTGGAGCATAGTTGAGAATACCCCCGCTGGCGTGACCATTCACTATATCGACGATGGAGTTGATACAGGCGACATCATTGCACAGCGCCAGGTGCGCGTCGATCCAACGGATACGGGAGAGAGCCTCTATAGAAGACTCGAGCAATCCTCCGTGGACTTGTTCAAAGAAACCTGGATTTCGATTCGTAACGGAACCGCTCCGAGGAAACCGCAGCCACCTGGCGGTAGCCTCCACCGTCGTCGGGATGTCGCCGAGATCGACGAGATCGACCTTGACCGCACCTACACGGCTAGGGATCTCATCAATGTTTTAAGAGCACGAACCTTTCCGCCATACAAGAGTGCCTACTTCAAGAGTGGCAATTCCAAGGTCTTTATTCAAATCCAGCTCCAGTATGAGGACGGGCAAAAACCACAACAGCCGATTGATTCCGGACAGCCTGCGGAGATGCATCGACCAGGCCTATTGTCTCGGGACTCAAAATGAAAAGACTTATTCCTAACAGCCTAAGGGGAATTAATTATGAGCGACGGTGTATCTTTGCAGCATAAGACCGGTTTCGTGCCTGACTACGCCTCGTCCGATTTGGTAGAAGCGATGAGGCACGTTGGAATCACCGCTGGCGATACAGTTTTCTTTCAGACTTGTGTTGATACTCTCGGACAGGCGGCCGGGTGCGCCAATTCCAGGGAAATTTGTGAAATGCTCTGGAACTCCTTGCAGCAGGTTCTAGGCCTACGTGGCACCGTGTTGGTCCCAACCTACACTTTTTCGTTTTGCCGCCAAGAGACCTTCGACATCGAGAAATCTCCAACCATCTGGGGGGAATGGAACACCTTCTTTGAATTTCCAGAGTATTTCCGGCACCTCCCCGGAGCGATCCGGTCAGCTGATCCAATCTTTTCGACGGCGGGAATCGGCCCCAGGGCTGCAGAAATTCTGTTGAATCTTCCGAAGGTTTGTCTCGGAGAAGATTGCGTGCACGATCGACTGCGCCGCGCGGGTGGTAAGATCTGCATCCTGGGTGTTGGGCTGTACGAGTCCATATTCCGTCATCACATGGAAGCAATGACTCGAGTGCCTTGGCGCTACGATAAGCTCTTCACTGGCTACGTCCGAGAGAACGACAAAGTGCGAAAGGAGGGCTGGATTTATAACGTACGCATCTTGGCGAACAACGCGAACCCCGTTGGAGAACGCTTAGAAGCCCTTGCCCGGCAGACGGGATTGTGTCAGGTTGCGTCGGTGGGGCGTGGCGAAATTCTCGCGGTCAACGCTGACGAGTTTCGTAGTCTGATCATTCGAGAGTTGAAACGTGACCCCTGGTTCTCAGCCAAAGGACCTTCTGGCGATCCAGTAAAGCTCGAGGAACTACGCGTTGCCGGCCCGCGCTATGAGGTGAAACTCCCACCGCAAGCATCGATGAAGCAAATGATCGATGAACTTTGGCGGCTCCCGCGCGACATCATTTCTAATGGCTACGACGCGGCCTTAAGCGCCCTGTCCACCCAGATACCTATGAAGATCCACGAGTTCCCAAGTGGTACACACTGTTGGACTTGGGTTGTGCCCGAAAAGTGGACATGCATCGAGGCTTGCCTCGAAACCACTGATGGTAAGCGCATCTTTTCATACGCCGACCATCCGCTCCACGTGGTTTCGTATTCTCTCCCTTTCGAGGGGGAGGTCACGCGCGAAGAGCTTTTCAAGCACCTGCATGTTCATCCGTGGTTGCCCGATGCGATTCCTTTCATTTTCAAATACTACGAACGTGACTGGGGCCTTTGCTGCAGCCAAAATCAGAAAAACGCTCTATCCGACGAGCGCTACTGCGTTAGAATCAGGACAAAGTTCAGTTTTGGCACACTCAAGGTGGGTGAGGTAATCGCGAAGGGAGCGAGCGATGATTGCATTGTTTTGTGCGCTCACTTATGCCATCCCCGCCAGGTTAACGATGATTTAACCGGCGTGGTTGTGGGCCTAAACGTCATGCGCGAGCTGCTTAAGCGGCGAGACCTGCGGTATACCTACAGGTTCTTGATCGTTCCGGAGACCATAGGCTCTGTCGCTTATTTGAGCCAGAACGAGCATCTTCTGCCGAGGATGAAGGGAGGACTCTTTCTGGAGATGCTTGGCACGGACCTACCCCACGCTCTGCAGCTCTCGTTTGCTGGCAACACGGAAATTGACCAGTGTCTGACACTGGTACTGAAGGAGCAGGATCGGAATAGTTGGACAGGACCATTCCGCTCACTTATCGGAAATGATGAAAACCAGTTTAATGCGCCCGGAGTGCGGGTCCCCATGCTGTCACTTTCGCGGATACTATCTCTGTCCGAACCCGAGTGGCCTTTTCGCGAATATCATTCTGACCATGACACGGCGCAAAGTATCTCAATCGATCGGTTGGAGGAATCTTGCCGAATGGTGCTGAAGATGGTAGATGCACTGGAGGCAAATCTGGTTCCAGTCAACCAATTCAAAGGTGAGGTGTTTTGCTCTCGCTACGGGCTGCATATTGATTGGTACACGAACCGTCAGGGGAGCACGACACTCTTCGATGTCATGCACCTAATCGATGGATCGCGGACCATTGCCGACATTGCCCAGAAAGTGGGAATTTCCTTCGACGCGACAAAAAGGATCATTGAAGATATGTGCCGATGTGGCCTGATAAGTTATCATGAAAGGAGGAATTGACGAGTTCGTCTTGCCCACGACAACGGCATAATTCGTTGATTGTAAGCACTGGCAAGATGAACATGTACGTCAGGAAGATTAGGGTCTTGTTTGTTGTGGGATCTTAATGCGGCTGCGCCGCAACGGGGCCTCGAAGCCAAGGGGGGATTGTACGACTCTCTTCAATAACTTACGGGAACTGCAAGGCACGTCTGGACACAACTTTGAATAACATTGAAATCAACGGACGAAATATAGGAGATGGCGCCCCCGTCTACATCGTCGCGGAAATGTCGGCGAATCACAATCAGGACTTCGCTCAGGCTGTCCAAATCATTCAGGCAGCAAGGGAGAGCGGAGCGGACGCCATCAAAATCCAAACCTATACTCCGGACACTCTCACGATTGATTGTGACAATGAATATTTTCGAATTGGCCCAGGGACAATCTGGGAAGGACGAAAACTGTACGACCTCTATCGTGAAGCCTACACTCCGTGGGATTGGCAGCCAAAGCTCAAGCAGATTGCCGAGGACCTCGGTTTGGATTTTTTCTCGACGCCGTTCGATGACACGTCTGTGGATTTTCTTGAATCATTGGACGTTCCCGCATACAAGGTCGCCTCATTTGAAGTGGTTGACCTGGCTCTTATTGAACGGATTGCTCGAACTGGCAAACCGATCATTATTTCTACCGGGATGGCAACGATAGGGGAAATCGACGAGGCCTTACGCACCGTCCGGGCGACCAGCCTTTCGCAAGTTGCCTTGCTCAAATGTACGAGCGCCTACCCTTCACCCCCCGAGGAGATGCACTTGCGGACCATTCCGCATCTGACAGAAGCTTTTAGCGTCCCGGTTGGAATTTCCGATCACACTCTCGGCATCGCCGTGCCAGTTGCCGCAGTGGCGGTAGGGGCTTGCATTGTTGAGAAACATTTCGCGCTGTCGCGCGACGTGCGGGGACCTGACAGCGCGTTTTCACTAGAACCACTAGAGTTCAAGTCGATGGTCCTTGCGATTCGGACAGCCCAAGCCGCACTTGGAACCATCAATTATGAAGTAGGCAGGCAAGAGGAAAAAAGCAGAGTGTTTCGCCGATCTCTGTTCGTTGTGAGCGACATGCGCCCTGGAGAGCCATTCACGACAGAGAACTTGCGCTCCATTCGACCAGGGTATGGTTTGTCACCGCGCCATCTCCACGAGATTTTAGGGAAGCGAGCCGCATGTGAACTGCCACGCGGAACACCGCTGGCATGGAGGCATGTAGTTGGCTGAGGATCCCGCAAGGGTCAATCTTGGGGGTGACCCCGAACTGAATGCAGATAAGGAGCTGCCGAGTTTCAACTCTACGATATGGAACATATGCGCACGGATGGGAAATTCTCTGGTCTACTCATCGGTTATGGATCTGTCGGCTGGCGCCACGCACTTAAGCTATCCGAGTTAACGCCTGATTTGACGATCGTTGATACGAACTCAGACGCGCGTGCCCGGGCATTACAAGCGCACCCGAAAGCCTGCGTGGTAGGGAACTTGGAAGAGTTGGATGGCAAGGGATTCCCCTGGGAGTCTGCAGTGGGCGTGATTGCATCCTGGGGCCCCACTCATTCCGCCCATTTCCATGGATTGGCGGATCGCGGTGTGCGAAGAATCTTATGCGAAAAGCCAATGGCTGCGTCAGTGCACGATGCCTTGGCAATGGTGGCCCGAGCTGAACGAGACAAAATTGCATTGAACGTGCACCATTTTATCCGCTTCGCGCGTTTCGTTCCGGCACTACGTCTTTTCCTCGCCGAACACAAGCTTGGAGAACCGGTGTCCATCGTCGTTGAAGGCGGCGCAGCGTGTCTGCTCACGAACGGCATTCATTGGATTGACTTCGCCGCAGACTTGTTTGGTGAAAATCCTGAGCGTGTGCTGAGCACGGCCCACGGACAACCGATTAATCCCCGATCGCACGATCTGATGCTTTATGGCGGAACATCGGTGTGGAGTTTCAGTGGCGGGCGTGAGGCGGTTTTCAGCCTTTGCAATCTTTCAAGTCTGACGCTTACCGCTCACGTCTATTTTCGTGATGCGGTCGTTGAGGTCGACAAGGACCTTGAGACTGTAATTATCCGGCGGCGAGACCAGGCCGCAGTCGCCAAGTTTCCAGCTGTTACGCGCATTGGTCCGGCGACTGAGATTCTTTTTGAAGGTCGATTGCCAGGGATGCCCGCCTACCTAGACGGGATTAAGAACGCGATAACGGAGGTGGAACGGGGTACCGCGCTTACTTGCCCTGGAAACCTCGCAGCCGGAGCGGTCGGCTTCTCTGTTGGGGCGCTGGTGGCTTCTCGCGAGCGCAAGTCGATCAGACTGCCTCTTGATCCTGACAGCCCTTGGGGGCGGGAATCCTGGCCTATCTCGTAGGTCCGGCCATTTTCATAACGAAATTAAAGGAACTTGGAGCCCTATATGACTGATCATAAATATCGAGTTGGAATCATTGGAGTCGGAGAGATCGCTGATTGGCACGCCCGCGCGTTCCGGGCAGTGGGGATGCAGATCACTGCGGTCAGTGCGCGGCCGGGTTCACAACGCCTGCCCGAGTTTGCGGCCCGTCATCAAATTGCCACGCGATTCGATGACTGGAAGGCCATGCTCGACCACCCTGATCTGTTTGACGCGCTGGCAGTTTTGACCTGGCCGGATGGAACGCCGACCGTGCTGCAAGCCGCAATGGCTTTGGGAATCCCAGTATTGGTGGAAAAGCCGGTTGCCTGGAACTCCGCGCGCTTAAGGCAGCTCTGTTCAAAACCCAATAGCCATGTCATCGTGGGCTACAATCGACGGTTTTATCGCCCGGTCCAAGAAGCACGGAGAGAAGTGCTGAACGGTCCTCCTCTACTGGCCCAACTTACCCTGCCGACGCAGCTGTATCCCCATAACGGTTTCGATCCAACAGCCCACTACCTATATTCATTTTTCGAAAGCGTGACTGCACATGGCCTAGACCTGACACGCTACGTGATGGGAGATTTGACACTTCGCCACACCAGCCGCCTCAAGGATTCAGATGGTAATCTGTCCGGCGTCGCAGCCATTCTCGCTACTGAGCGTGGAGACCTTCTGCAGGTCACAGGGAACTTTGCTGCGACTTGCAATTTTTCTCTCGTGCTCAACCGGCCCGGTCGGCGCTTTGACCTCCTTCCTTTCGAGGCGGCAACAGTTTATTCTGGTATGGAAGTCCGCGCACCAGATGCAGATTATCCATTCCGGCGCTACATGCCAAAGAAAACGGGGCAAGTTTTGTTAGACAATATCGATCTACAGGAAAAGCCGGGCCTTGTCGGTGAGGCTTCTGCCTTGCTCGCCATGGCACAAGGCGGACCGCCGCCAGAATGTGCGGCAAGGCTCTCCGACGCTCTGGCGGTCACGACCCTTTGTGAACAATTGTCTGGAGTCGTCCTGGGAGACAGCAACCCAAACCTTGACCGTTAAGTGTATTAGTCAAGATAGATTCCTTACACTTCTGATGGCCGAGCGAGTTCGTGAACTCGCTCGGCGGGCGTCTTTCCTTTCAAGGCAAGATGAGGTCGTTGCTCGTTGTACTCCTTTTCCCATTTTCGAAGTTCTCGTGCTAGCAGCTTCCGACTTCTGAACTGCTTCCCTCGATAGAATTCCTCTGTGTCGGTCTTGTGGCTTCGTTCGACCTTGCCGTTGACCTCGGGGCTGGCAGGTGGGATGTGGCGGTGAGCGATTCCCAAATCAGCCAGATGCCAGGTGAACTGGGGCCCAAAGGAGGAGTCGTTGTCGGTCTGAATGCGCTGGATCACAAAGGGCAATCGTCGGCGGACCTCATCTAGAAACGCTATTGCCGAACCGGTGTTGTTATAGTCGTAGACACGCAAGACTCGGTAGCGAGTGGCTTCATCGATGGCTGTGAACTGATAGAACTGTTGGCGAGCTCGTCCGACGCGAGGAACGAACTTGACGTCCACCTGGACCGACTGGCCCGGCAGGGGGAGCGGCCCATCGACCTGCGGTTTGGGACCAGGGCGGTAGCGCTTCAGCGAGACTCGCGTGACACGGTGGCGGTGGAAGATCTTCAGGATGGTTGTCGGGGAGACATAAACCTGATAGTGGCGCTGGAGGTAGAGGCTCATGCGCACAGCCCCGTAACGCCGCTCTTCCCGGATGCGCAGAATCAGAGCGATGACCTCGGGCGGGATGCGGTAACGAATCATCGAGGGCCTGCGGGACCGGTCCCGCAGGCCCTCCTTCCCCTGCTTCTCGTAGCGACGCAGCCAGATGTAGAACTGGGAGCGGGAAATCCCAAAGAAACGACAGGTCAGACTCACATTCCGGCTCACTTGTTGAAAATGCTGAATCATGCGCAGTCGGACTTTCACCTTGCGGGCTTGCTCTTGCTCGTCCAATTTGCGGC
>Ga0187771_10001339_pt1 | contig 16317 bp, 15 predicted proteins | sample 0116_SJ02_MP15_1_FD_133139 | JGI IMG/M metagenome (GOLD analysis project Ga0187771, IMG submission 133139) | Tropical peat soil microbial communities from peatlands in Department of Meta, Colombia - 0116_SJ02_MP15_10_MG | ecosystem: Environmental > Terrestrial > Soil > Wetlands > Peat | place...
ATGGGCATGACCACGCGTGTCCCCATTGTGGGCGGCGATTGGGCCAACGCGCCCGATCCTGTCTCAAATATGAACGCTTCGCAGCAGATCTACGAAACGCCTATCGCGAGCCAGGCTTCCGCGTTGTGCAAACAATATAATTTGAGCTACGTTTTCGTGCCACTCAACAGAGAAGTTTTCTGCGGATTTGGCTGGATACCGGTTGACGCGACGAAATTCGATAACAGCACTTACTTCAAGCTCCAATACGCAAACGACGATGTACGAATCTATAAAGTCGTGTAAAACTAGAACTCGCGATCGATTGACGTCGCTTGACGCGGTAACTGTTCTCAGATATATTGTCATCGTCGCGTTGTTTGTCTTGTTTGTGAGTTACCGCTTAAATGTTCTAGGGAGCTACGTGATACCTACGTACGGAAACACTATGTATCACGTCGGCATAGAACGGCTTACGCTCATCACAGGACACTACCCGACACAGGAGCTCTCATATAACGGAGGTTTTCCAAACTTTTACGTTCCGGCATATCGCCTGCTCATAGTGTCTCAGTCAGCGTTTTCCGGAATTGATCCGATGATCATGTCAGGGCTCATGACGGTTGCCCTTGCTATCGCCGTATTTGGAGCTGTTTATGGATTCTCAAAACAGCTTGTAGGGGCGAGCGCCGCTGTTTGTGCTCTGTTCTTCCTCACGCTGTCGCCTGGAATTACCATCTTCACCATTCGTGCACTTCCAGAGCTTCTTGGTCTTATCATGCTGCCGCTGACCCTCTTTTTTGTTCTAATAAACAGAGCGAGGGGGCCGTTTAAATTCAATGGATACGTCATACTTTCCGTCATTGCCGCCGCCGTAACTGCACTAACACACCAAATCACGCTTTTGGTCTTAGCCCTCGTTTTGGGGGTTTATGCGCTCACGCAGATTAGAAACAGAACTGAGTTTCTTAATGCTGTTGTCCCCCTCGTTGCGCTGATTGTCGTTTATGGGCTATGGCAACTGTACTCTCTGCACACCCTGAGCATTTTTGGGCTAGCCCAAGTCAAATATCACGAAGGGATCCCTGTCGATTTCTTTGGAAGTGCAACTACTGTAGGCTTCTTCGACGAAGCTGGGCTGCTTGTCGTTCCTTTTGCTGTGATCGGCATCGCGTGGCTTGAAATAAAAAAGGTTAGTAAGCGATTCTTGTTGTATTCGTGGATCTTAGCGTCATTCTTGCTAACAAAGAACGATTTGCTAGGCATAGATATTTTTATGGACAGATTTCTGACCTTCTTCATCGAATCATTAGTTATCGCAGGCGGAATCGGAGCTTTTGCGGTCCTCCAGTTCCTCGATCTTCGAATCGGAAGGGCCCTTGAAAGAAGACCTGCGACCTAAGTGCGTTATGAAACGGCCGCAGCTTATTCCGTATCAGTGCTGGACGGCTGCAGCCGGAGTGCTGCTGTTGCTTCCTTTGCAGGCGATTTCGCTTCCATTGCTTTTTGTTTTGCCCGGTCTCAGTTTCTACGTGCTCTATAAAGCTGGCAGGCAGCTAGGCATTCTCGAGGGAATCAGCTACTCTATTTCGCTAACGCTGGTGCTGCTGCCGACTACCGCGGCGCTGTTATATCTCGCGAACGTGAGCGTCGGAATGACTGGCGCCGCTTTCGGGCTCGTTATCATCACAGTTTCCGTATTATCTTTTGTTTTTCAAAAAAATAGCGCGAAACTGCCTGAAAATGATACCACGGGAGACCCGCTGAGTCATAGATGGGTACGCCTCTCGCTTCCAATCCTGCTTGCAGTCGTGCTCGCTCTAGTCGTGAGCATTCCCCTCGCCAAATCATTCGTTGCAAGCAACGAAGGACTGGTGATGAATCCCACTGAGGCGTCTGACCTAAACTTCCACCTTTCTATAATAGCACGATACGTTGAGTCTCCGCACGTTCCCCCAGAAGACCCGTACCTTCCTTCGCACTACATCACGTATGATTTCTTTATGCATCTCTACGTCGGCACTTTGAGTGTGGTGTCTGGGGTTAGTTCGCTAACTGTTTTTAAAATTACTATTCCTCTACTCATCTTTGCCCTTTCAATAAACATCTACGTGCTTTGTCGAAAGGCGTTTAACGATGCGACGGCCTTAATCGCTATGCTTTTATATACGGTCGGCGGGGGACTTGCGTGGATTTTTGTTCTCGCTCAAAAGCCAGCCGACGTTTTTCCGTACCTGATTTATCAGTTTGGTGACACAGCAGCCGTTAAATATGACCAAACGCTGCTGTTCTATTTGCTGCCACAACCACAGGCGTTTGCTCTCGTCATTCTCGCATTCGCGTTCGTGCTTTGGGTGACCTTGTTAAAGGAGCTAAAAGCACGAAACTTGTTGCTTTTAGGACTCACACTAGGCTTACTTCCGTACTATCATCTTATCACTGCGTTTGTGCTGTGGCTCGCAGTTGGCTCTTACGTTGTTTATTCATATGCAAGAAGGAAACTCACGAGCGCGAAGTATCACGCGGCTGCTCTCGCCGTGGGGGGCGCTGCTGCGTCGCCCCTCTTGTTCTTGCTCAGCGGCGGACCAGCTCAAGTAGCGGTAGCGTTTTCAACTTACTCGCTCGTTTTCGTTTTCATCGTGTTTGGTCTCATCGCGATCCTTGCGTGTGAGGGCGCCTACTGGTCGCGGAACAATGAAGCAAGCAAGCCTCTCCTTTTTTTTGCGCTTTCTGCCATCGTCGCCGTAAACGTAATCGCCCTTCCACTTACTAATAACAGTTATCGGTTCCTGGTTTACTTGTGGCTTCCAGTCGCGATTTTTGCCAGCTATTTTGTCGCGACCACGATTGCCAGATTCAAGTCCGCAAGGCTTTCAATAGCAAAAACGTCTGGCACACTTGCGGTAATAATCGTAGCACTCGTGCTTGCGCTTCCGACGTCGTATCTACTTTGGGATTTTTACAACGAGGACTCCTACGCTCTCGCGTCGCCGGCTGAGCTCCAAGCGTTGCAGTGGGCGAAGACAAACACGTCTAAGGACGCAGTCTTTCTAGAAGCACCGTCAACTTTTCCGCGAGTTCCTCTTGAGACTGGACGAAGGGTCGTTTTTGCAGGCCCTATCTACACGATTCAGTACCACGGCGTCAATTTGCAACCCGAGCTAGACGCACTTATGAACGAGCGTAATCCCGCAGCTTTGAGTCTTGGGCTGTTGCAGCACAATGTGTCTTACGTATTTGTGGGCTCCCGTGAGCAACCGTATCCTATATCTACGACTCTCAAAAACAACACCTATTTTCAAAGTGTGTATTCAAATCCGATGGTCACGATATACGAAGTGAAGGAGCGTTAAATTGCATATTGCGAAGCGGAGTTGGATCAAAAACCGGTGAAAGCAAAAGGAGAGACTGCGAGTGTACGTTAGCGTTGCAAGCATCTTGCTCTTCGTTCTTGGAATTATATACTTGATTTTGCTCCCAGGCTATCTAGTCCTAGTCGGCCTCAACGTGCACGGTCTCGGCATTATCGAAACGGTAACCGCAGCTTTTGGTATTGGCGTGGGAGTCTTAACGGCAATTTCGGTCTCGCTAAGTTTGTCGGGAAGCGTGGGCTTAACCGCTTCGAGTCTCGTCTTGTCCAACGCAGCAGTTTTGGTTGCATTATGTTGCGCGTTGGTTTATACACGCCACAAGCGTTATAAGCAAAAAAATAACCCATAAGCTCGTCAGAACCGTGAGCCACCAACGCGCTTATTGCTAATAAAGTATGAAAGACGTGGAAGTATTTTTCGTCGGGCGAGCGAACGCAGGGAAGTCAGCGGTGCTGAAAGAGCTTTTTGGATTAAAGACGCGGGTGGGCAGGCGCCCTGGCGTGACAAGAGGCCCGGTTAGGTATCAACTTGATCAGTTTGCTGTCGTCGATCTTCCCGGCATCAGATCACGGGGTGGTACGAATGGTTATCGGACTGTGCTGCATAATATTCTCGGGAGCAGAAAAGACGACCTTCGCTTGTTATTAGGAGTGCAAGTAATCGACGGAAAATCATTTCTCGACATCACAGAACGTCATTTTCGGCCTCTTGATGTTGATTTGTTCGAGTTCCTACTCGAAACTGACATTGATCCCATCATTGCAATCAACAAAATGGACAAGCTTGAAGAACGAGACGCCAGCTTGAATAAGATAATTTCGCAGCTCGGCATGCTGCCCCCATTTAAACAATGGGCCGACCGAGTTGTTCCCGTCAGCGCTAAGAGGCACGACGTCGCGCAACTCAAATGGCTAATTTCACATAGGGTACAACGCGTGAAAAACGAGGTCGCAACGGGCTAAGTGCACACTCTCACTACACGCGCCGTTGCGCTGCCATCTGCTGCCAGGTTGGTCAAACCAATGCCAGGAGTTACCCGCCTGACGTCAATTTTTTTGTGTTTTTTAGGGCGTATACATTCCGTTCTAAGTTTGATGTCTCAAGAAAGATACCGTACAGGCCGCTTAAGCCAGCAACCTTGTTAAGCGCTTGGAAAGGCGCCCTGTCCAGACAAATATTTGGTGTTTGAAGGGAACTATCTACCGTGAGTCGCCGGTTCACCGCTGCATTTGATTTGGAGGGGCCGTTGTCTCCTCAAGATAACGCATATGAAGTAATGCATTCAGTCAAGGAAGGGCCTGCGCTTTTTGAAGTTTTAAGCAAATATGACGATTATCTCGCCCTTCAAAATCGACCTAACTATGAGCCTGGCGATACGCTGCAGCTTATAGTTCCATTTATGCTCGTCAACGGGATAACAGAGCGAGATGTGCGAAAAGCGTCGATTCGAGCCCGTCTCGTCAGCGGCGCTAAAGAACTTGTCAAATGGCTGGAAGATGAGACGTGGCATGTCCACATCATTTCGACCAGCTACGAGCAGCACGCCTATAATGTCGCTTCAAAGCTCGGTATCGAGAGAGAAAATGTGCATTGCACTCGCTTCCCTCTGGATTCCTTCGCTGAAATCTTGCGGGAACGCGATATTACGTTAATCCGGGAAATTCAAAACGAGATCCTCTCATTTCACTACGAGACTCCTGATTCGGAGATTGCCAGTTTTGAGAGATTGGCTGCAAAGCTTGACGAATTCTTCTTTAGAATTGTGCCCCGTACACGAATTAAGGCGATTTTTGATCAGATCATCGTGCTAGGTGGCACAAGAAAAGTTCGAGCCTTGCTGTCAGCCGTCGACGGGGGGCGACAAGGAGATACGGCGGTCATCGGCGACAGCATTACTGACTACAAAATGCTCGAGAAAATTAGAAAGGCGGGCGGCATTTCCGTTGCGTTCAATGGAAACTGCTACGCGCTACCCTACGCCAACATAGGCATGGCGTGCGCTGACATCCGCCCACTGTACCTCATTTTAAGTGCGTTTCAAGAAGGGGGACTTGAGTCTGCATACGATTCAGCGACGTTATGGGAAGCTAAATGTCGCGAATTCGCGAAACACCCTAATCTCATACCCGTCCCTGCAGTGAGACCTGAGTTAGTTGCCTTTTTCATAAATGCCACTGACAACAAGAAGTTCCCTCGCCTCAGTGTTTTGAACAAGAAAAACAGGGAACAGATGGAGCAAATAGCGGCTATACACGGCAAATTCCGAAGCTTCGTCAGAGGACAAGAGACCGCACGGCTCGGTTAATGATCGGCCCGATCTCTATAGATGTTCGCTTCGCAGCGCATAAGCGGACTCAATAAATCTGCAGGCCGCTGAAGGACGCTCGCAGAACTGCTTTCTTGTAAGTCGAAGCTCACAACCCTTTATTTTACTCAACGGGCAAAGCTTCGTGCCACGCTACCGTTGTTGCCGTAAGCTTTCAGGAGAAACGCGAGATTTATTCTTCGGCTTTTTCAACCTTTAAAATCTCATCAAGTGGCTTAACGCCGCTTTTTTCTATTACAAGGTTAATCTGGCCAGTTTCAGCAGAAATGACGCGGCCTCGGACGCTCTTACGCCTTCGTATCCCTGTCTTTTTTGGATGATAACCAACGCCGCCGGAGAGAAGTAACCTTTTGCGGACTGTCCCAGGAAGATCTCGGCGCATCGCTACGCCATCTTTGTCTGAGCCGCCACTTACAACAAGCGTATAGTCGCCGAGTCCGATGATGTCGCCGTCGAAAGAATCCCCTATTCCTAAGCCAAAAAGCTTGTTAGCTTGCGCTCCTGACACTTCCATCTTATATGCGCTCTTCTTTTCTGCGTCAGATATGATTAAACGAAATTCTGCCATTCACATTACGCTCCTTGCATCGATCGACTACGATCAGATTCTGATGCATGAGGATTAAATAAATGGAGTTTACTTGGCCCAAAACGGGTTATCTTTGCGCTTGAGCGTCAAAAACTCATCGAGCATGGATCGCTCGCTTTGTTCAAGCGCATCGTAGAGTTCTTGCTCCATTACTTTTGCGTGCTTTTCAGGCACATCGACGTAGAGTACGTCACCCTCATTTATTTGTCTTCCGACTGTGGGACCGTCAATCGAAACTGCAACCTCTTTGCCGGCAGCTATTTCGCTAACGTTCTCGCCTCTATCTTGCATACCCTTCAGCGTGCCGACTCTCGCTCCGTCTTCTCGCATCAACGAAACGCCATTTCTGAGAGTGCCGCCGAGCACCTGAATGCCAACTATAGCCGGTTTGTTTTGCCTAAAAACATATCCCGGCAGAATTCTAAATTTGCCGGGCTTCACGATGGTCTCATAACGTTTTTTGCCCCACAGGGCTTTTTGCTTTTCAGCCCAGATCTGATACTCCTCAATCAAGCTGTAAATGACATCGTTAACGAATAGATGCACACTCGATTTCTCTGCCGCTTCTTTGGCATCAGGCAACACATCGACGTTAAAGCCTAATACGACGGCGTATAACGGATCACTTATAGTCTCAGCTTCAATGACATCCCGGCGTGCTACGTCGCCTAGGTTGGCCATGCCTATGGGGACTTCGTTGCGGCCTAGCTCTGCGGCAAGAGCTTCGAGAGCGCCAATAGTGTCTGCTTTGATTATAACGCCTATATCTTCCGTGCTAACTCTTATTTCACTCATTTCGGATTCAATGCCCGCGAGAACCTTGTCAATGTCGCCTGTGACTGCCCTTAGTGGCGACCCAGCAAGCGCGTTTTCAATATCGGGCGCGACTATTTTCACCCCTGCGGCGGCGGTCACAGCTCGCACCCGCTCTAAGACTCCCTTTGAGTTTGGCTTCAACAGCGCTCGAATTTTTGTGACGATCGGCGTTCCCAAAGTGCCGATTACTATCCGATCGGCGGCGCGCAGAACGCCGTCGTAAATGATCGCGTCGAGGGTCGCCCCAAACCCTCTTTCTTCTTTGATCTCTATTACGGTGCCAAAAGCTGGGCCGTCAGCGTGAAGGCGCAGATCCTTTTCGAGGAATCGCTGCGCAAGACCAAGCGAAACCATAAGTAGGTCGGGAATGCCCTCGCCGGTTCGCGCGCTCATCGGAACAATGCCTATATTCTTGGTGAAATCTCTAATCCTATCGTACCGATCTGAGCTGAAGCCTTCATCATAAAGCCTCTCAATAAGCGCGTATATTCTGTCATCGAGAAGACGTTGGGTCCGCTCGCTCTGAAGCTTAAACGTGTCCGTGAACATCATATTGTCATGGCCAAGCCAGCCGTGTATTTTATCAATTTTGTTAGCCGCGACGATGAAGGGCGTCTTATAACCCTTTAAGATGCTGAGACTTTCCGTAGTCTGCGGCTGGAAACCTTCATTGACATCAACCACTAGTATCGCAATATCTGCCAGCGCACCTCCGCGCGCGCGCAGTGTCGCAAAAGCGTGATGGCCAGGCGTATCAATGAACAATAGGCCTGGAAGGCGTATATCGGCTAACAGAGAGCCACAAAGCCGCGCGATAATGTCTAGCGGGACTTCGATTGCTCCTATGTGCTGAGTGATAAAACCTGGTTCTCGGTCTGTAGTAGCAGTGCCGCGTATTTTATCTAGTATAGTCGTTTTGCCGTGATCCACGTGGCCGAGCACTGCAACGATAGGTGTCCTCAGGTTATTTTGCATAAAGTCCGGATTTAGATCAGCAGCTGCGCTTAAATGCCTTACGTTCAGGACGGGCACCGTCGAGGTAATAACATTTATGGGCGTAGAAAAAAGAATGTAGCTATGCTCGCGGTAGTGGTGTAGTGGCAGCACAAAGGCTTCCCAAGCCTTTAACCCGGGTCCGAATCCCGGCTACCGCATAGCTGAATCAGGTACTCACTCAAGAAAAAGCATATACGCGAAGCAGAAAAACGAGTGCGCGCCGCAAGCTTGATCTTTAAAACTGGCCAGGTTTGATTGCTAAAACTTGGTTTGAACAAGCTATGGAATCTGCTGTCAACGTCGATTGACTCGCTCCGCCGCTAGTTTTATGTCGTTTGCGGAGATCGTTTTTCGCTCCGCAAGCCTCGTTAGCGCGGCAGCTTCTCTGGCAACACCGCCGCCATAGTCCTCAGCCTTCTCAGCAATCATTTTTACAGCCTTGCGATTTGCCCTTTCAGCTCCCGCGACTTTCATGATTCGTAAAACGACCGCGAGTGGAATTTCTGCCATAATAATCGCTGTCATTGAGATCGCAGCACATAAAAACGTTCCGATTCACATCCTGTCGATTATGCGGTCCACGGGCCTCCTTGCAGTGAATTTGCAAAAATTGATAATCAAACGCGCTAAACTATCTTCACTTGCTCTGCAGTGGCGGCGGACGTTGGAAATAAAGTATCGTCCCCGAAAACTACAAAGCTGAAAATACGGGGGGCGGACGGTAATAGTACTGAAGTTGTTCGACGAATCTTGTGAAAAAGCAAAAAATGCAACGCGTGTGGAAGGCTAACCAAGCTCGAACATCGTGCGCTTTCGTATTGCGCAGTGTCCCAAGAAGATGTTTAAAACTGACGGCTTAAACGCACTCAGATATGGAATATTAGACGCAGGCGCTGGCGTGGCTTCAGGAATTGTTGGATATCCAGTCACCGAAATCATAGAAAGTCTGCGACCAATTTGGATACCTGCCGTTAACGAAAAAGTCGCCCTCGACGTGGTATTGGGGGCGTCTGCATCAGGTACTAGATCAGTTTTTGTTGCAAAACATGTGGGGCTGAACGTAGCGTCAGACTCCTTAATCACGGCAGCCACCCACGGAGTAGGCGCGGGGCTTGTCGTCATCGCAGGCGACGATCCGGGTGCGAAGTTTTCGCAAAACGAGCAGGATAGCAGATATTACGGTAAGATAGCTGAAATTCCAGTTATGGATCCATACAGTGTCCGTAACGCGTACGAATGCGTGCTCGAGGCGTTCGAACTATCCGCCAGACTGTCAGTTCTGACCATTATAAGAATAACAGGCAGACTTCTGAAAGCAGAGGGGGTGATCGAAAGAAAGCCGCCCACGCAGCACACACGTAAGAACATCAACACGAGTGTGTGGAACCTCACACATTTGGGTAGACATCAGTATTTCCTCAAAAAAACGTTCCCTCAAATACTACAATTTGCGGAAACAACGGAATTAAATGAACAAGAAGGCTCGGGCGATATCGGCGTAATATCTGCAGGTTACGCTGCAACGCTGGTGGACGATGCAATCCAAGGACGAGGGGACGTAGCACACCTCAAACTTGGCATTATCAACCCACTATGTCAGCGACGGATTGATTCATTTCTCGAGCAGCGTAGTCGAGTATTAGTTGTTGAAGAAGGCTCACCGCTCATTGAAGAATCAGTTCGCGCGAAAGTCCTCGGCAAACTATCTGGACACCTGCCCCGGTTCGGAGAACTGACGTCGAGTGACGTGCTTAAAGCTTTAGCCTTCGCCGAGGCAGATTTTATGTCCGCAAAGTTTGACGTCGAAACAGTAGAAACGAGGCCCTATACAGTAGAGATCTGCGACGATTGCCCGTTCTTGCCGTTCTATCGCGCTCTCGGCAAAGTTGATACGATGATTGCAGGTGATATGGGCTGTGTTATACGCACAGCTAGTCCACCGTTCAAGCTGATCGACACCGCGTATTCACTCGGTTCAGCAGTTGGCGTCGCTTCAGGCTTTGAAGAAGGGGGACTTGCGCTACTCGGAGACTATGCATTCTTACATAGCGGCGTTGCGGCACTAATAAGCGCAGCAGTGTTTAAGCGAAATGTGAAAGTGTTCATCCTTGAAAACAATGTATCAGCAATAACGGGAGGGCAACAAACGCCTGAGATTGCTGACTTGGCAAGCGCGGTGTGTCGAAACTATGGCATCACTTACAAGTTAATAGACGCAATGAAAACGGATGAAAAGTCATTCGAACGCCTTTTACGAGGTGCGATCAACACGACAGGAACGCTTGTCGTAGTCCTACGAGCTGCCTGCCCAAAATATCGCAATCGCCAAAACCGCGAATTCACCGGTACATCACGGTTTTAATGATATCTTCGAGCTCCTCCTGAGACACTGATTTCTTTGTTTCACAAACGCGCTTTACGTCGTCAAGGATCAGACAGAGTTCATCGCGGGTCGGTCTGTAGCCTAACTGAGCGATAACGTATTGCAACGCTTTCCTTCCAGTGTGCTTCCCGATAACAATCCGTCTCTTGTTGCCCACCAGGTCTGGCGAAAACAGTTCATACGTCTCGGCCTCTTCTAGCACCGCAGCTACGTGTATTCCAGATTCGTGAGAGAATGCATTCAAGCCGACAACCGGCTTGTTCTTAGGCAAGCGCAGTCGCGAATGATGTTCGACTGTTTTGGACAGTTCCATCAATTTCGAAAGGTCGTAAGTCTCGATTCCAAATTGTATGCGCAGTGCGACGAGCAATTCCTCAAGAGGCGTATTTCCAACGCGTTCCCCTATCCCGTTCACCGTAGTGTGAAGTTGAAACGTTCCGGCTTCTGCAGCCGTGATGGTGTTTGCAACGGCCATGCCGAGATCATTGTGACAGTGAATGCAAAGAGGCACACCAACAACCCTTTTTACGGAAGCAACAAGATCGTAACACGTGGATGGCCTGAGCGCACCGACGGTGTCTGCTATGTTAACATAATCAGCTCCGTGCTCCTCTCCTTGTTTAAAAAATCGCTTGAGCACTTCTGGATCGGTCCGAGTTGCGTCCTCAGCGGCAAATCGCACAGTGAGCCCGTGTTCTTTTGCATATTCGAGTGTCGACAAGGCACATTCAAGCATTTCATCGAAGCTGCGATGATACTTGTACTTCAGATGCAGATCAGATGTCGCCATGAACAGACCCACCACATCCACATCGCAGTCTAAAGCTTCATCGATGTCGTGGAAAATCGCTCGCGAAAGGCAGCAGATCTTGGTGCTTAGACCCAAATTAGCAATTTTTTTTACCATGGTCTTTTCTTTCGCTGACACCGCGGGAAATCCTGCTTCGATCATTTCAACCCCGACTGCGTCCAGCTTTGTCGCAATCTCCGCTTTTTCGTCGAGGCCAAAAACGACGCCGGGAGCCTGCTCGCCATCTCGCAGCGTGACGTCACAAATCTCTATTTTGCCCAGAGCTTCCTTTGAAGATGAAGAAGATCCAAAATGACCCATAAACGATCCTGATTTAGTCCGTAATACACATTCTGGGGGCAACGTAAATACCTTGCTGATCTCCTGATTGTCAGCCGACGTGCAGCTGCACGCGTCAATGCAGTTAGCTGGTCTTGCGTTGCTTTGCAACGCTCCGGGCCAGCGCCGTGCATCCATAGGTTGATAACCAACGGAACGCAAATAACGTATGAGGAGGCGCTTTGGCTACGCAACGGACAATTAGCGAGAAGATACTTTCAAAGGCATCACGAAAGACTGTTAGTTCTAAGGAGTTTATCATTGCACGTGTTGACGCGGCAATGGCCCACGACGGCACGAGTGTGCTTGGCGTAAAGGCATTTGAGGAGATGGGCGCATCCTCTGTTTGGGATCCGGGAAAAATCACTATTGCGTTCGATCACATCGCCCCCGCCAGCACAGAGGTCGCTGCCACTCTCCAAAAAACAATCCGAGCTTGGACAAAACGCCATCGAATTGAGAATTTTTTCGACATTGGTGACGGAATATGCCACCAACTTATGATTGAGCACGGGCTTGTTCTTCCGGGAACTTTGGTTGTCGGGGCGGATTCACACTCATGCACCTACGGAGCATTAGGAGCTTTTGGAACAGGAGTAGGTGCGACCGACATCGCTGAGGTGTTTGCGACAGGAACGTTATGGCTAAGAGTGCCCGAAACGGTAAAGGTGGTGCTTACAGGAAAACTCGCGGATTACGTAACTGCAAAAGACGTGATTCTTAACATTGCGGGACTAATAGGGGCTGATGGCGCCTCGTACAAAGCTTTGGAATTCTATGGTACGACAACCGCAAGCTTAACACTGGAGAGCAGGCTCACACTGAGCAACATGGCAATTGAAGTGGGCGCGAAGGGAGGCATCGTGCCTCCAGATCATAAGACTTTTGCGTACCTCAAGGACGTTTCGCCAGAGGCAGCTTACGAGCCATGCTATGCAGACGAAAACGCGGTGTACTTTGATGATCTGACCGTCCACGTGGGTGATCTGGGGCCCCAGATCGCTTGCCCGGATTACGTTGACAACGTCAAAGACATCGAAGATGTAGAAGGCACGGCCATTGACCAAGTGTTTATAGGTTCGTGCACGAACGGACGATTTGAAGATCTTCAGATGGCAGCGAGCATTCTCCGAGGCGAGAATGTCGCTGTAAGGACGATCGTCGTCCCAGCTTCAAAGCTCGTGCTCTTGAAGGCTCTAAGAGCAGGCGTTCTTGAGGCGTTAATTCAAGCTGGCGCGACCGTTTGCAGCCCAGGGTGCGGGCCGTGTCTCGGCGCGCACAACGGTGTGCTGGGAAAGGGAGAAGTGTGTCTGTCAACGTCTAACCGAAATTTTAGGGGAAGAATGGGCGCTGAGGGGTTGGTATACCTTGCATCCCCCGCCACCGCCGCAGCGACAGCACTTACCGGAGTGATCACGGATCCGCGTCAAACCTAGGATACGTAATACTTTGTAATGGCGCCGATTCAAGCGCCTACGTGCTTGATCTCCTCAATTTGTTCCATCAGAATCTTTTCTACGGCGTCGAGAAGATACTCAAGCGACGGACTTCTAACTGTGAACTTCTTAGGCACACCCTTGTAAGTCACAAGGTCGCCTGTGCTGATCGAAATCATCGGCTCCTGCACAATAAGCGTCGCCATGAACTCATTTGGGTTGACTTTCTCGACCTCGAGCTTCCAGACCTTTTCATCTATCTCTTGTTCTATTTCTTGCGCGCTATGCTGAACTTTGTGAGAGAGAATAGCCACTTTTTGGTTGACGAGGTACTCTTCTTGGGCAGACAATGGCAATGACATAGCAACAGAGTTGTTCCAGAGCACTATTAAACCCTTGTTCATCTAGCTTTTTTGTCAAATTTACTCTTTTTTGCAATCCACGCACATTTATATCGCTGCATCTTCAAGTAGGTGTGATGCGCGTTAGGGGAAGAGTGTGGAAATACGGTGATAACGTTAACACCGATTTGATCATCCCAGGCAGATACCTAAGAACGGCTGACTCAACCGTCTTCGCACAACACGCAATGGAAGGAATAGACCCACATTTTTCGCCGCGTGCCGGAGATATCATAGTTGCCGGTAAGAACTTTGGTTGTGGGTCATCGCGCGAACAGGCAGCGCTTGCGCTCAAATATGCTGGGATCGGATGCGTCGTTGCTAAATCTTTCGCACGGATCTTTTTCAGAAACGCCATCAATGTGGGCTTGCCGCTCATCGAAGCAAATGCAGTGGTTGCAGTCGAACCAGGTGAAGAAGTTGAAGTTGACTTATCTGCAGGGACCGTACGAACGCGAACTGCAGTCATCAAAGGTGAGCAACTTCCCAAATTCTTGCTTGAAATTCTTGAAGACGGTGGACTTGTCGAATATCGGAAAAGACATCCGCATTCTCCGCGTGAGCAAGTTAAGGATCCATGATGCACAGCTCAGACAAGCAGTATACCACGTAGAAATATGAAAATCGCAGTTGCCGAAGGAGACGGGGTTGGAAAAGAAGTAATACCTCCATGCGTTGAGATTCTCACATTATTGTTGAATGATGCGGAAATAATTCAGGTGGACATCGGATATGCAAAATGGACGCGAGAAGGCACACCGATCACCGACGCAGAGCTCGGCTTGATAAAACAAGCCGATTGTATGCTCTTAGGAGCAGTAACCAGCGTTCCCGGGAAGAGCGTAGTTGTCAGATTAAGAAAAACGTTCGACCTCTTCGCAAATCTGCGACCTTTTCGATCTTACTCCTTGACCCCATATGAGTTGAATCTCACCATCGTACGAGAAAATCTAGAGGGTTTTTATTCCGGAATCGAAGAGGTCTCTGCCGACGTTGCACTAACGAAGCGGGTAGTCTCCCGCGCCAATGTTGAACGGCTCGCGTCGTTCGCGAGTACCTTAAGCTGCACAAAAATGGTTACGATCGTACACAAGGCGAACGTACTTAAGTCAGACATCTTCTTTCGAGATATCTGCGTGCGTATCTTACAGAAACGTGGCGTGCCGCATAACGAGATGTACGTAGATGCGGCTGCGTACAATCTTATTAGACACCCCGAGATATTCGATCATATTTTGACGTCAAACTTATTTGGCGATATTCTGTCCGATGAAGCGGCCGCACTCATCGGAGGGCTTGGACTTTGTCCAAGCGCTAATATCGGACCTCACTTCGCCATTTTTGAACCCGTGCATGGGTCAGCGCCTCACATCGCAGGGCGCGGCATAGCAAACCCTATAGGAGCTATCCTTAGCACCAGAATGCTCCTTGAATGGGCAGGCGAATGGGAGAAAGCCTCTCTGTTAGACGCGTCGGTCAAACAGACGATAGGCAAAGGCATAATGACGCGCGACGTCGGTGGCTCAAGTTCAACTGCCGAAGTGGCCCGCGAAATAATACGCAATTTAAGGTAGCAACGTGATTTTCCCCGAGCACTGCAAGTATGTCGCCGTAAGGGAAGATGATGACAAGACATCTCTGCCGACAAAAGGCGAGCAGATCTACTTCTCATCGCGCTATCTTCTGCTTTTTCGGCAACGACAAGTCACGATTTACGGACTTGAGTTACAGGGCGATGGCTTAATCCAAACGATTTCGAAAGCAAACAGGATTGCTGGCTTTGCCGAAACGCTCGTATATGGACATAAAATCGATATCTTCAACAGAAGCAAGCTAATTGCCCTTTCAAGCCGGCTCTGCAAGCCGCCCACAAGAGCTGTCGTTTTCCAGGGATTTGATCTTCATTGGACGTTCGTGTGTGACCCAGATCTCGCTAGCTTGACAGAAATTGAGGTATTTGACATATCTCCCCCAAGTCCACCGTACTTGATCAGGCTCGTAAAAAGACTCGACGACGCCGGCGTTTTCGGTGATCTCTCAATTCGATTTGTACCAGTCTTACAAGATCTGAGACGTGCGCCCACTGCGACGGTATATCCTTGTTCGGCATCCGGAATTGGATCAAACTACCTCAACCAGCGCGACATCTACATCGGCGAGCACGTAGTTCTCCTGGGGTGCGACATCTCAAAACAATTGCTTGAGGCGCGGGTTCCTGGACTTGAGTTCGAACACGTTAACATGTGTCCAACCAAAACTACCAGACCCACCAGACCTTTCATTGCCAAGTGTTGCAAGTCTGCCAGGGTCGGACCAACCGAACTCGACGGTCAGAAAGGTTACATTGTTCATTGGGGTGCAAGTCCATATGAAGTTGTAGCCGCGGTCCGAGCCCTTGTAAGCGCCATACGTTGCTAGCATTTCAGCGTTGTAGAATCTTATAAAGTGCGGAGGGAGGGATTCGAACCCACGAATGCCTTCGCAACAGGATGTCTCAAACAAAGGTTCTTAAGTCCTGCGCCTTTGACCTGGCTTGGCTACCTCCGCGTCAGTTTGACTTACCTTGAGAACATATAAAAGTGCACTTTTTTAAATGGAAGAGGCCACTGCATCTGCGCTGCCCGGGATCCTCAATATGCCCGCCCAAGAGGTTCTCTGTCGAGGGCTAACACGCCGTCTACAAAAATCACCAAATGTGGTTCAGCGCACTGATAATGCTCTTGGACTGCTGCGCACCAAAGCTGGTAGTCCCACTTCTTTGGCAGGTTTCTTTCCATAATTTCTACTATCAACTAAATTAGATAAACGTTAAGCAGATTATAAAGAACCATATTTGTTCACGATGATTCTAACCAGCATCACACTAACTGCATGTAAGCCAAATATAAACC
>Ga0187771_10001340_pt1 | contig 16313 bp, 9 predicted proteins | sample 0116_SJ02_MP15_1_FD_133139 | JGI IMG/M metagenome (GOLD analysis project Ga0187771, IMG submission 133139) | Tropical peat soil microbial communities from peatlands in Department of Meta, Colombia - 0116_SJ02_MP15_10_MG | ecosystem: Environmental > Terrestrial > Soil > Wetlands > Peat | place...
CAAATCGACATCGCCCGCCAGATTCGCGATAAGTTCAAAACGACCCCGGGCGTTGTGGACGTGGACTGGACGGTCGAAGACCCTCAGCCGCAATTTCGCTTTGTGGTGGATAAGGAGAAGGCCGCGTTGAATGGCGTCTCCGCGGACCAGATCGCCGAGACCCTGCGCCTGGCGGTAAGCGGAGCGGTGGTCGGATTGGCGCATCAGCCGCGCGAGAAGGAAGACGTGGACATCTTCCTGGAGCTGCCCCGCGCCGCGCGGAGCAGCGCGCAGGACTTGGGCGAGATTCGCGTGGCGTCTTCCACGGGCGCGCTGGTCCCTCTCAGCGAGTTGACCCGCGTCGAGCAGGACACCATCGAGAAGTCGATCTACCACAAGAACCTGAAGCGCGTGGTGTACGTCACCGGCGATGTGGCAGGGAAAGAAGAAAGCCCTGTGTACGCCATCATCAGCCTCGCGAAGTCGCTCGACCGGATTCACGGCCTGGGCGGATACGAGATCGAGCGGTACATGACCCACCTCCCATTCCTCACCGACGAGGTGAAGATGAAATGGGACGGCGAGTGGCACATCACCTACGAGGTTTTCCGCGACCTGGGCTTTGCCTTTGCGGTGGTGCTGGTGCTCATTTACGTGATCGTCGTGGCGTGGTTCCAGTCCTTCCGGGTGCCTCTGGTGATCATGGCGCCGATCCCCTTGACGCTGGTAGGGATAATCCCCGCCCACGCGATGCTGGGGGCTTTCCTGACGGCCACGACCATTATCGGCTTCATCGCGGGCGCGGGGATTATCGTGCGCAATTCGATTATTTTGGTGGATTTCATCGAGTTGCGCCGGCGTCAAGGTATGCCCCTGGCGGAAGCCGTGGTGGATGCGGGCGCGGTGCGCTTTCGCCCCATGTTGCTGACCGCCGCGGCGGTGGTCGTGGGGGCGTTCGTCATTTTGTTTGATCCTATCTTTCAAGGCCTGGCCATCTCGCTTATGGCCGGTGAAGTTGCTTCGACTTTCTTGTCGCGCATGGCGGTCCCCGTCTTGTATTACCTCAATGCGCGTCGCGAGGAGAAGCAATCGGCGCGGACTGTGTTGGCGGCCTAATCGGGGAAGAGCGGAAGTGGGAAGTAGGAAGTTGGAAGTCGGAAGTCGCGAGTGGGGCAGGCCTTTTTCCCTATTTCCTACCTCCGACTTCCTATTTCCGCCTCTCCTAACCGCTGAAAGCTCGATTGCGAAGTAATATGTTCCGGATGTTCGGAGGGGACAATGGATTTGAACCGATGGTTGCGATTGATCGCGGGGTTTTTCGTGGTGGCATCGCTGGCCCTGGGCTATTGGGTCAGCCCTAAGTGGTACCTGTTCACGGCCTTTGTGGGCCTAAACCTGTTCCAGTCGGCCTTCACAAACTGGTGCCCGATGATGATGTTCCTGCGCAAGCTGGGCGTGCGGGCGTAGCACCTTCTAGCTTACGGGTGCCCCACGGAAAAGGGTAAAATAGCGCCTTTGCCGATGCCCCAGGATGTGGTGGTCCCTTATTTCGATTTGAAGGTGCAGGCGGCGGCGCTCCGCGAGGACGTTCTGGCAGCGCTGGAGCGGGTCTGCCAATCCGCCTGTTTCATCCTGGGCGAAGAGGTCAGGGAGTTTGAGAAAGAGTTCGCCGCTTTTTGCGGCGTCAAACATTGTGTCGGGCTGAACTCGGGGACCAGTGCGCTGCACCTGGCGCTCCTGACGGTGGGAGTGGGTCCGGGCGACGAAGTGATCACCACGCCCAACACTTTCGCCGCGACGGTCGAGGCCATCCTCTACCTGGGCGCCAAGCCCGTATTCACGGATATCGACCCCGCGACCGCCAACCTGAATCCCCAAAATATCGAGCCGGCACTGAGCGCTCGCACCAAAGCGATTGTCCCGGTGCACCTTTATGGCCGGCCCGCCGACATGGCCCCCATCCTCGAAACTGCGGAGCGGCACGGCTTGGCGGTGGTCGAGGACGCTTGCCAGGCGCACGGGGCGCGCTATCGGGGGAGGCGGGTGGGGAGTCTGGGGCACGTAGCGGCGTTCAGCTTTTACCCCACCAAGAACCTGGGCGCTTATGGCGAAGGCGGCGCGCTGACCACCAACGACGACCGAATCGCCGCCCTCGCCCGGAATCTGCGCGACCATGGCCAGACTGAGCGTTACCACCATGAGCGCATCGGTTTCAACTATCGCCTGGAAGCTTTCCAGGGCGCCGTCCTGCGGGTCAAGATGAAGCGGCTGGAAGCTTGGAATGCCCGGCGAAAGGCGATTGCGGTGTGTTACCGAACCTTGCTGGCAAATGCGAAGGTGGGGATGCCACGTGACGATCCGCAAAGCGAAAGCGCCTGTTGCCTCTTTGCCGTTTACGTTGATAACCGGGACGCGGTTCGGGCGGCCTTGCGCGCGCGAGGGGTGGAGACGGCGATTTACTACGAGCGCCCTCTGCATCTCCAGCCGGCTTTTGCGGGGCTCGGCTACGCGCCGGGAAGCCTGCCGCACGCAGAACGCGCCTGCCAGCGCGTGCTCAACCTGCCTTTATTTCCTGAGCTTACTGACGAACAAGTTCGATATGCCGGAACGACGCTGGCGGAAATCGTAGGGGAACGACAGTGACGATCTCCGTCGTCATTCCCACTTACAACGAAGCGGCCGTCATTCAGGAGACGCTGCGGCGCTCCGCGGCGGCGCTCCGCGGCACGGGCGAGAGTTTCGAGCTCGTGGTCGTGGACGACGCCAGCCCTGACGGGACCGCTGAGAAGGCGGAAGCGCTGGCGGGAGAGTTGCCGGTTCGCGTTTTACGCCGGGCGGGGCGCCTGGGACTGGCCACGGCGGTTCTCGATGGGTGGGCAACCGCGCACAGCGAAGTCCTGGGCGCGATGGATGCGGACCTCCAGCACCCCCCGGAAGTGCTGGGCGGGCTCGTCGCCGCGCTGCGCGAGCAGGGGGCGGACTTGGCAATCGCCAGCCGCTACGTCCCGGGCGGAGGCTCCTCAGATTGGACTTGGCTTCGCCGCTCCATTTCGCGCACTGCGACTCACATGGCGGCCACGGTGCTTCCCCTCATTTTGGCCCGAGTGGGAGACCCCATGTCGGGGATGTTTCTCGTTCGGGCGGCCGCTCTGGAAGGGGCCCGGCTCAACCCCCTGGGATACAAAATCCTAATAGAGGTTCTGGCCAAAGCCCACTACGGGAAGCTGGTGGAGGTGCCTTACATCTTCGAGGAGCGGGTGCGGGGTAGCTCAAAGCTCGGCCCGCGCCAATACCTGGAGTATCTTTTTCACCTCGCCAGATTGGCGGCTGCGACCGGCCAACTCCTCGGCTGGGTGAAGTACGGAGCGGTGGGGCTCACGGGCGCGCTCTTGGATGTCGCCCTAGTCTATCTCCTGGTGCAACGAGCTGCGTGGCACGCCGCTGCGGCCCTGCCCGTTGCGATCCAGGCCGCGCTGCTCAGCAATTTCCTTGCAAACGACCGCTTCACGTTTCATTCTGCCCCTGCGAGCGGCCCACAGGAGGCGGCGATAGGCGGAGTTCTGGGCTCCTCCGCTGAATCTCGCCAACCGGTCTGGGCTCGCTTCCTCCGCTACGAAACGGTTTGCCTCCCGGGGGCGATTTTGAATGCCCTCGTCACCCTGGTTCTGTTCTCACTGGGAGGTGGAGTGCTGGTTTCCGCCGCCTGTGGCGTTGTGGCGGGCGGGGTGCTGAATCTTCTTTTCAATATCCCCTCGATTTGGAGGACGTGGGCGCCACGTCCACACTCCCGATAACTCGCGCGTCGCTTCCCCTTTGTGAATGGATTTCTATCTGGAGTGGGCCGGTCCGAGGGTCTGTTCTGAAGCTCTTCCGTGGCTCGCAAGTAGGGAACTGGCCAGGGGGCGCAGGCTGCGGCGATAGAGATAATACTCGTTCACGGGCCGGTCGTCTTGCAAGGGAGGTACCGCGGCGTCCTCGATCAAACGATCTAGGGGCGTCTCGCTGTCGAGGACGATGCGGAATTGCTGGTCGGCATCAGGGGCGGGACCCCACTCCATCATATCCACAATCGCGGCGGGCGGCATGCGCAATACGAGTTCATGCGCAGACCTGGCCGGAATCGGATGAAGGCTAGCTAAGAAGTGAAAGCCCCATCCTCTAATGGACCGGAACGACCGCACATAAGGAAACGAATCTCGCAGGGCCTGTGCCACGGACGAGCGCGTGGCGGCGTCCCCGCCGGGCAGCCATTGCTGGAGGATTCCCCCGGCTTTCAGGCGCCGCTTAGCAATCGAATAGAACTCGCGAGAATAGAGAAGGCTGGAGCCGGCGGCTTCGACCGGCGGGGGCGGGTCGATGGTTATGACATCGTACTGTTCTCCCGATCGTTCCAGGTAACGGCGACCGTCATCGATGACGAGCCGCGACCGCGGTGAGCGGAGAAGGGCAGGGCCGTCGGGATGAAAGTACCCATAAAGGCTTGGAACGCTAGGTACGAGCTCCACCGCCGTAGATGAAATGCCCCAGGAGAGAACCGACCGGTGCGTTGTGCCCATGCCAAAACAGATGACGAGCGCATTTTGCGTTTTCCCGGCCAAAAAGGCCAACGGCAGGTGAGCCATCATCTTGGTTATCGGAGACAGGTCAGTGATTCCCACGCCGTTGACCAGGAGTTTTTTCTGCATGCCCAGGTCCGTGGCGATAACCGTGGCAGTATGATCGCGGCGCAACTCCCTTTGGAAGAATCTCTGCTCGAACCCTTTGGTGGAAAAGATTAGGAATGAAGCCGCCAGGGCGGCAGCGGGGGTCATTATGAAGTTCCAGGGAAGGCTCGGCTTCGTTCTCCCCGGTATGGCCGGAGGTCTGAGCAAAAAGCCGACGACAAACCACGGCAGAACCAGCATGGCCAGGGCCAGACGCTCGCCCAGCCAGGGCAACAGGAAGAAGCCCGCGAGGAGGGGACCCAGGATGCAGCCCACCACGTTGATTGCGTAGGCGCTCCCAGCTCTATCGGGGTCCCCCCGCGACCAGCGGTCTACTAGCATAGGGGTCAAAAACCCGACCAGCGCGCTGAACGGCACAATGCCTGAGGCGGCTCGAGGGAGGGGGTCAAGATACATTCGATAATCGGTGCTCAGCAGGGGGAGAGAACCGGCCAATCCCAATATAGGCCAGAAGAGAATGCTTTTCCGGTCAAGGTAGCGGCCCCATCGCCGGTACGCTTGCGACCCCAAGTACGAAGCGCATAAGTACAAGCCCAAGATGGCGGCAAAAGCGTAAACCACGGTCCCCAGAAAGGGGGTGTAGAGCCTGATCCACACCACCTCCAATCCCATGCTCGTGAGACCAGTCCCGAAGACCAGCCAAAGGTTTTCGATCTTTGCGGGTACGGTCGCATCTTGAAGCGTCTTTGGAGAAAGCTCCGTGAAAGAGGCGGTTCGCGCTGCCGAGTAGGGACGGCCGAAGGACAGTGCGAAAGCCGAAGCGGAAAGCGAGAGGTTCAAGACCAGGCCTGTTCGTAAGGTGCCGTTGAATCCGAGCAGTTCGATGAGAATTAACGGCAGAACGGATCCCAGGAAGGCGCCCAGCAGGTTGGCAAGGTAGAGGTAACTAAAAGAGCGGGCGGTGTCGGGCCGGTCATCGGCGCGAATGGCAAACATCGCGACCGGAATGGTCGCACCCATCAGCGCGCACCAGGGGATGAGGGTCAAGGCCAGCCAGACTCCCGACACCAGGTAGTAATCTGACGAAGACCAGGATAGGTGGCTGCCCATCTGCTCGAGACACCGCCTCCCCAACTGCAGCGCACCCGGCACCGCCACGGCCGACAGGCCGATGAGCGCTTCGGTGAGGGCATAAAGACGTAGCGGATGAAAGCCTATGCGATGTCCATATTTGCGGATGAGACGGCCGCTTCCCCAAGATCCGAAGCCCAAACCGGCCATGAACGCCGATAGAGCCATGGATACAAGCGGAGTGGTAACCCCGAATTGCGCCATCGCCAGACGGACCCAGACCAGCTCGTAGAGGATGCTGCAGAATCCTGAGACCAGGAAAAAGACAAAGTACCAGCGGCGGTCGGGAGGGGTTCGCATCGCGGGTGGCTTCGGAAGTCCTTGCGAGGAGAAATCCATATCATCTCGCCGAGCGGCGTGCAACGTCACCGGCCTGCGTGTAGCGGATATGACGAAAGGCGGGGAGGCGCCAAGTCCGGCTCCGCCAGCCATACGTCCCGATCATGGAAATAGCGGATCAACTCCTGATTTTCGGCGTCGCCCATGTCGCGCGCCCACACCACTTTCGCCCTGTCGATATCAGCGTCGTTGTATACCCATTCATCCGTCGTGTCGTGATATTGGTCGTAACGCACGATGACCAGATGGTTCCCGGGAAGGCGATTTAATTCCGTCAGCGCCCTGGCCCGATCCAGATTCTGGAAATGCTCGGAATCCCAGGTGTGGTGCCACTCGACCGGTGTCGGTACGTGAAGTTGGGGCGCGGCGGCGCGCAGCAGAAACAGGAAGGTGCAAAGGGCCGGGATCGCGCGCACAATGCCCAGCCCGGCGCGCTTACCGCGCCAGCGCCACAGGCGCAGGTAGCGCATCGATAGCAACACCAGCGCGTAAATCGCGGCGGTCATGGGCGCGGCGTAGTGCGGGATGAAATAGATGGGCAGCGCGAGTCCCACAAAGGTAGCGCCGACCACGGCCGCCATAAAGCCGGTCTTCCCTGTGACCGCTTTGCGAAGGAACTGCCACGGATGGAACGCCAGCAACACGAGCAGAGGCAGCGCGAGCGCCGGCCCGAAGTAGAAACGGTAAATATCCCATAGTTTCCATTTCAGGACGTCGAAGGGATGTCTGCGGTCGTGGTAGTAGGCAGTCATCTGCCAATCATGCAAATAGAAGTGCTCCAGCACGGCATGACGATAGGTGTGCCGGAGATTGAGAGGCTGCCAGGGGAAATATGGCACGGCCATGTAACTGTCGAGATGGGCTTTGTACGGAATGCGAAAAGGGCTGCCCGTCACCCGGTAGAAATAGTAGCCCAGGCCCCCAACCGCCATCGCGAGCAGCAGGCCTACGGGCAGGGCAACTCGTCGTAAAGACATCGCGAGGGGTGGGCTTCTCTTGCCCAACATCCACGCCAGGAGCGCTGCGCTCACCGGTATCGCAAGGAACAGGGATTCGTAAGGCCGCGTGCCCGCAAGCAGGGCAGCACCCAGTCCCATCCACAGCGCGTCTCGCACCCGCTGCTTCCGCTTAATTCTCGGCAGGGCTCCCAGTACAAGCGCCCCGCCGATGGCGGCAAGCGACCCTCCGCAGTAACTGTTCACCCAGTACGTGAAAGTGCCCAGACGCATAACTGCCAGCAGGCCGCCCAGCAGCGCCCACCCCGGGGGCATCCAACCCTGCAGCATCCAGCAGATCGCTGCGCACATCGCCCCGGCGCTGAGCCATACACCGACCCAAGGGTGGCCCCCAATCAGCTGGCCAAATGCCAGGAGCAGGCCCTGGGCCGGATAGTACATCGGCATATAGGTCGGTTTCTGGTTGATGTATATGCTCTCAAAATGGATCCACATCGGATGAGTCGGGTTGGCAAGTCGGCCATGCGCAAACGTATCCCCGGCCAGCAGGTAGCCGAAATCATCGTGAAATCCGGGCTCAGGAACCGGCAGGTTGGGGAGCAGCGCGGCGCGCACCGCCAAAGCCACGACCCCCACCACGACGACCGAGAGGGTGCGCCGGCGCGCCAGGCGACTCAGAGGCCCTTCGACGGCCTGAAACCACTTGGAGGGGAAGCTGCGCAGGAAATACACGGCCAAGATCAGTAGGGCAACCAGGCAATATTCCAGGAAAAAGAACATTCTCGCTTCACCTTAACACGAACGTCGCGAGGGGAGCAACGAACGCGCCGAGTCATGCTATGCTGCGCTGGCTGTGTGCGTCCACGACCGGTGCTTTCCGGCGATCAGCGGGGTGGATTCTTAGGCTTGCCTGCCTCGGATTGATATGAAAGCAGGCACGCGGCATTGGGACAACATGGTTGATCTCTCGACCCAGGCCAAGGCGGGGACCTCACACTCGCGCCTCTGGCTGGCTGGAGCCTTGACCGTCGTCCTGTTCTTGGCGATCCCCAACCTCAGTTTCCCGCTAGGGCGAGACCAGGCCACCTACTGTTTGATCGGGGAGTACCTCCTCCGCGGCCGAATCCTCTACCGTGACCTGTGGGATAACAAACCCCCGGGCATCTTTTACATTTACGCTCTGATCGTTAAGGTTTTCGGATCCGTGATTTGGTCTGTCGGAGTGGTGGATGTTCTCTGGTTGCTGGCGATGTCGGGCTGCATCTTCCGCTTCGCCCGAAAATATCTGGGCGTGCCGGCGGCCTCCCTCGCCGTGGTCCTTAATGCCGCCTTCCACTGTACCGGGGGCTATATCCACGCTGCCCAGCCGGAAACGTTTCTGATGCTGTTTCTGTTTCTTGCCTTCTTCTTGTTGGATACTAGAAACTCGAAATTCGAAAATCGAAATTCGAAGAGTGGCGAGTTTCCATTTTCCATTTTCGATTTTCGATGTTTCGCTGCTGGGCTTGTCCTCGGGGCGGCGTTTTGGATGAAATACAACGCCCTGGTTTTTCTTCCGCTTTTGATGTTTTTGCCCTGCCTGGACGCCCGCCCCCTCGACGAAGGTTCCGTTCGCCTGCGCCTGACAATTCCCTGGCGCCGCTGGTTCACGCGCATGGCGGCCCTGGGTGCGGGATTTTCGGCAGCCGTGCTGGTGGTCCTCGCCCACTTCGCGGGCGCGGGAGCGTGGGGCGCCCTGCGAGAAGTCCAGTTCGAGGTCGTGCCTCGTTACGCGGCCATGGTCTTCGAGCGGCAGCCTCGACTCTGGCAATGGGTGCTCGAGCGGAGCTACCTATTTCTGGGCCCGTGGAGCGAGGCCATGTGGCTCGCGGCCTTGCTGATCGCCTGGCGGCGTCGCGAACTCGCCCAGGTAGCGCCCGTCCTGGCGGCCTGTGTGGCCGGATACCTGGCGGCGATCATGCAAGCGCGTCTTCCCAGCTTCTACTTCGAGACCTGTTATCCTTTCTTCGCCATGTGCTGGGGTTATGTGTGCGTCAATGCCTACCAGGGCTTCCGCTCGGCGCGGGTTGCCTTTGCCCGGCGGCGTTGGCGGCTTGCTACGGCCTTGTTGTGGGTCTTGGCGGCGAACCTGATTTATTTGCCACTGCCCGCGGAGGCATATGAACTTGCAGAGAAATACGAGCCCTTGGGCTTGTGGTGGCGACAGCCCAGACAGTTTTATGCCGGCTATATGTTGGAGATCCCCCTGGAGAAGCTTCATGACCAGTTGGAGGTCATTGATTATCTAAAGGAACAATCGCGGCCCGAGGATGAAGTTTATATCTGGGGCACGGCGCCGCTCATCAATTTCTTGGCGAAGCGTCCCTTCCCCAGCCGTTTTGTTTCGAACCTGGCGCTCATCTCTCCCTGGGGTCCCCCTGCGTGGCGCAAGGAGCTGGTGAGGGACCTGGAGAAACGCCGCCCCCGCTTCATTGTGGTGGCGCGCCACGACAGGATTTGGGGGGTTACTTTCACCTCTTTGGACTCCGAGCAGTGTTTGAGCGCATTTCCTTCGCTAGCCGGCTTCCTGGCGAGCGAGTACCAGCCTGTCAGGAATCTGGATAACTTCGAGATTTATCGGTTGAAGTGAAAGCTACAACACACAACGGGCGATTGACGACTGACCACAGCCGCATCTGGTTGCTCGTGGGGCTCGGGGTGGTCTTGATTTGGGCGATTCCGAGCCTTCGCTATCCCATCCACCAGGACCAGGCCACCTATTGCGTCATCGGAGAAGGCCTGTTGAACGGCCGACAGCCTTACCGCGATCTTTGGGACAACAAGCCGCCGGGAATCTTCTATGTTTACGCGGTAATCGTGAAACTCTTCGGCCCGGTAATGTGGTCCGTGGGCGTTGTGGATATCCTGTGGCTGCTGGTGATTTCGCTGTGTATTTTCTATTTCGCGCGGCGTTATCTGGGCGTTCCCGCGGCGGCGCTTTCGATGGTTTTCTACGCCGTCAAGCATACGCGGCAAGGCTACGTCCACGCGGCCCAACCGGAAACATTCATGATGTTGTGCGTGTTCGCGGGGTATTTATGGTTGCTCCCCGAACACCGTTGGCCACGTTGGCGGGCTGCTGCCGCGGGGCTGATGCTGGGCGCAGCTTTCTGGTTGAAATACACCGTCGTGCTTTTTTTCCCCCTCGTGGCCATCCTGCCATTTCTGGAATTGCACGGACCAGGCGGGCAGTCGCCTGGGAGTTTCGGGCCACCTCCCCTTAGTCCGCTCCCTGATGAGAATTGGAAACGTGGGCGGCCGCACGTGAGCCGATGGCGAAGCTTGAGGCTGTTAATTTCCTCGCGGGAGTGGCTTGCCCGAGTCGGCATCGGCACGGTTGCGTTCGCTGGTTGCGTGGGTGGGGTGCTTGGGTACCTCGTCTGGGTGGGTGTATGGCCGGCTTTCCGAGAGGAGCAATTTGAGGTTATGCCCCGTTACGGCGCTACGGCCCTTCAGGCAGGGCTGCCCTTTCTCAGGCGGGCGATTGATTTGACGGGTGGCCATATCGGTGTCTGGACGGAGGTCATGTTTGCTCTGACGTTTCTCGTGGCCTGGTGGCGCCGTGAGCTCCTGCTGGTCACTCCCGTCTTGCTGATGGCACTCGCGGGATACGTTGCCGCGGCGATGCAGGGCCGCTTCCACCCCTACTACTTCGAAACGTGCTACCCCTTCCTGGCCATGTGTTGGGGATACATCTCAGTAAAGGCTTACCAGGCATTCCGGTTCGGTTTCTCGCTGCTTACGAAGCGCGGCTGGCGGCTGGCCCGGGTGCTGCTTTGCGTATTGTTTGCGAACCTGGTGCTTGCGCTGCTCCCTGAAGAAAGTGTCAGACTGGTGCAGCATTACGAGCTGCTCGCCGACTGGTGGCGGAATCCCCGGCAGTCTTATGCGGATTACTGGTGGCAGCACCCTCTGGCTAAGTTTCCTGACCAATTGCGTGTCATCGATTATCTAAAGGAGAATTCGCGGCCCGGAGATCTGGTGTATGTGTGGGGAACCGCGCCCCTCATCAATTTTCTGTCCCGGCGCGATTCTCCCAGCCGATTTGTATGCAACCTTCCCTTGATTTCCACCTGGGGGCCGGACCGCTGGCATGGCGAGCTCGTCCAGGATTTGGAGAGGTTCCGTCCCCGATTCATCGTGGTGGAGCGCCACGATTCAATCCCCAACGTTTCTCAAAATTGGCGTGACTCCGAAGAAGAGTTGCAATTCTATCCTGCGCTGGCAGACTTGCTCCGCAACCAGTATCAGCCCGCAGTGAACTATAACGACTTTGAGATTTATCAATCGAGGAGTATCGAAGCTCGGGATTCAAAAGTCCAAAATTGAGGTCGTCACGAGGGATTGAATCTCGATTTTCGACCTCTCAAATCCTGGTTTGTCGCAGCCGATAGGTGACAACGACAAGCAACAACGCAAATCCGACAGCCCACGCGGCGCGCCGCTGGTTCCTGGGAGCGTTGGTGTTTGTCATCCTCCGCGTGCTCCCGGACCTTCGCTTTCCCCTTGGGCGCGACCAGGCCACGTACTGTCTGATCGGACAAGGCCTCCTGCGCGGCCAGCTCCTCTATCGCGACCTCTGGGACAACAAACCTCCCGGCATCTTCTACGCATACGCTCTCATCACCAAGCTTTTTGGACATGTCATGTGGTCGGTCGGGGTCGTCGACATCCTCTGGGTGCTGGCCATTTCCTGCTGTCTCTTTTGGTTTGCCGAGCGTTACGTGGGCGCCCCCGCGGCCGGAATAGCCGTGGGATTCAACGCGGCATGGCACTCCCGCTGGGGCTACGTTCACGCCGTGCAGCCGGAATCGTTTCTAATCCTCTTCGTATTCCTGACCTACTTCCTGCTCCTTCCGAGAAGGCACGGCTCCCAACGAGCGGAGTGCCTGGCTGCGGGTGTCCTGCTGGGTCTGGCTTTCTGGATGAAATACACCGCGGTCGCCTTTTTCCCCGCTGCGATGCTCCTTCCGTTTCTCGACTTCCAAGGGATCGACCGGGCGTCCCGCGGCCAGCGGGGTGGAAAATCGAAACTCGGAAGTCGAAACTCGACAATCGAGAATCGGCCGGTGTTTCCAGTTTCGAGTTTCCGGTTTGAGAATAAACGGGATTGGTTAACGCGCGCCTTAATGGTGGCTGCAGGTTTCGCGGCGACGTTGGTTCTCGTTCTGGGATACTTTCGGGTAGCAGGGGCGTGGCCCGCCTTGAAGGAAGTTCAACTCGAGGTCCTCCCTCGCTACGCGGCAATGGGGTACAGGTGGAGCCTCCATCATGCGATTTGGATTCTCATCCAGACTCAAGCCTTTCTCGGTCCCTGGACCGAGTTTATGGTGCTTCTCTCTCTGGTGATCGCGTGGGCGCGCCGTGAGCTCCACGCCGTCGTGCCGGTCGTGGTGATGGCATTTTCCGCCTATGCGACGACGGCCGCGCAGGGGCGGTTTCATCCCTACTACTTCGAGACTTGTTTTCCCCTCTTTGCGGTGTTCTGGGGATATGTGGCAGTCAAAGTCTTCGAGGCGTTCCGTTGGGCTCAGAAGGCTTGCGCGGGGCGCGGCTGGCGTCTGGCGCGGGGACTGTTATGGTTCGTGCTGGCCGACGTCGCCGTCCTCCCCCTGCCGCGAGAGGTATTCAGGATCGCGGAGCAATACCAGGGCCTTGCTGACTGGTGCCGTGACGCCCAACGCTCCTACGCGAAGTATCCTTTTCCGCATCCCCTGGATAAGTTCTCCGATCAGATGGCCGTCATTGATTATCTGAAGGAACATTCGGCTCCCGGCGATGGAGTGTACGTGTGGGGGACCGCTCCCCTAATCAACTTTCTGGCCGGTCGCCCCACACCCAGCCGCTTCGTTTCGAACCTGGCGCTGATTTCTCCTTGGGGCCCCCCGCGCTGGCGGGAGGAACTGGTGAGCGAATTGGAGACCACTCCTCCGCACTTTATCATCGTGGCCAGACACGATGCCATCTCGGACGTCTCATTGACCGAAAAGGACTCCGAACAGTGCCTCGATGACTATCCAGCGCTGAAATCCTTGTTGAATGGTCACTACATCCCTGTCTTGAACCTTTCCGACTTCGAAATTTACCAGCGGAAGTAGCGCCTGTTTTCGGGAAGCGCGAAGAGCGCCACAAGGAGAGTGATTGTGGCGAAGGAAATGACCAGGCCGGCTTTCAACCCCCGCTGGCGATAGTAGAAATCAACCTCGTGCCGCCCGGGTTCGGTGTAAACCGCACGGAACAGTTGATTCGCGCGCAGCACAGTCGCTTCACGTCCATCCACGGTGGCATGCCAGTTGGGGTCATACCGCTCCAGCAAGACGACGTACCCCGGCCGGGAAAGCTCAACGGCAAGCTTGACGCGGTTGGGGGCGTGCTCCACGCTTTCCACCTGCCCCGCGGGCGACGACCCTTGGACGCTGGGAGCAGAGCCGGTGGGCGTTGCCAAGATGACGTTATCCATCGCCTGGAAGTCCGGGGAAGCCAGCCGGCGAAGCGTATCGAGAGAGTCCGTGGAGAACAACGACGTCCCCGCCACATACGCTCGCGGAACAAAGCACAGCGACTCGTACAGGTAGCTCGGCTGAGGAGAGCCGTTGAAAACTTCGCTCACCAGGCGAGTCGCGGGCGAGTCCTCCCGCTTGGGGTGGAGGATGTATTTCACGTTGGTGCGCCCCAGCAAACAGTCGGCATAAAGCGGGCCGGGCGCCTGGCGATTCAGATAAATCTCCAGGTCATAGAGGTAAGGGGGCAGGGAACGCTCGAGGTCGAGGTTGATGTTCGCTTCAACTCCATGCAGCATTGACCCGGTGGCTAGCAGGAGCGCCAGTTGGAATGCCCCTCGCGCCACGGGGGGCAGGTCCGCCGCCTCGGGGATCGATTGAAAATTCACGAACGATTGCAACTCCGCCTTTTCTCCGGGCGCAAGGAAACTGCGCAACGGAGAGGAGATTCGATACGTGCCAGGCTGCCCCTTGAATTCCCGAAGCATGGGCGGCTGATACGTGTAGTAGCTCCTCGGGACGGTGGGGTTGGCCCCGTAGTTGGCCTGCACCAGTTGCCCTAGCCCGAAAAGAGCGAATCCCCACAGTCCGTACCGCGCCCAGGCCTTCTTCCGCTCCAAGCCAACCACGATGAGCAGGCCACCCAGCGTGAAACCCGCTAGCCCTGGGAAATAGGCGCGAGTCATCACGACAAAGTAGTTCGCCATGGGCTGAATCTCCGCAGCCCCCGTTGGCCGATGGCCGTGACCCGTCGCCTCAATGCATGAGCGGGTGAGGGTGGCCATCGGCCCAGGCGCCAGCAAGGAAAACCCCAGAATCGCGACGACGCAAGCCAATAATGCTTTGAGGGGAAGCAGAACGCGTTGGCGGCGCTCTCGCCAATGCTCGCAATCCAGGCGGAGTGCGTCCAGGCCCCAGCCCGCCAATATTCCCACCAGCAAAACCGCCGGCACCAGCAATTTCACCGGGAACCGAACCAGCTCAAGCAGTGGAACCAGCAGATAGGCCAGCGCAAAAACCGGTGTGAAGTGGCCGAACGAAAGCAGCAACAGGGCAAGGGCCGCCAGCGCCACGAAGTTTCGCCGGCGGTCGCGGCCAAATGCCCAGCCGGTCCACGCCAGGAATAGCGGGACCATGCCTATGAAGACTGAGCGGAAGTAGGGAAAATTGTTGTCGTTGAGCAGCCCCATCCATCCCGTCGGGGAGGCTTGCTGAAATCCAAAGAAGTCGGGGGCGACGACCTCCAGGAGTGAAAGGGGGTGAAATGACCAGACCGAGGTTTCCGCAAAGCGCAACCCCGCCGTCCCTCGCCGAGAATGGCTCAGGAAATCGCCCGCCGGGAGGAACTGTACCGCGCTGAGCAATACCATCAAACATCCGACCAGGAAGAAGCTGAGAACGGTTTTTGCCGTAGCTCCCGTGAATACTCTCGTGAATCGGGACTCGGGGTTCGGGGTTGGGGCTTCAGGATTGCGGCCTCGCCCCACGCCTTTGACCCCCAACCCCCCATCACCAATTCCCATTTGCTGTTGCCACACTGCATAGGCGAAGCAGAGGCCGAAGGTAGCCAGCAGCGTAAACGGCTCGCCGGCCAGGAACTGCAAGGAGAAGACGACAGTGAGGAGCAGCCAGGGCCGTAGCCCGGCACCATACGGTAAGATCCGCCGCCCCGTCGCTGGCGGGGTTGCCAGAGCACGCTCGGTGGCGAGCAGCGCCCAGGGAATCCACGCCGCGCAGGCCACGTGATTGTAGAGATTCCCCAGCGACAGCATGGGCCCACTGAACGTAAATACGCTCGCGGCGAGAAATGCCGCCGCCCGGCTCTGGCCCCAGCGGCGCGCCACGAGATACGTGCCGATCCCCGCCAGGGCGAAGTGCGCGAGGTAGTGAAGTTTGTACGCCAGATCGATCGGCAGAAGGACGATTGCGAGCGTGGATGGGTAGAAGAACAACAGATTGGGATTTGCCAGCAGCGGCTGGCCGTAATTCAAGTAGGGGTTCCAGTAAGGCAAGGCGCCTTGGCGGCAAAGATCGTGAATGTACCGGGCGCTCGGGTAGGTGTAGTTGTAGACGTCGCGATAGAACAGCATCGCGTGCGTGAAAACCAATTTCCAGAAAACCGCCAGCAGAACGGCTAAAAGGGCAGCGAGGGCAGCGGCATCGGCCAACTTGAAGTGAGGGGGTTTTTCAGTGGCATCCTGAGCCAAGGCGGGGAAGTCGGAGTCAGCAGAGCTCGGCATGGTGCAAGTCGGCAGAACAACCTGTTCCAGGCTTCGGGCCTCACCCCGCGCCGAAGAGCCGAAAAGCGGATATCGAGAATCGCAGGGCGCGGACCGAGCGTTCACTTACAAATCTCGAGCTTCGGCTCTAGCCCGATGCGTGGGCCTCCATGCTAATTCCCGCTCTGACGATTGTCCAGCACAGACGGTGGGGCAGTAAGCAGGAGGCAGTAGGCAGAAGGCGGGAAGCAGAAAGCAGAAAGCAGATGACGGTAGGCCACTCTCCCAATCGTCTTGGGCCTCCATCAGTAGGTACTGGTACCTGGAAACTGATAACTTAATTCTATCGTAAACGTCGAAAGCAAAGTCATATTCCCGGTTTCTGAGGGAGCAAAGACCCCTCACCCGCCCTCCTTCGTCGGGCACCCTCTCCCCAGGGGAGAGGGCTGTGCTCCAAACATGGACTTGAGCCCTCTCCCTAGGGGA